>Ga0315273_10001432_pt1 | contig 27143 bp, 14 predicted proteins | sample YL17G02_0_MG_FD_205753 | JGI IMG/M metagenome (GOLD analysis project Ga0315273, IMG submission 205753) | Sediment microbial communities from Yellowstone Lake, YNP, Wyoming, USA - YL17G02_0 | ecosystem: Environmental > Aquatic > Freshwater > Lake > Sediment | place: USA: Wyoming | collected... | reverse complement strand
GCGTGGGCCAGCCATCTTGCATGGGTAAGCCTGATCCAGAACGAACGCGGCCAGTACGAGCTCGGCCTGCACCTGTCCCCGTATCTGGTCTGGAATAGGACGCTGACCGGACGCTGGAATGGCGAACTGTCCATCCTGCTATCAACAGATGGCGTGTCGGTCTCGATTCCCGGAGGGCCGACGATCCGGGCGCCGCTGAGCCTGCGTGAAGGCGCGGACTACTACGCACAGGTGATCGCGCACCCAAGACAATCCGGCGCTCCGGCCAGCCTGGCGCTGCAGACGTTTGTCCGGGATCGGGTCATCCCTGCCGACCTGCCGAGCGCGCAGCGCTGGAATGTGATTGCGCCCGAGGACTTCGACCCACGCGCCTTTCTCCGCGATCTCCAGAACGATGCTGCGTTGCAGCCAAAGAGGAATGTTCTGATTGCGTCCGGCCAGCGGGCTGTGCCGAACGATCCGAAAGAGGCGGCAGCGATGACTGATCACCTCGCGGGACGCTTGTCGAATCTGAGCTATGCCAAGCTGAAGATGTTCTTCGACTCCGCGCGGGTGAATCAGGCGGACGCGTTCTATGGCTGCCTGTGCTCGCGATTGCCCGGTGTCGGAATCGGCAAGGAGTACAAGCCGAACGGCGCGCCCTGCCACCTTCGCGGCTACGGCGAATGGTGGGATCCGTTTCCGACCGATCCCAAGGCGTGGACGTCGTGCCTCGCTTTGACGGCGGTCGGCGATCAGAGCTTTGCGAATCAGGTGGCCAATCGCATTGCTGAGGGAACTCCAGATCTCTTGGCGCCATCGTCGTCTTCGACCTTAACCCCGCCCCGCAGCAAGGCCGACGTGGTGTCTGACGCGGTCAGCGACCACATCGACAGTTTCAAAGACCGCTGTTTCGGCGGCGCACCGAATCTGTCACTTGGGAGTAGAGAAAAGTACCTCCCGGCGCTCCACGCTCCGGATCTCGTGTTCGAGGACGACACACCGGCCGCGCGTGAGACGCTCGGCGCGCGGGGGGCGGGCGGAGCGACCGTGGCCGACCGGACCGGCTGGGGGGGCACCCTTTTGCCGGACCAGATGCTCCTGCCGTTCAAGATCCCGACATCGTCAGGCGCTCGCGGGATCTCCAAGAGCAACAAGTCCACGATCTGGCATGAGGCCACGCATTACATCGAGGTGCAGCACGGCGACCGCCACACGGCCAATTACGAGAAACACCTCGCCTACCGGGAGCGCAATACCGCGTACCTCGATGCTGCCTACCAGGCCTTGCAGGACATTGGCGACGCCGAGAGAATCATCCGGAACAAGCCCGACGGCGAGTCGGACAAGGACTGGGAAGACAACAAGCGCGCGAACGGCTGGCCTGTACTGGCCAGAATGGCGGGCCGGTTTCGTGACCTCGAGGCGGGCATCGCGACCAAAGAGGCACTCCAGGGCAAATTCAAGCCGGGCGACATTCAAGTGTGGCCACCTGACCTGCGCGAGCTCCAAGGGTGGACCGGCGTCAGGATCCGGTTCGACGACATTCTCGACCACTTCGCGAGCGGCGCCTGCGGGGAGGAGTTGAAGGCGTTCGCGCTGAACGAACGGGCGAAGAAGGGGGGCTAAGCCTTCCCGGGGATGCAGGTCTCGCTCGATCTGCTCGACAGGTCGACAAGAGGTTCTTCGTCGTTGAGGACGGTCGTGCTATCGTTCGCCGCATGCGATCATTCCTGGCGTTGTGCAACCTCGCCCTGCTTCTGACCGTCGGTGTAGCCGGGCTGGGTGTCCCGCCGCCAGCCGCCGACGACTGGCCACAGTGGCGCGGGCCGAACGGCGCGGGCATCGGTAACGGCACCTATCCCGACCGCTGGTCGCCGACTGAACACGTCGCGTGGAAAACAGAGATTCCCGGCAAGGGCCACTCATCGCCGGTGGTGTGGGGTGACCGCATCTTCGTCACGACCGCGATTGAGGGCACCGAAATCCCAGGCTGGAAGGCGCCGGTCCACCTCGGCTTCGACAGAAAGCCGGGGTACGTCAACGCAGACAGCACCGGCGTAGGCCACATGCTGACGCTGAAGGTCTACGCGGTTCAGGCGACGACAGGCAAGATCTTGTGGGAGCGCACGTCGTTCGAGGGTCCGCCGCAAGACGACCGCCACAGGTCCAACACATACGCCTCGTCTACCGTCGCCACCGACGGCACGCGAATCTACGCCTTTTTCGAATGGGCCGGTCTGTACGTCTACGACCTGGGCGGCACCTTGAAGTGGAAACTCGACCTGGGCACCATGCTGAAAGCGGGGCTCGGCCCTGGCACGTCACCCATCGTCTACGAGAATCTCGTCATTCTCCAGTGCGATCAGGAGATGGGTGAAGGGTCGTTCATCGCGGCGTTCGACCGCACCAATGGCAAGGAAGTGTGGCGCGTGGCGCGCACCACACGCCGCAGTTGGGCGACGCCGATCATCGTCGGCGCGGCCGGGCGCGACGAACTCATTGCCTCCGGTGCCGAGGCCGTCGTCGCCTACGATCCGCGGACGGGCAAGGAGTTGTGGACGGCGCCGGGCACGGTGAGCCATCCGATCCCGAGCACCGTGACGGGGCGGGGCCTCTTGTTCGCCAGCGCGGGTAGTCAGTCCAAGGTGTTGCTGGCGCTGCGTCCGGGGGTTCAGGAGGAGGCCGCGAATCGGGTCGCATGGAAGTACAACAAGGGCACCGCCTACGTCGCGTCGCCGATTTTCTACGGCGACTATCTCTATCTCATCAGTGACGCCGGCATCATGACATGCCTGGATCCGGTCACAGGCGCCTTGCAGTACGAGGGCGGCCGGGTGCCGGTGCCCGCGACCATCCGGTCCTCGCCTGTCGCGTTCGGCGGCAAGATCCTCGTCACGAGCGAGGACGGCGACACGTTCGTGATCAAGGCGGGGCCGAAATTCGAAGTGCTCGCGACCAACTCGATTGCCGAGCCCGTGTGGGCATCGCTCGCGCTGGCCCGCGGCATGGTCTTTATTCGCGGCGAACGCCATCTGTTCGGGATTCGGTAGAACGACCGGGAGCGATAGGCCGGCGTGCACATTGAGAACCCGTTCAGATCGACGCGGTGACGCGCGCGCCTGCACACGGCCGCGAGTTTCTCGGCTTCGCGATAGAGCCTGCGCGATTCCGGACGTTGTCGCGCCTATGGGGATTTCGTCGGCGGCTTGGTGACGGTCGCGGCCTTGGCCGCGTCGAGCCGCTTGATGATGTCGCCCGTCAGGTCAAGGGCCGGGTCCGCCCACGCGAGCGCGCCACTATCGAGTCGAAATAGCATGTGGACACCTTTGTCGAGGGCGACCCGCTCGACGATCGGCCCGAGCGCGCGATTGAAGTTGGCGTTCAGTTGCTGCTGGAGTTCCTGCAACGCAGCGTCAGCGTCCTGCTGCGCGCGTTGGATCTCGACCTGGAGCCGATCGACGCTCTTCTGCACTGCCGTCCTGGCATCCACACTCAGAGGGCTTCCACCCGTCAGCTTCTGCTGGGCCGTCTCGAGTTCCTTGTTCTTGGCAGTCAGTTCGGCGAGTTTCCGTGCGCGGAGCGTGGCCATTTTCGCCGTCGACTCCTTGCCGAGCACCGACTCAGCCAGAATGCGTCCGGGGTCCATGAAGGCGATTCTCGATCCTTCCGGAAACGGCTTCGGTGTTGCTCGGGGAGCGGTTGGCGGCGTCCCCGCCTGCGGCGTGGCTGGCGGGGTTTGAGCCAGCGTGGAGGCCGGCGCGGCTCCGAGCACCGCGCTGAGCGCAACGGCAACGACAAGGCATCTCATGGGTGCGGTCCCTTTCATCGGTGGCTACCGGATCGTGAAGTTCGTTGAGCGCGAAACGACGACCTCGCCCTGAACCTTCGCCCGAATGGCTTCCGGAAGTGTACCGCGGACGGGCCGAACTCAGCACCTCAGGGTAGTGGACGGGGGGGTGTTGGGTCGGGTCGAGAGCGGTGGTTCCGTGCACCGATGATCATACGTCGATGTTGACACAACCCCTTACCCGAGGTCGCCTCACGGCTTCGGCGGCGTGAGTCGGATGCAACGCCGTGTTCTGGGTGTAGAATCCACGCGTCCGCGTTTCACCCCATCCCCTTGAACCGAAGGGAATTGCCATGCGTTTGACTCGCCTTTGCCTCGTCGCTGCGGCGCTCGTCCTCGGCGTTGCGGCTTCTGCCACGCTCTTCTCGCGCCAGGCCGCCGTTGACCCGGCCGGCGCCATGCACTGGCGCCAGATCGGACCCAACCGCGCGGGCCGCGCACGCCCCCTCGCTGGCGTGCCGAGCCAGCCGAACGTCTTCTACGTCGGGTTCGACAACGGCGGCGTCTGGCGATCCACCGATTACGGCTCGAACTGGTCACCGATCTTCGATCGCGAATCCACAGGCTCGATCGGCGCGATCGCTGTTGCGCTGTCCGATCCAACGATCATCTACGTGGGCACGGGCGCCGCCATCATTCGCCCGGATCTGTCGACCGGCAACGGCGTGTACAAGTCCGTCGATGCCGGCAAGACGTGGACGCATCTGGGGCTCTTCGACAGCCAGATGATTGCCCAGATCGACGTGGATCCGCGCGATCCCAACCGGCTCTTCGTCGCGGCGCTTGGGCATCCATACGGGCCGAACGCCGAGCGCGGCGTGTTTCGATCGACCGATGGCGGCAAGACGTTCCAGAAGGTGCTCTACAAGGACGAGTACACCAGCGCGAATGACGTCCGCATCGATCCTGCCGATCCAAACACGGTGTATGCCGCGCTCTGGGTGCAGCAGCAGAGCTACATCGAAGGCGGCGCGTTCGGCAGCACAGGGGGCGGCATCTTCAAGTCCACCGATGGCGGGACGACGTGGAAGCAGTTGACGGCGGGTTTGCCCGATGTCATCCAGGCCAACCTCGGCATCTCGCAGAGCTATTCGAAGGTGCTCTTCGCAACCATCGCCGGCAACGCGCCATCGCCCGGGGCTTCGGCGGGGCAAGGCGTGGCGCCCGCGGCGGGCAATGCCGGAGCGGCAAGTGGCGCGGCAGCGGGCGTCCCGCCTTCGCCTGGCGCTTCGGCGGGGCAAGGCGGGCGGGGCGGTGGCCGTGGAGGTGGCGGCGGAGGTGGTGTCGGACTGTACAAGTCTGTTGACGGCGGCGAGCACTGGTTCCTCGCGGTACGCGGGCCACACGGCTCGGGCACGCGTGCGGCCGACCCGCGGCCGCTCGGGCGAATCGGCGGCGGCGATCTTCCACCCGTCATCGTGGACCCGAAGAACCCCGACATTCTCTACAGTTGTTCGACCGTGCTGTGGCGATCGGAAGATGGCGGCTTGACGTGGAGCGCGGTCCGCGGGGCGCCCGGCGGCGACGACTATCAGGGCCTCTGGATCAACCCGAACAACACCGACATCGTCTTCGCCGTGGCCGACCAGGGCGCCGTCGTGTCTGGCAATCGTGGCGCAAGCTGGAGCAACTGGTACACGCAGCCGACAGCGGCGATGTATCACGTGACGACGGACAACGCGTTTCCGTATCGCGTGTGCGGCGGCCAGCAGGATTCCGGGTCCGCGTGCGTCAACAGCCGCGGAAACGACGGCGAGATCACATTCCGCGACTGGAGCCCGGTGGGCATCCAGGAGTACGGCGAAGCCGCGCCCGATCCGAAGAACCCGGACCTCGTGTACGGCAGTTCGCGCAGTAACGTCACGCTCTTCAACCGCAAGACCGGCCAGATCAAGAACGTCGGCCCCAGCCTCTCCGTGGCTGACGCGAAAGGAATGACGTACACCCGCAACGTGCGGACGATGCCGCTCGAGTGGTCGCCGGTGAACCCGAACCTGCTCTATTACGCGCAGAACGCGGTGTTCATGACGCCGGATGGCGGCACGAACTGGACGCGCATCAGCGGTGACCTCACGAGGCAGGCGTGGGCCGTGCCGGCCAACACCGGGAAGTATGGGAGCGGCGTCACGCCGGCTCCGACCGGTTCGATCACTGCGCTTTCGCCGTCGCCGATCGATGTAAACGTGCTGTGGGCGGGCACCGACGACGGGCACATCCAGGTGATGGCGGGGCCTGCGCGCACGTGGACCAACGTCACGCCGCCGGCGATCAAGCCCTGGACGCGCATCTTCAACATCGAGGCAGGCCACTTCAGCGCGCTCACCGCGTACGCCGCTGCGAACACGATGCGCCTCGACGACATGAATCCGCACTTCTGGCGAACGCACGACGGCGGCAAGACGTGGACGGAGATCAACACCGGGTTGCCCTCCGGGGCCGTTGCCAACTCGATCCGCGAGGATCCGCGTCAGCAGGGACTCCTGTACGCGGCGACCGAGACACAGGTCTGGGTGTCGTTCGATGACGGCGACCATTGGCAGTCGCTGCGCCGCGATATGCCTGCGGTTTCCGTGCGCGATATCGCCGTCAAGGATGACGCGACGTGCATGTGCGCCGACCTGGTGGCGGGCACGCACGGTCGAGGGTATTGGATTCTCGATGATGTGACGCCGCTCAGGCAGGCGGCAGCCCTGCGCGCGGCGGAAGGCGCCCGCGCGGCGTATCTGGCAAAGCCAGTGACCGCGGTGCGTGTGCGCTTCGCAATGAACCCGCCGACACCGTGGCCGCCCGAAGTGCCGGCCGGCGAGAATCCGCCGCCGGGCGCCATCCTCAACTACTACCTCGCTGCCGACACGGCGGAGCCGGTCAAGCTCGAGATTCTCGACACGGCCGGAGGCGTGGTGCGGACGTATTCGAGCACCGATCCGGTACCGGCTGTTCATCCGGCGCTCGACCCGGTCGCCTACAACAAAATCTGTCAGGAAACGCCGAACGCGCCAGATTGCTCGGTGCCTCTCTACTGGCCGGCCCCGCCGATGGTCATCTCGACGCGTGCGGGCATGCACCGCGTATGGTGGGACATGCGCTACGACCCGATCGGCGAGGGCGGCGGCGGGCGCGGCGGTGGCGGAGGCAGCGGCGGCGCCGTGCCGCACCGGACGTATACCTCCGTCAATGCGCCGTGGGCGCCTCCCGGCTCCTACACCGTTCGCCTCACAGCTGACGGCAAGAGCTACACGCAGCCGGTCATGTTGAAGCTCGATCCGCGTGTCACGGCATCGGCGTCGGCGGCTGATCTGGCGGCGCTGTCGTCACTCACGCGCGAGATGTACGAGGGTGCCCGAGCCGCGCGTGCGACCTTCACGCAGGCGCGCGCGTTGGTCACACAACTTGACGCGCTGTCGGGCGACGACATCGCGAAGTTCAAGACCGCAGTTGAAGCGATCGCACCGGCTGGGGGCGGAGCAGCGGGCGGCGGGCGCGGTGGTGCTGGTGGCCGCGGCGCGGGTGCCGGAGCAGCGGCAGCCGGTGCAGCAGCGCCTGGGGCTGCGGCGGGGCAAGTCGGGCGTGGCGGCGGAGGCCGCGCGGGTGCGGGTGGCGCCGCGGCTGCGCCGACGCTGCAGAGCGTGAGCACCGAGATGCTCTCGGCGGCGATGGCGATGCAGGCGGCCGAAATCGCCCCAACCGCCCGCGAAGTGGCGGCGTGCGCGACCGCGCGCACGAATTCCGCGGCGGTGCTGGCGAAATGGACGAAGCTCACCACGGTTGATCTCGTCGCGCTCAACACGAAACGGAAAGCCGCGGGGCAACCGGCGATCGTGATGCCGAAGCGATAGCGGCCGTTACTGATTCTGGCTCTCGCTGGTGGAGGGATCAAAACCGCCACGTTCGCAGACGCGTTGCCGGAATCGTTCGCGTTCTTCGGGCGTCATCCGTCCCAGTCGCTCCGGCGCGCGGAACTTGCGCGCTGGGGTGGAAGCCCGCCGCACTGTTCATCTACGGTTGTAGACGAATGAGGGGGTGTGGATATTGTAGGGTCGGCAGGGCGCCCAGCAACGGCGTCAAGCGTCGGACGGCTTCCTCGAGCGGCACGAGCCTGCCGTCACGAACGTAGGCGCCGTGCCACCCACGCCCTGAGGCCGCCCTTCTGCGGCCACGGAGGCATGGTGGCTCCTGGGTCCGTCGCGCCGGCCGGATAGGTGTACATGTCAGTCGTGATGCGCAACCCCTCGCGCCGGCAGTTGTTCACCACTTGCAAGGGTCGCGATCGTCGCAAGCGTGGCGCGGGTGACGGCTGTCAGGAAATCGAAGTCCAGCGTGTCCGGCGTATCGCTCGTGCGGTGGTAGTGCGGGTTGTTGTCGGGGTCGTTTTCGACGATCGACAGGGCCGGGAAGCCGGCCGCCCAGAAGCTCGCCTGGTCGCTTCTGTCCCACTTGACGTTGACTCGCTTGACGGCCGCGATGCCGACGCCGTACCGACTCGCGGCCTGAATGAACTGATCGGCCAGCCACTGATTCCCCCGGTCCGGCACGAGCGCCAGCCGTGGTCGTCCGCCGGCGCCGAATCCGACCATGTCGAGGTTCAACATGGCGGCAATCTTCTCGTGCCGGCTCCGTGCGAGTCCCGCAGCGTGTTCGCTGCCGAAAACCCCCAGTTCCTCTGCGTCGAACGCGATGAACCTGATCGTCACGGCGAAGCGGTGCCTGGCGAGGACTCGGGCGATCTCAAGGACGGCGGCAACGCCACTCGCATTGTCGTCGGCGCCCGGAGCCACGCGGAACTCGTCATTGCTGAACGAATCGTAGTGGGCTCCGACCACTAGCAGTCGTTCGGGGACCGCAGTGCCGGGAAGCGTCGCCACCACGTTACGTCCGGCCACGGCGGCGGGAACACGGGGCGAGTTGTACCTGAAGATCTCGTACTCGACGGCAATCCCGAGGCGCGAAAGGAAGTTGTAGATGGAGGTGCCGGCCACTCTGCACCCGGACGTCGGTGAGAAGCGCGTTCGAATGCTGGCCAAGGCCGTGGCGGTCTCTGCGAGCCTGTCTTTCGAGACCTCTGAAACCATTGCTGCGACAGCGGCTTCGGGCGGAGGCGTCGCCGCCTGCCCGTGAGGCGACACCAGCAGCAGGCAGCACGCGCCGATGGTGACGCCGACACGCAATACAACGCCGCCGCACTTCATAACGCCCCCTGCGTCTCAAGGTCCGATCCGGAGTCGCGCCCAGCGCCAGGTTGTTCCGGACGAGGCAATCGGCGTCGGACCGCTACTTCGCCAAGAGATACGCGAATCGATACGATCCCGAGCCCGCCTCGATCAGGAGGTCGCGGCCATCCTGCCGCGCTGTAGCAATCCCATCTCCGATTACCAGGGCCCGGCCACCTTCCGTCACATCCGCCAGCCGCGCGTCAGGCAGCCGGATCGTGGCGGTGGTATTGGCGGGAATCTCGACGGCCAGTTCGAAGGCGGCCTTGTCGATCTTCCAGGCCGAACCCACGCGACCGTAAGGAGTGATGTGGGAAGCGCTGACGCGCGTGAACCCGCCTCCCGGCCTGGGCTGGATGAAGGTGTGTTTGTAGCCCGGCGCCGCGGGATCGATCTCGATGCCGGCCATGACCCGGTACATCCATTCTCCGATCGCACCGTATGCGTAGTGATTGAAGGAGTTCATGCCCGTGTCCTGGAAGCTGCCGTCCGGCCTGATGCCGTCCCAGCGCTCCCAGATCGTCGTGGCGCCTTGCTGCACCGGGTAGAGCCAGGACGGATACTTCTCCCGATTGAGCAGCATGTACGCCTCGTCGAGGTATCCGTACCGGCTTAACACGTGGCACAAGTAGGGCGTGCCGACGAATCCCGTCGTCAGGTGCTTCCGCGCACGCACGTCTTGCGCAAGCCTGGCGGCCGCCGACGCGCGCAGCGTGTCTGGCAACAAGTCGAATTGCAGCGCCACGGCATACGCCGTCTGCGTGTTCTCGCCGACACGGCCGGTTGTCGTCACAAACTCGCGCTGAAACGCGGTCTTGATCCGTTCGAGCAGCGCCCCGTACCTCGCCGCGTCCTCCGTCTTACCCAGAACCAGGGCGGTGCGCTGCAGCAGGTCGGTCGAGTGGGCGAACATCGCCGTCGCAATCAGGTCCTTGCCCGTGGTCGCTCCGGGATAATCGGATGCCGAGCTCGCGTACGCGAGCCAGTCGCCGAAGGTGAAGTTCTCGCTCCAGATGTAGTCATCGCCCGCGCGCCCCCTGATGTACTCGACCCAGGAAACCATGCTCGGATACTGGGTTTCCAGCACGCGTCGGTCCCCATAACTCAGGTACATCGTCCAGGGGATGATGACCGCTGCATCCGCCCATGCCGCTGACCCGGCGTGAGGTTTCCCGGGCGCACTCAAGACGTCTGGGATGACGTCTGGCACGCTGCCTGTCTCCAGTTGGTCTGCCGCGACGTCCCGGAGCCACTTCGTGAAGAACCCGGCCACGTCCATGTTGAACGCCGCGGTCCGGGAGAACACCTGCGCATCGCCCATCCACCCTAGCCGCTCATCCCGCTGCGGGCAGTCGGTCGGCACGTCGACGAAGTTGCCCTTCTGCCCCCAGAGGATGTTGTGCTGGAGTTGGTTGATGAGCGGGCTTGACGTTTCGAAGCTGCTCGCGGGCGCCATGTCGGAGTGGACGACGATGCCAGTGAGGCTGTCGGGCGTCACCTGGCCCGGGTAGCCGTCCACGGCCACGAAGCGGAAGCCCTGGAACGTGAAGTGCGGTTCGAAGGTCTCAGTTTCGCCGCCCCTAAGGGTGTAGCGAACCGTTTGCTTTGCCCCTCGTAGATTCTCGGTGTAGAAGTTGCCCGCTTGGTCGAGCACTTCGGCATGCCTCAGCGTCACGGTGGTGCCTGCGGGACCGTTGACCTTCAACCGGACCCAGCCGACCATGTTCTGGCCCATGTCGACGACGGTGTCGCCGGCGGGAGTTCGGAGCACGTTGACGGGCGTGATCTCGCCCATTCTTCGAACCGGCGGCCCCGCCGGAGCGACGAGCAAATCCCTGCGATGTTCGGTCACCGTCACGCCGGACCACCCGCTGTCGACGAATCCCGGCGACGACCAGCCCCGCTTTTCAAGGCGGGCGTCGTAGGTTTCTCCGTGGTAGATCTCCGACATCAGGATCGGTCCGGTTGACGACTTCCACGCCCCATCACTGGTCAGCGTTTCTTGTCTGCCATCGCGGTACGTAACGACGATTTGCGTGAGCAGGCCGAGGCGACTCCCGTAGATGTTGCGGGGCCGTGTCTTGTCCCACGCAAGGTCGCCTCGGTACCAGCCGTTGCCGAGGGTAACGCCGACCGCGTTCGGCCCCTTCTTCAACAGCCCGGTGACATCGTAGGTTTGATACTGCAGCCGCTTGTTGTAGCTGGTCCAGCCCGGCGTGAGAACGGCATCACCGACGTGCTGGCCGTTGATTGCCATTTCGTAGAGGCCGTGGCTCGTTACGTAGAGGCGGGCGCGTTCGATGTCTCCTTGGATAGTAAACTCCCGCCGTAACATCGGTGACGGGCCAGGGGTGGTGACGTCTTCCGGCAGATCTGGCTCAATCCAGCTTGCCTTCCAGTCGGACGGCTGCAGCAGACCGACTTCCCAGAAGGCGGGCTCGCTCCAGACGGAGACCGCGCCGCCGCCATCCCAGATCCGCACGTGCCAGTGGTACCGCTGAGCTGTCTTCAGGGCCGGTCCGGCATAGACGACATTCACTGAATCGCCGGACTTGACCACGCCAGAATCCCAAGTGAGCCCCTGGCCGCTCCGCAGTGCGAGCGGGCTCGTCGCCACCTGGACCTGGTAGGCCGACTGCGTGACCCCGCGCGCGTTTCCTTGGATCTGCCAGATCAGGCGAGGCTCCCGAACGTCGATGCCGACCGGATCGACGGCGTACTCGGTTCGCAGGGTAACGACCGACAGCCCGGGCGTCGGGGCTTTCTGGGAGAGAGACACCGCCGCCACTCCGAGCACCGACAAGACGAAGACGACAGCGAACGAGCGCATGGTATTCATACGGGACTCCTGCACGACGGAGATTATCGCCGAATTCGCTCGTCCGTGGTGGCGGCCTTGCCGCAAGGACTCGCCGGGGCCTAGAATCATTGCGACGAATCAAGTCCCGGCCCCAAAGGACACACCCGCTCGATGAGCCCACTACCCAGGGGAATGATGGGGCGCCTGCTCGAGGTGGATCTCGCCTCTGGCACCGCCCGTCCGCACGCGCTCGACGAGCGGTTGGCGGAGTTGTTTGTGGGTGGGCGCGGCCTCGGGACCGCGCTCCTGGTTGAGCGGTTCCTGCGCCTTCGCGACCGCTACACGAACCCGTTCCGCGCGGTCGATCCTCTCGCGCCGGAGAATCCGCTCGTCGTAAGCACCTCGCCCGCCAATGGGACGACGGTTCCGACGAGCGCTCGCTTCCACGCCAACTTCAAGTCGCCGCTGACGGGAGGCATCGGATCGACCAACAGCGGAGGCCGATGGGGCGTCGAGTTCAAGCGGACCGGCCACGACGCCATGGTCGTGACCGGGCGTTCGCCCGATCCGGTCGTCCTCTTCATCGATGGCGACAACGTTCGGTTCGACACGCCGCCGGAAGTCGATCCCGACGATGTCGAGGCGATCACCGACGCGCTCGGGTCCCGCTACGGCCGCGGGGTGCGCGTGATGACGGTCGGCGCAGCTGGCCGCCGGTTGGCCCGGATCGCCGCAATCATGAACGACAAGGGACGCGCGCTCGGGCGCGGGGGCGGAGGGGCTGTGTTCGGCTCCAAGAACCTGGTCGCGATCGCGGTGGCGGGATCGATGGCCACCGAGACCGCGGCGCCCGAGGCGCTTCGCCCGAAAAACGTCGCGGGCTCGGTCTACAAGGCCCACGCGAAGCTCCGGGTCGGCAAACTTACTAAACCTCCCGAACAGTTCGGGATCCTCTCGTCGATGGGGACGGCCGGCCTTCTCGGGATGCTCTCCCAGTACGACGAGTTGATCCACTGCAACTTCCGCGACACCAGCCACGTCGCCGAACAGATCGAGCGGATCGGGGGGGAAGCGCTGGCCGCTCACCCGGCCATCAGAGTCAGGCGCCGCGCCTGTTTCCAGTGCCCGATCGGATGCACCCGCGAGACCGAGCTCGTTGACAAGTGCGGCGTGGTCATCGGCAGGGGCGAGGGGCCAGAATTCGAGACCGTGGCGATGTTCGGGGCGAACCTCGACATCTACGACCTCGAGCCGATCACCGAGGCCAACTACCTCTGCAACCGGTTCGGCCTCGACACCATCGCGGCCGGGGGCACGATCGCGGCGCTGATGGAGATCTTCGGGATCGCGCGGGCGAAGCGGCCGGAGGCGCGCACCGAGGGCGAACGGGCGGTGATGGCCGATGCGGCCGAGTTTGCGCACGCGTGCGGGGCGGCGGCGGCGGACGAACCGGATGGAGGGCCGCTTACGCCGACGTTCGGGAATGCGCGTGCGCTGGTCCCGCTCGTGCGCGCGATGGCCCTCGGCGAGGGGGCGCTCGGGCGCGCGCTCGCGTCAGGGTCGCGGCGTCTTGCCGAGCGCTACGGCCACCCCGAGGCGGCGATGGCCGTGAAAGGGATGGAGATTCCGGCCTACGACCCGCGCGTAACGTGGACGCAGGCGATGTCCTACATGATCACCGCGCGGGGCGGCTGTCACCTGCAGGGGGGCTACTCTGCTCCGATCGCGTTCTGTGCCGGGTACGGTGAGTTTCCCGGGATCAAGTCCGAGGGCGCGGCGCTCATCGCGCGCAATTTCGCCTACCAGAACACGGCCTTCGACGTCCTCGGTGTGTGTGCCTTTGCCGGCTTCTCGGTCACGCTCGACGAGTACGCGAACATGATGAACGACGTGACGGGCCTCGAGATGAAGGCGAGCGATCTCGAAACGGTCTCGCGGCGCGTGTTGACGCTCGAGCGTTTGTTCAATCTCCTGTGCGGCTTCACGGCCGAGGACGACTGGCTCCCTGGGCGCTTCTACAGCAACCCGATCGCTGTCGAGGAGGGGATGGCCGTCTGTCCCGAGGGCGAGTTCCGCGCGATGCGTGCGGAGTACTACGAGTCGCTCGGCTGGGACGCGCGGGGCGTGCCGCGCGCCTCTTCGATCCGGGACCTGGGCCTCGACGCGCTTCTCGGGGCGGCGGAGGTCGAGCGGATGGCTGGTGTCCCGCCTTCGCCAGGGGCTTCGGCGGGGCAAGGGCCGCAGCGCCGGGCCCGGCTGGAGCAGACGCGGTGACCGGCAAGGACGCGGGTGCGGCGCAGCAAATCTACCCTCTGATGCGCGAGACGGGCCGCGCGATCATGCTGACGCGCGGCAACAACACCCACAGCGGGAACCTCGCCCTCCGCGACCCGATCGACCGCGATGTCTTCCATATCACGGCGTCGGGTTCGCAGATCGGGGCCCTTATCCCGAGTGACGTCGTTCCGGTGCGCTTCTCGCGCGTCAGTTGGGGGGACGGGCGGGCATCCACCGAGTCCACCATCCACCGCAAGATTCTCGCAATCCCTGGGGCCGAGGCGTCGATCCACGCCCACTACCTTTCAGCCATCTCGGTTTCGTTTGACGCGAAGGAGGCCGAGAACTTCCTCCTGTACGAGGGCGACGTGCGGGGCACTGAGGAGTTCTCCTTCGTGCCGATCGACCGCACGGGGGCGTGGCTTCTCGGGAAGGTGTCGTCCGGCACGTACCTCGAGCCGGTCGGTTCGAAAGAGATGGAGGTGCGCATCCCGCGCTATCTCGCTGACTCGAAGGCAACGCTCGTGAAGGGCCACGGCCCGTTCGTGCGCGGAGCATCGCTCGGCGAGTGCCTCCACCTGCTCGGCATCGTCGATGCCTCGGCGTCGCTGTTGCAGACGGCGCGGCTTCGGGGAGTCGACACAAGGGCGATCGCGCGCCGGATCCGGGAAGCGGGTCCGGCCGTGTTCTACCCGATGAGCGTGCGCGCATTCGATGCGGGCGAGTTCGGAACGTACGAGACACGCGACGAGGCGACGATTCGGGCCTTCCGCGAGCGCGCGGCCTTCAACTTCGTCCAGGGGATCTGCCCGTACGCGACCGGCTCGATGAGCGAGAAGATTACCGAGCACGAGATGCTGTACTGCCCGACGGCGTCGGCGCCCGAGGGGTTCGAGATCTCGATCCGGCGCCTCCCGATCGACGCGGACGAGCGCGACGACTGGGAACTCATGTTCCATAAGTCGCTCTACCGCGACACGAACCACAAGGCGTGCATGATCGCCCAGAGCCCGCTCGCTTCGGCCGAAGCCATGGCGGTGCTCGCCGAGCGGTATGGTATGGAGGCGCTGGTGCGACCCGAGTCGGTCGCGATCGACTACACCGACCGTCTCGACCACCCGGTGGTGAAACCGATCGACGCTGAAGCGGTCTACCTGAACCCGCGGGTTGGATTGTGCCGGTGGGACGCCCCTGTCGCCGCCGTGCTCGACATGCTGCGGTGGCACAAGGGGGCGTGCTTTATCGCCGGGGTCGGGGCCATCGGCGCCGGGAAGGTCACGCTCGAGCAGGCGGCGCATCACGTCTCGTCCGGGGAGAGCATCGCGCGCTTCCGGCAGGCCGTCCACCTGGCGCACGTGCTGCGTGGCGGCCCGCCCCTCCGGCACTACGAACCCGCGACCCAGTAAGTGTGGCGAGGGGAATCGCGATCAGCTTGTAGTACGACTCGAACAGTTGATGGATTTCTGAGGCTCTCAGCAGCTTCTCCAGCATCGGGGATCCGGCTGGCACGGTCTCGTGTGCAGAAGACGCAAACGGGATAGCCATGACGCATGTGTGTCGGCTCAATCGAGGATGTTCCCCGTCGTCAGTTCTTGGAGGAACCTCATGATAGTGACCTACCGGGCCATTTTCGGACCAGTGGACGCGAGAGATAGATGGCTGACAATTCGGTACGCAGGCGCGGGCAAACTGCACTCACCCGCACCGCTTCGGCTACCGTCTCTGATCGTGTGGCACCGAAACGAGGACGGTTTTGGACGCGGTGCTTCCCATCTCGTCGCGGCACTCGACCGTGATCGCGTATACCCGCCCGTCTCCCTTGCCCAGCCGGTCGGCGCGCAGCCGCAGGAGCAACGGTCCGGCGAGTTCCCAATCTCCGGCCGGATCCGCCGGTTCGCTGCTCGTCACGTTGACGATCCTGCACGAGACGGCGCCGCAGCCGTCCGACGTCGTCAGGTCGAACGACACCGGCACCATCTTGCGATTCGGGGGCCAGAGGGAATTAGGAGTCGGTGTAAGGCCCGTCACTTCCAGCCGGCCGAATGAGTTGTCTGTTCCCTGATCGAGGATGTACTTGTCGCACGACGTTCCCGGCGGCACGCCGATCTTCGAACCCGAATTGCTGATCGCCCCAGGATCACACCAGATGTACGTGTCGCGGGCAGTGAACAAACGCATGTCGATGCCCTGGAAGACGTTGCCCGTGCTGTTTCCGGACCTGGCGCTTCCGGTGATCGCCAGCCCGCGGCTGCCTGTGCCGCTGATCGTGTTGTTCGCGACAAACGCGTTGTTGGCGCTCACCAGCGCAATTCCGCTCGACGGCACCAGCAGCGTGGGCGTCGTCTGTGGCCCATTCACCGTGATCTCGTTGCCCTGAATCGTGGCTGCGGCCGAAGGGCTCCACAGGAGCCCGATACCGGCGTACGACACGTCTATCTTGTTGCCTGCGATGACGACGGTCCCGGCCGACACCTCGACCAGAATCCCCACCTCCTGGATCGACGAACTTCCCGGCGACAGACGGCAGTTTGTGATCTCGACGTGCTCGACATACTGTTCACCGAACACCAGCACGTTCCCAGGAACGATCTCGATTGGAAAGAGCCACTTCCCCTTCAAGGGGTCGGACGGGATGTCCCAGGGACTCGCCATCCCGGTGACGCTGACGTCGTCGATGATCACCCTCCTCCCGGCCTTTACCATGATGAAGTCGAGTGATGCCTGATCGGAATCGAGGCGCCTGATCGTGACCGCCGGCAGCTTCGCCTGGTCTGCGACCGGAATCGGCGCGTAGAACTGGGCGATGCCCACACCTGGGCCAAGCCTGAACCGGCGGGAGCTGACGTGGTAGTACAGCGCCTGGTTGGGGAAGATCGTGAAGGGAGCGCTCCCGCCGACGATCATGGCGCGCCCGTACGGGCTGCCCTCCTCCCCTTCGATGACGACGTCCTTGGTGATCAGGACCATGTCGCTCGCCAGGCCCTTTCCCATGCCGGGCTGCTGCGACGAAAAGTCCGCGTTGCCGAAGTGGAACTTCGTGGGCACGCCCGCAAGGTTCGTCGTCATCAGCGTGACATGCGCGCAATACTCGATCGCCAACTGCACGTGTGCGACGTCCGGCGTCACCTTGATCTCGGGCAGCGTCGGAGTCGTCGGTGGAAGCGGAGTGACACCAAAAGGCGGTCTGATCGTTGTCCTGTTCGAATCGCCGACAGGATAGACGGCGCAAGTGCCGTCCGGGAGTAAGACAATTTCGGGCGGGAATCCCTGCGGCGCGGCACCCGTGGTGGCGGATGCGATCCTCGCGTGGACGGTACCCACGGTGAGAAGCGCCAGGATGACTGCAAGTATCCGCGGACGAGATCCAATGGTCCCCATGCTACTGCCTCCATCTACCCAGGGGGTCGACGCCGGATGGCAGTCAGTCCTGGGCGACTAGTGTCCACCGCCTATTGTCGCGATCGGCAGGCGGCGGGCAATAGACGCAAAGCAGACAACGGCTTGAAAGAACCCTACCGCGCAACCGACTGACATAGCGAGACATCGGGCGAATATGCGGGGACCAGGCTCGGTTGACGACCCACATCTTTATGGCTAGACTCCCGGCACCGATCGAAGGAGGACCTGCGTGTCCAGTCACGTCCGCTTCGACTTGTTCGACGTCGATCTCGTTGCCGGGCAGATCCGCAAGGGTGGCGTTCGGATCCCGCTACGTGAGCAGTCATTTCAGGTGCTGGCGGCGCTGCTGGAACGTCCGGGTGAGCTTGTCACGCGAGACGAACTGCGGCGGCGGCTCTGGCCAACTGATGTGTTCGTCGACGTCGACAACGTGCTGAACACTGCGGTCGCCAGGCTCCGCGAGGTGCTCGGCGATTCGGCGGATCGCCCGCGCTTCATAGAGACGCTGCCGAAGCGCGGCTATCGTTTCCTCGCGGCCATCTCGAGCGGCGCGGTTTGGCCCGAACAGGCTCGTGCGCTCCAGGCCAGGCTCGTCGTGCTCCCGTTCCTCAACCTGAGCGGGGAGCTGGATCAGGAGTACTTCAGCGATGCGATGACCGAAGAGGTCATCACGGAACTGGCCGCGCTCTCTCCCGATCACCTCGGTGTGATCGCGCGCACAACGGCCATGCGCTACAAGAACACCCGCAAAGATGTCGCGCGCATCGCTCGCGAGCTGAACGTGGACTACGTCGTTGAAGGCTCGGCGCGGCGCGACGGCGATCGCGTCGTGATTAGTGCACAACTCGTGCTGGCAACCGATCAGACACACCTGTTCGCGCGCCGCTACGAGGCCGGTATCGGCGAAGTGTTCAACCTGCGGACCTCCATCGCGGAGGCGATCGCGGTCCACATCGACCATCCGCCGCTTGCACGAGCGCTGGCCGTCAGGATGGCAGCCGCGCGGGCCGTCCGCATACCGACCAACAACCTTGCCGCGTATCACTTGTTCATGCGGGGCCGGCACTACCTGGACATGCAACTGTCCGACGGGCTGCTCAAATCGAAAGAGTGTTTCGAGGAGGCCGTCGCGGCGGATCCGTCATTTGCGCTCGCACACGACTCGCTGGCGGAGATCTTTGGCTCTCTGGCCTTCTTTGGCGCCGGACCGCCACGCCAACTGCGCCCCGCGGCCATCTTCCATGCACAGCGCGCGCTCGACCTCGATCCCGATCTCGCTGAAGCCCACGCCGTCATCGGGTGGTTCGGCAGGGATCTTGGCCACACCTGGGCCGAGATCTACGGTCACATGACCCGCGCGCTCGAGCTGAAGCCGACGTCGCCACTCGTGCGTTTCCGGTGTGGGATGGTCCTGCTGATGGCTGGCCGCATCGCCGAAGCCATCCGCGAACTTGAATGCGCGGTCGAATGGGATCCCCAGTCCGCCACCAATCGCCTTTGGCTCTCGAACGTCCTCTACCATGGGCGTCAGTACGAACGGGCGCTAGAACAGGCCCGGCTGGGCGTAGACCTGGAGCCGAACGGCTGGCTGGGCCAGTTGAGCCTGGGTCTCGCGTTCTGCGGCAAGCAAATGCTCGAGAAAGGCGTGTCGGCCATGCGCAGGGGATGCGCCCTGTGCGGCGATGCGCCCGTGATGTTGGGCTGGCTCGGTCTGGCGCTGGGACAAGCAGGCCAGACGGCCGACGCGCGGGCCGTGCTGGCGCGGCTGCACTCCATGGCTGCCACGCAGTACGTCCTGCCCACCAGTTTTGCGTGGACCTACATCGGACTGGGAGAGATCGACAGCGCCTTCGAATGGATGGACCGTGCAGCAGATGCCTACGACACCATGCTCGCACCGATCAAGACGATGCCGTTTCTCGATCCGCTCCGAGACGATCCGCGCTACACGGCGCTGCTCCAGAAGATGAATCTGGCGTGATGGTCCCGCACGATGCGGTGTGGGGCACGAGATGTGGAATGGGCTTGGCTGGGAGGCAGGGATTTGAACCCCGAAACGCTGGTCCAGAGCCGAAAGAAACAGTCTGGTCGTTGAGTGCTCCGTCGAGTCCTGCCAAATCGCGTTTTCATAATGCCCCCTTGGCCGGCCCCTTCAGTGTCTTCCAGTTGAGGACGGCCCCTCCCAGGAACGCGATACCGGCTGAGAGGAAGACCAGGTGGGACGCCACGCCCGACATCGAGACCTGTCCTTGCAGAACCCCCAGCGTGACCAAGAAGGTGATGACTACGAAAGCGGGTGCGCCTCTGTTCCGTCCCTCTCGCGAGGCACGCCTCCCGTAGATGAACTGGTAAGGTCGCGCCAATCCGGACTATCCTGTGGGCTATCAACTTCAAAAGGCCGTACTTGTAGGCTTGGCGGGACTTCTTCTCGGAGGCTTGGGATGTCACGTAGATTTGCGCGCCGTTCGCTCGTGGTTGGACTGATAGTGATCGCGATGGCGACGATCGCCACAATGGGCGCCCGGGGTGCGGCCGACCAGGTAACCCCGAATCTGATCGGCGGCCTGCAGTGGCGCAACATCGGCCCGTTTCACGGCGGGCGTGTGGCTGCGGTGGCCGGCGTGGTCGGCCAACCGGGCACGTTCTACGTTGGCGCGCCGGCCGGGGGGATCTGGAAGACCACCAGTGCCGGCGTCACCTGGTTCCCGATCTTTGACCAGTTCACGCAGGTGGACAGCATCGGCGCCATTCAGGTCTCGACCTCCAACCCCAACATCGTCTATGCCGGCACCGGCGATTCGATACAGGGATCGTCGGGCGACGGAATGTACAAGTCGACCGACGCGGGCAAGACGTGGACACACGTCGGCCTCGAAGAAACCACCAAGATCAATCGGATTGTGATCGATCCCGAGGATCCGAACCTCGTCATCGCCTCGACGCAGGGTGACGGGCGGCACACGGGCGCGGGGATCTATCGGACCACCGACGGCGGCCGCACGTGGCAGAACGTGCTGCGTCCCGAGAATGCCAATGGTACACGCGACGTGGCCTGGGCCTTTGACATGCCGACCGTGGTGTTCGCAACGAGCCAGGGCAACGCCGGCGGCGGAGGTGGCGGCTTTGGCGGAGGCGGCGGTGGCGCGGCTGCCGCGGCTCCCCCGGCCAACAACGGCACGGCGCTGTACAAGTCCCTGGACGAGGGCAAGGCCTGGACCAAGGTCAGCACACTGCCTCCGTACACCGGACGCATCAGCGTGGCCGTCGCGGCGCACACCAATGGGCAGCGCGTCTATGTGATCGGCACCGCCATGCAGGGCGGCTCCGGGCTGTATCGCTCCGACGACCAGGGCGCGACGTGGAAGCACATGGCCGGCGACGACACGCGCATCGCCAATGGCCAGGGCGCCTTCTGCAGCGCCGTGGGGGTGGATTCGCAGAATCCCGATATCGTCTATACGTTCGCAACCGCGGCGTATCGCTCCAACGACGGCGGCAACACGTTCATCGTGCTCAAGGGCGCACCGGGCGGCGAGGACTACCACCACATCTGGATCGACCCGACCAACGGGCAGCGCATGTTGTTTGGCACCGACCAGGGCCCGGCGGTCACGCTCGATGGCGGCAGGACCTGGAGCAGTTTCTATGCGCTGCCGATTGCCCAGGTCTACCACGTCGCCACGGACACGCGGTATCCGTACTGGGTGCTGGGGGCTCAGCAGGATACTGGCGCGATCATGACGCGCAGCCGCAGCGATCAGGGTCAGATCACCGTGGTCGATTGGTCCCCGCTTCCGTCGTCCGAGTTCGGCACCGTGTCGCCCGATCCGCTCACGCCCACCACCGTGTACGGCGTCGGGTACGGCCTGGGGCAGGGTAGCGGCATGATCAAGATCGATCTGGCGACCGGCCAGTGGGGGAACGTCGCGCCCAACTTCGGCGCAAACTCGGGCTTGTACACGGCCAGCCGGGATTTCTGGAAGCGGTTCGACACCGCGTTCGATCGGAAGGCGATGTACGTGGGCTACAACTGCATCCTGGTGACGCGCGACGGCGCGCAGACGTGGAAGGCGTTCAGCCCGGATCTCACCACGCCGAAAGGCCAGCCGATGATGCCGTGCGGCGTGCCGCGGGCGGCCGCGGCGGGTGGCCGGGCAGGCGGGCGTGGAGCAGCAACGGCACCAATTACACCGCCGACGGGCGCACCCCCAGCGGGCGCCCTATTAGCGACTGGCGCCGGGGTAGGTCCCGCGCCGGCAGCCGGCGCCGGCGGCGGACGAGGGGGCGGCTCAGGATCGATTTCCGATTTCTCCCTCTCCACCGTCAAGCCTGGCGTGATCTGGTCTGGCAGCACCACCGGCCAGATCTACAACACCATTGACGGCGGCAAGGCGTGGACCAACGTCACCAACTTCACCGATCTGCCGGCCAACGCGAACTTCGTCACAGTGGAGGCGGGGCACAATGACGTGAACACCGCCTACGTGCTGGCGAACGTCGCCGGCGGGCGCGGGGGCGGAGCCGGGGCCGGCGGCGCGGCCTCGGCCGAACAGCACTACATCTACCGCACTCACGACGCCGGCAAGATTTGGACCCGAATCGTCAGCGGCCTGCCGACCGACGAGCGCACCGGTAGCCAGGTGCGCGTCATCCGCGAAGATCCGAGGCAGAAGGGCTTGCTGTTCGCCGGAACCGAGACCACAGTGTTCGTGTCGTTCGACGATGGCGACCACTGGCAGTCGCTGCGGCTGAATCTGCCGAGCACCTCGATTCGCGATATGGTCTTCCATACCGACGACCACATGAACGACCTGGTCATCGGCACGTACGGTCGCGGCTTCTGGGTCCTCGACGACATGAGCCCGCTGCGCGAGATCGCCGCCAAGGCCGCGCAGATCGCGGCGGCGCCGGCATACCTGTTCAAACCGGGGGACGCGATTCGCGCTCGAGCGAACTCGAATTGGGATCAGCCCATGGGTGTCGAGTTGCCGCACGCACCGAACCCGCCGTTCGGCGCGATCATCTACTACCACCTCAGCCAGCCGCCGAAGGGTGAAGTGAAGTTGCAGGTGTACGACGCGGCAGGGTCGCTGGCGCGCACGATTTCGAGCATTCCACCCGCGCCAGTGGGGCGCGTGGCGTACCCCGACTATTGGCTGGCCTCGCCGGAGAGCCTGGCGCTGCCGACCGCGGTGGGCACGAACCGGACCAACTGGAACTTGCGATATGACGACCCGCCGGGCTACAACCCCGACCTCGTCAACCAGATGAACGTCGCGCCGGGCCAGGTCACGCCTTCCCCGCACGGGCCGATGGCGTTGCCTGGCACCTACACGCTCAAGCTGCTGGTCGATGGAGCGACGTACGCCCAGACGCTGGTCGTGCGCAACGATCCGCGCGTCGGTGAGGGCCCCACCGTCATGGCGGCGCTGCGGGTGCAGCACAAGCTGACGATGGTCGCCTCCCAGGGGATGAAAGACGCCTACCGCGGCAACCAAGAGGTGGCGGCGGTTCGTGCGCAGGTGGCGAAGTTGACATCGGGTGTGCCGCCGGACGTCGCGACCGCCGCGACTGCGCTCGATACCAAACTGGCCACCTTCGGCGGTGCGACCGGGCGCGGGGGCCGCGGCGGCGGTGGTGGCGGACGCGGCGGGGCCGGCGGCGGGGCTGGCAGCGTGACGTCGTTCACCGCGTTGAATGGCTCGTTCAACACGTTGGTGGCGCTGTCGCAGAATGGCATGGACATGCCCCCCAGCAAGGCGCAGATCGATACGTGGGAGGCCGGGTGCAGGGACTACTCGGCAACATTGGCGGCCTGGAAGGCGTTGCAGGGCGCGGATCTGGCGAGCTTCAACGAACTGCTGACCAAGAACAACGTGGTGTCGTTGAAGGTCGCGCCCACGGCGCTGACGGCGCCGGCGTCGTGCGCGTTCGTTCCACCGGCCGGCGGGAAGCAGTAACGGCCTGTCTCGATCAGCCGCTGCGGCCGCGAGGGCGGTGGCCGCAGCGACTGGCTTGGTTTGCCCTCGGCTGAACCGTCCCAGATCGGTGCTTGAGAGATCGATTGCCCTTACCGCCGCGTGGGAAAGGCAACATCGAGCGAATTGCCCGTCTCGACAGTTCGCTGAATGGTTTGCAGAGAATCCCACGGACACTTCCGGCGCCAAAACGGAGCGCTTTGCGCGAATCGCTGTCGTGGTTGGGCTTGAGTTCGACTGGCCGTTAGGGACGATTTCCGAACCTGGGTGATCGAGAGTGCCGCGTGAGCAGTCCAGTCGGGGTGGGACTGGACTGACGGCTCACGCCACCACGTGCTAGCGCTCCTTGAAGGACAGCCGTGCCAGGATTTCTGTGAACTGGGAGGCCGCTTCCCGCTCCGCGCGCGCGTTCGCTTCAACGTCATCGCCGCTGTGCGCCACCCTGAAGAACACGCTCACCAGGTGCCGTTCGGTTCGTCCCATGAAGTGCCAGATCCGCACGCAGCCCTGCATCCCGAAGGCGCGCGAGCGGAAGCGCGGAGGAACCGCGGGATCGCCAGCCGGCGCGGAGTAGTCCGACCATTCCCACAATATGCCGGCCGCCTTGACCTGGCCCGCGCCGTGCGCGACACCCTGGCCGCCGGTATTCCGAAGCCGTTCGGACTCTGCGTGCTCCCGGCTTCGCCGCTCGGACGGCGTCATTCGGTGGGTGGTCGGCAGGGCCGAACGCGCGGGACGACTGAGGACGACCAGGCGTGTGAAGTCCGGGCTGACGAAGTCGAACCACGTGCTCGAAGGAGCGTTCGTCCTGAGCGTCCAGCCCCGCGGGTAGGCAAATCGTACGTTGAGGCCCTCGGCTTCCATCTCGGCCTTCATCCATCCGGTCGCGTCCCCCGTTCCCTTGCCGCCGGGGAACGGTTCTGGCCAGGTCAGTGGCACAGGCTCAGGCGGCGGTCCCCCGGCCAAATCGAATGATACTTGCACGGTAATCATCGCAGGCACGGGAACGTTGTCCTTCGTCGCCGGGTCGAACCGCCATTGCCTGACGGCGGCCATGGCCGCCTGGTCCAGCCCGTAGACGGGGTCAACTGAGCGAACGACGCGCACGCCGCCGACGGAGCCATCCGTCAGGACCTGGCACTCCACCTCCACGGCGCCCTGGATCCGCCGTCGTTGCGCTTCCACCGGGTAGTGAGGCTTGACCTCGCGCAGCACTCTGGGTTGCGTGACGACCTCGACCTTCTGCTGCGGGTGTGCGAGGACGGCGAGCGGGAACAGCACCCAGAGAGACAACACGAGGCGTTGAATGCTCATGATCATCACATCTCTGTTGACCGACTCACGTGCTCGATGTGCGTCCGTTTCGCCCGACGGTAGAGGACGTGTGAGCGGCGCGGCGCGGAACTTCCTCCCTGCGCATTGGGGGCGCCGAGCTAGGCAGGTAATCGTAGGTTTCGTCGTAGAACGACGGCGCGCTGGTCTCCATGGCGCTTTCGCGGATCCCTGTCGTGAAAGGCATACTGTCGAGCTTGTACGGTCCGACTTGGAGGGGAAGCCCGAGGTCCGCAGTCAGGTGAGACAACACACCATGGGACCACATTGCCTCAGCACTAGATTTCGGCGCGCCTCAGCACAACCTACGTCTGACGAACATCGACTCACCAGGTGTCCGTTTTCAAGACGGTTGGAGTGATCCATTATCTTTCGTGGATTTCTCGTCCACTAGACTGCGCGCTACCCCAAGGCTCCCCCACAACTTTACATCAACTCCCCCAGCGCGGCATCGTTCTGGTCGTAGCCTTCGACGACCGTCTTCGCGTTGGTGGCCTTCAGCGCCTGCTCCAGCAAACGAATCTCGCGAGCGACCCGCGTGACGGATTTGTCAAGAACCTTCACGTCATAGACAGGTTCTTTCACGATTTCCTTGTCGGCGGAAGCGCCAAAGAAGCGACGCTCCCGATGTGCATTCCCGTCTCGCAGGGCGATCAGCTCCTCGTGGCGCTTCTTGAGCGTCTTGAGCCACGCGAGTCCCTCATTCAGTGTGATCTGTGCCAAGACCATCCTCCCGTTCTCCCCGTCGTCGCGGGGCCGAATCACGACGACGACGATGCCATCGTCACTCGACCACGATCAAGAGAGAAGATCGTGCCAGGTTGTATCAGCTGAGTCAGGCTTGAAGCCGAGAGTTACGCCTGGGCAACGCCAGGCGAGACAGGAAGTTGAACATCTGGTCGTAATACTCGGGAACGCGCGCCGCTTCAGCACAATCCAATCTCTCATTGATGACCTTCACGAGGCCCGTGGCGCCGCGCGCTCGGCGACGACGAAGTTGAGCGCCCGGATGAGCTGTGGTGTGAGGGTTTTGGCTGGGAGGCAGGGATTTGAACCCCGAAACGCTGGTCCAGAGGTGCAAGTCCAGACGTCGACGGTGACGGATCATGTCGGTTTTGTTAGGGTCTTCCGCAGGGACCTTTGGGCCGGGTTGGGTTGAGAACGACGGTTTCGTGCGCAGGTTGTCAAGATCTTGTCAAGATCGATGTTTCTCACCGATGAGGGCGATGGAGTCGTGTTGCACGGCGGTGGGTGTGGAGGGGCTCTTCGCATGCGGCGTTCTGGTTTCGGGATTGCGCTACAATTGGGTCCATGCCTACCGTCAGTCTCAAGGCCCACTACGACGGCATGATCATCCAGCTCGATGAGCCTTTCGACTTGCCGGCGAACGCGCGCTTGATGGTGACCGTCCTGCCGCCCGTGACAGACACCGACCGCGAGGACTGGGCGATTCTGTCGGCGCAGAATCTGGCTCGCGCATACGGAGACGATGAGCCTGATTACTCGGTGACACAGTTGGGTGGGCGGTGAACGGCTCGATCGCCCCGGCCCGCCACCAGCGATTGCTGGATCGGCTATGCCAACACCTGTCGAAGAACCAGAGGCCTGACAAGTCCGAGCAGTCTGCGCGCTGACGCCGCGACTCGTGTCACGCCTGTCGCGCCGCTTCCCCGACCTCCTCTGTGTTGTGGATCCGAAGACCGGAACGGACAGCGCTAACGAGACGTTTCAGCGCGCCGTCCCAAGCCGCCCTTGGACGACACGCAAACATCGACAACGGCGCGTTCGCAGTCAAGACCCACGTAAGCACTAGCGCCTTATCGCTTACTGGGGAACACCGTTAAGAAGCGCCTATTACTTGCTGGCTATTGGACGGTAAGCCTGACCGTCCTCCCGTTCTCCCCCTGGTCGCTGGGCCAAGTCACGACGACGACGATGCCATCGTCAGTCGACGACGATCAAGCGAGAAGATCGCGCCAAGTTGTAACAGCTGAGTCGGGCCCGAGCGTAGATTGGCGCGTCCGCAGGCTACGCTTCGGGCAATCCCAGTTCAGTGAGATAGTCGTAGGTCTGATCATAGAATGCCGGGGTCCGCGTTGGGTCGGCGGCGTCGCCTGATGGCACGAAGATCACCATGCCCTGGCGGGCGCGCGTCAGGAGAACGCGATAGGCGTTCAGTAGGTAGCGCTGCCGGTTGCCGAGCGTTCCTCCGTTGCTCACCTTGTTCCACGACTTCCCGCGGAACTCGTGGAACCGCCACCCGTCGGAGGCTCGTCGTAGGTCGGCGTCCCAGGTCACGCCGATCCAATCCAACTCCAGAC
>Ga0315273_10001431_pt1 | contig 27145 bp, 21 predicted proteins | sample YL17G02_0_MG_FD_205753 | JGI IMG/M metagenome (GOLD analysis project Ga0315273, IMG submission 205753) | Sediment microbial communities from Yellowstone Lake, YNP, Wyoming, USA - YL17G02_0 | ecosystem: Environmental > Aquatic > Freshwater > Lake > Sediment | place: USA: Wyoming | collected... | reverse complement strand
CCTCGCCCGGTCCGCCACGCCCAATCCGAGCTTCGCGGCGATGTCCAGGTAGAGGCGATCGCGAGGATTGGGATCGCTCTGCACGCCGCGGCTGATGCGCGTCGCCGTGGCAAACTCCTGCGCGAGCAGATCCACCGACACGGCGTCCGACCCGATGAACAACAGGTTCGCGTCGAACGTGTACTGCGGCGGCGCGCCCACCCCGCCGTAGTAGCTGGCCCGGAGCGCGTCACCGATGTGGAGCACCGCCTTGTCCCGGAGGCACGGAAACGCGCACGCCTCGGGGATGGCGTTGACGCCCACCTGGTGCAGGCGGCTGGTGTTGCTGAGCGCGCCGTAGGTCAGGTTCTTGAGGCAGAACGACACCCCGACCGGCTGCACGGTCTTGAAGATCGGCACGTTGATGATCTTCGTGAAGCGGCGCGTCACGAGCTTCGTGAAGTAGGAGTGCTTCCCGCCGTTGATCATGTAGGGCAGGCCGCTCTGGGTGTGCACGCCCTCGATGTCGGCGAAGTACGACGGGGCGTCGCGGTCGATGTTGTCGAGGCTCCAGAGCTCGCCCTTGTCGTTGTAGAACTTCCCGTTCGGCCCCTCGATCTCGGTCCCGAGGACCTCGACGCCGCCGAACCGTTCGGGCGTGAAGCCCGCGTCGCGAAGCTGGAACAGCCGGCGGTCCCACACCGCGATCTGCGACTTGGGGACTCCCGCGTCCAGCAGTCCGTCGATCACGGCCTGGGTCAGCTCGTGGCTCGTGTAGAGCGTCTGCACAACGGGATTCACCTTGATGCCGACGCGGTCTGCGGGGGAGACGAACTGGAGCCACGCCTCCCGTGCGCTGCTCTTGCCGGTCAGCTTCGTGAGGCCCTGTTCGAGCGCACGTCGGGCCAGGCGGCCATCGATCCGGCCGTTGGTCGCCGTCGAGCCGGCGTGCACCTTGACCACGACACCCGGGTACTTCCCCGGCATCGACGTGGCGACGCGCGGGAACTTCAGCGCGTCGGCGATGTTGGTGCGGATGTCCGACGTGATCGTCTGACCGGGCTCCGGCGCGAACCGGCTGGCGCCGTCCGCTCGCGGTGCCGCGAGGCCGGCCAGACCAACCGCCGTCAGTCCTACGAAGGCCCGCCGCGTCACCCCCTCGGGGGGGCGGGAGTGGTGATGTCGCTCGCGTTCACGTTCGTCTGGCGTCGTCATGTCCGCTCCTGCAGGAATCCGGGTGGACGGCCGACCTCCACCCGTATGTGACGCGAGCGCGCGAGAAACGCCGCTACATCCCCCCTCGATTTCCCCTCGAAATCGAGTGGCCGGCCGGCGCGGCCGATCACGGCCTTCGCGCGGTGCGCGGCGGCGATTCCTTCGCCGCGACGCCGGCAAAAACCGGGAACAGGCGCCTGGCGTTCGTCGGGCGGGCAGGACGGGAGCACCAACGATGAAGCGGATGTCGATCGTGGCGCTGCTGGTGATGGGGCTGCTCGCATCCACACCCCTCCGGGCGCAGGACAAGAAGGTTTTCGAGGTCACGAAGATCGCCGACCACCTCTACGAACTCAGCACCGACGGCGGCGGGTTCCCAGAGAAGGTCGTCGCGTCGGTCGGCACAGACGGTGTGCTCATCGTCGATTCCGGCGAACGGCGCACCGGCGAGGCCCTGGCCGAGGCACTGAAGGTCTTCGGCAAGGGACTGCCGAGAATCGTGATCAACACCCATTCTCATATCGAGCACCTGGGCGGGAACCCGATCGTCGGGCAGGGCGCCGTGATCGTGGGCCACCGGAACCTGCGCGAGCGGTATCTCACCGGTCTCTACTTCTTCGGCACCTTCCCGCCGGAGTTCCTCCCCAACCTGACGTTCACCGACACGTTGACGCTGCACTTCAACGGCGAGGAGATCCGGCTCGCCTCCTTCATCGGCGCACACGACGACAGCGACATCGCCGTGTGGTTCACCGGGTCGAAGGTCGCGGTCGTCAGCGCGCTGTGCATGGGCACCCACTTCCCCTCGATCGACGGCGACACCTCCGACGTCCGCAAGTACCCGGAGGTCACTGCGAAGCTCCTGGCGTGGCTGCCCGAGGACGTGCGCCTGGTGCCAGGACACGCCGAGGATTGCGACATGGCCGAGGCGCGCCGGTTCCTCGACATGCTCCGGAAGACCAGCGAGATCGTGCGGACCGAGATGGCCAAGGGCAAGGACCTGGCTCATCTGGTGAAGGACGATGTGCTGGCCGGCTACGCGTCGTACGAGAGCAGCTACGTCAAGCGCCCCGAGTGGATCGAGTACTGGTACTCGGCGTACACGATCCCGAACCCGGGCAAGCCCAGGCCGTTCGCCCCGGTGATTGCCGCGTTCAAGGAGAAGGGCGCAGTGGCAGCCGTGGAGACGTACGCGGAACTGCGCCGCACCCGCCCCGACGACTACTGGTTCGAAGACCAGGCGCTCATGTGGATGGGCCGCCGGCTATATCGGATGAAGCGCTTCGACGACGCCACGGTCTTCCTCGAGCGGTGCATCAAGGAGTATCCCGGCAGCGAGGGCGCCTCGGTCAGCCACTCAGTCCTCGCCTCCGTGTTCGAGCAGCAGAAGGATCTGGCGAAGGCCCGGCTGCACCTGGCGGCGTACCTGGAGAAGCACGCGGAGGATGCGGCCGCCCGCAAGAAGCTGTCGGAGATCGACGCCGCGCTGAAGAAGTAACCCAGAAGGGGCCGGGAGTAGTCAGAGCCGATCACATTTCTGTAAGGCGAAAGCGCGATCGATTCTAATTCCTCCCGACCCCTTGGCAGTTACTGCAATGTGAACGTCACGACGACGGTCATGATGATCGGCACCGGCACGCCGTTGAGCAGCGTCGGCGTGTACTGCCACTGCCGCACGGCATCGAGCGCCGCCTGATCGAGCAGCGGGACGGAGCGCGTGACCCTCGCGTCCATCACCTTCCCCTCAGGTGAGATGGTGGCGTCGATGATGACGATGCCCTGGACCCGCGCCGACTGCGCGATCGACGGGTAGGATGGCGCCACGTACCGCGTTCTCACCGGCGGTTTGATGTCGCCGCCCACCCGAAACGGCGCGAGCGGAGCCGGCGGTGGCGGTGGCGGCGCCTCGGGCAGGCCGCCGACGATGCCGCCGGCCACGCCGCCCGCGATGCCGCCGTCGACGCCGCCGGCCATTCCGGCCTCAGAGTTGTTGGCCAGGCCGGTCTCGGGCTTGATCTCCTTCGGCGCCTCGACCGGCGCCGCGTTGGGGTTCACGTTCATCTCCACCTTGGGCGCCGCAGCAGCCGGAGGCGGCGGCGGTGGTGGTGGCGGCGGTGGAGTTGGAGCCGTGGCGATGAAGGCCATCATCGCCGGCGGTGTCGGGAGAATGTCAGCCGCCATCAAGGGCACAATGACGAACAGGCCGATGACGGCGACGTGAAGCGCGATCGAGAGCGGCACGGTGTACCACTTCTTGCTCCCGATCTTGATGGTCGGGTTCACCACGTCGTTGAACATGTCACGGGGCACAGGTCTGCCTCCTGCTCTCACGAACGGGACATTGCGAGCCAGCCAATCACGGCAGGGCCCGGGAACGCGTGTGAGCGAGGCCGACGCGTCGGAACAGCGCTGCCTTCTTCGACACCATGCGCGCGAAAACGGGTGCGACGGTCGCGGGTCTGAAGACCCGCGCTACTGCCCGACCCAGCCTGCGAGGTTCACGATCTGCCACCAGTCGTCGGCTTTGTACAACTGGAACGTCGTGTAGCTCTGCACGCCCGGGGCTGCGTTGCGTGGGATCTCGACGAGCATCGTCACGACGGCCACCGCGCTGTGCTGCGTGAAGTCCACGACCGTCCGCTTCTCTCCGGGCGATGGACGCGTGCCGGCGGGCCGGCGGTTTCCCGACGTGATCCGCTCGATCTCCGTTGCAGACGAAATGAACTGGAGCGTTCCCTCGTGCTCGAACCAGCTCCTGGCGCCACGGGCCAGCACCTTGTCCAGCAGCACGGCGTCGTCGGTGTCGTGCCCCTGCCACCAGGTCTCGATCGCGGCCAGGATGGCGGTTCGCTCGTCTCCGACCCGCGCCGGAGCATACGGAGCGGTCGTCACCTTCGGCACCGCGGCAGCGCCGCCCGTCTTCAGGCGGAGGATGAAGATGTTCTCGCGTGGCAGCGATGCATCCATCGCCACCAGCTCGTAGCCTGCCTCGGCCGCCTCGGCCTCGACGCGCTCCCGGGTGGTCGGCCGATCCGAGTCCTTTTCTCCCGTCCTGTCGTAGGCCGGATCGAGGATCACGAGCGTGGCGCCCGGCTTCAGGGAAGCGGCCAGGTTCTTCAGCAGCGCCACCGGCTGGTCGAAGTGATGGTAGGCGATCGCCGTGATGGCCAGGTCGAGCGCGCCTTTCGGAAACTGCGGGTCATCCACTTTGCCGACCAGCGTCTCGATGTTCTTCGTCCCCGTCTTCTCGCACACCGCGCGCAACTCGGCCAGCGCCTGCTCGTCGATGTCGTTGGCGTACACCTTCCCGCCCTCACCCACGCGGCGCGCCAGCGGGAACGTGACGCGGCCGGCGCCGGCACCGATCTCGCCGATCGTCATGCCCGGCCGGACACCCATCATGTCGAGCGTCCTGCCGTCGGTGTCACCCTCGTATTGGTTCGCGTGCAGCACGCCGCTGACGATCAGCCAGCGCCCGCCGGTCTTGTAGAGCTGGTACGCGTGGTACGCCGTCGTGCCGGCTCCCCGCATCGGAGGCAAGTACTCTTCACGCACGATGGCATCGGCAAGGTCGCCGCGGATGAACAGATCGATGACCGTCCGAATGGCGTTCACGACCGGCGGCTTGACCTTGCCGCGCATCTTCCGGAGCTGCTCCAGCGGTCCCGACATCCGGGCAATGGTCAGCGAGGCCTGGCCGACGCCGCCGGTGTTGACCGCCTCGGGGTGGAGCGTCGAGGCGAGGATGTCGGGATCCAGGGCGTAGTAGCCCTTGAAGTACCGCTCCAGGGTCTCGAGGATGGCGGCCTTCTCGGGCGAGGACACGGCCTGAACACCCGGAGCGAGCACGAATGGAGGCGACCCTTGTGGTTGCCCTGCGGTGGCGGGCGGGTCCTGCGCAGAGAGCAGGACCGGACACAGGAGCGCGATCGCGGCGACGAGCAGGCGTTTCAGCAACATGACATGAACCTCACTGACCCACGATACGAAGTCCGAAGGCGAAGGATCGCGCGGATGTAGCGAGCGGCAGCCGGCGTGATGCGAACGGTCACCGACCGGTTGCGGCAGGGCGCGTTCGGTGTTCGAATAGGGGCGCAGAGACAGGACGGCACGATGTCCCATCCCGACGGCGCTCGAACTCACTGGGTCACGTGGTTGTCGGCGCTGGCGCTGTTCTATGCCGGCGTGGCGGTCGTGCTCGGCACGCAGGACTACCTGCTGCGCCCCGAGCGCGGCCCCTGGAGAGTCCCGTGGCTCGCTTTCGTGGGCTCCCGGATCACGCAGTGGATCGTCTGGACCGGCTGGACGCCGTTCGTGGTCTGGCTGGGCCGACGGTTTCGGCTGGACCAGGAACCGCGGCTCCGCAACTGGGCCGTCCACGTGGCGGCCATCGTCGTCACGGTGCCCGTCATCTTCACGTCCGACATCTTTCTGGCGGAAGCGCTGACGCTACCCGGTTCGGGCCGTACGTTCACCGACAAGTTCCTCGAGAACTTCCGCGTGCCATGGCCGATGCTCCTCGGCTGGCTGCTGGTGGCGGCGCTGACGTGGCTGATGGTGCTCACCATCTCGTACGCGTGGCGGTACCGGAAGGAAGGACAGGAACGGCAACTCGAAGCCAGCCGGCTCCAGGCGGAGCTGGCGCAGGCCCAGTTGCACTCGCTCAAGAGCCAGTTGCACCCGCACTTCCTGTTCAACTCGCTCAACGCCGTGGCGACCCTGACGACGAGCGATCCACCGGCCGCGAAACGAGTGGTGCTGCTGCTTTCGGGCCTCCTGCGGCGCGCGCTGACGGACGCGGAGGCGCAGGAGGTGCCGCTGGCGCAGGAAATCGAGTTCGCGCGGTCCTACCTCGAGATCGAGCAGGTCCGCTTCTCCAATCGCCTGTCGGTGGACGTGTCGGTGGACCCGCGCGTGGAGCGCGTGCTCGTGCCGCATCTCGTGCTCCAGCCGCTCGTGGAGAACGCCGTGCGCCACGGAATCGGACCGAAAGCCGAGCCCGGCACGATCCGCATCGAAGCGGGCGTGGCACCCGAAGGTGTCCGTCTTGCGGTGATCGACGACGGCGCGGGCCTGTCGCGCACGTCGAGGAGTGACGGCGCGGGCCTCGGGCTGGCCAACGTGCGGGCGCGGCTCGCGCGGCTCTACGGCAACGGGGCCCGGCTCGAGTGCGGCGAACGGGCCGAGGGCGGGTTCACCGCAAGCGTGACGCTTCCCCTGCGACCGAACGGCGCCAACGACGTGGCGGCTGGCGCCCGGGGCCAGACGCCATGATCCGTGCGCTCCTGGTGGACGACGAGCCGCTGGCAATCGAGGCGCTGCGCGCGCTGCTGGCCGAGGAGCCCGACGTCGAGATCGCCGGCGCGTGCCTCAATGGGCGGGAGGCGGTTGAGGCCATCCGCACGCTGCGGCCCGACCTCGTCCTGCTCGACGTGCAGATGCCGGTGTTCGACGGCTTCGAGGTGATCGAGGAACTCGAGCCGGCCGAGATCCCGATCGTCGTCTTCGTCACCGCCTACGACCACTACTCGCTGCGCGCCTTCGCGGTCCACGCGGTGGACTACCTGCTGAAGCCGGTCGAGCCGGCGCGGTTCCGCGACGCGCTCCGTCACGCACGGGACATCCTCGCCGGCCGGCGCGAGCGGGAGACCAACCGGCGGCTGCTGGCGCTGCTCGGCGACATGGAAGCGCGCCGGCCGACGCTCGATCGCTTCGTCATCCGCGACGAGGATCGCGTCCGCTTCGTCAAGGTGCAGGACGTCGATGCCATCGAGGCCGCCGGCGTCTACGTGGTCCTCCACCGTGGCGGCGACGTGTTCATCCTGCGGGACGCGCTCTCGACGCTCGAGACGCGGCTCGGCACCGAGCGGTTTCTCCGCGTGCACCGGTCGTGGATCGTGAACGTGGATCGGGTGGCCGAGATTCGGGGCGCGGCGGGCCGCCCGCTCGAACTGCTGCTCACCACCGGTCGCGCGGTCCCGGTCAGCCGCCGGCACCGCGCGGCCGTGGTCGCGCGGGTGAAGTCCTCACTCCGATCGTAGCGCCCGCACGGGGTCTACCCTGGTGGCTCTCAGCGCGGGCACCACGGCGCCGGCGAGACCGACCGCGACGAGACCAGCCGCGCCCACGGTGATCATCACCGGATCGTTCGGGCTGAACCCATAGACCATCGCGCGCGCCACGTTCGCGGACGCCACGACGCCCGCGAGACCGACGGCGGCGCCGATGCCCGTCAGCCTCAAAACGCTGGACAGGACCAGGCGCAGCACCGATCCCCGCGTCGCGCCGAACGCCATCCGCACGCCGATCTCCGGCGTCCGCCGCGCGACGAAGAACGACATCAGCGCGTAGACGGCGGCGGCCACCAGGAACAGCGCGGTCACCGCGAACAGGCCGACGAGCAGCGCCCCGAACCGCCGCTCCGCGACCGCGATGTCCACGACGTCGGCCATCGTGCGCACCTCTGCGACGGAGACGCCTTGATCGATCCCGGCAATCTCGCGCCGGATGGCCGCCACCAGGCTCGTCGGGCCGGTTGCCGCCCGCACCACGAGAAAGCGGGGACGGATGCCCGCGACCGTTGACTGGCCGATTTCGTACGCCTCCGGCCGCGCCGGGCGTTCGATGCCCCACTGCCGCGTGTCGGCGACGACGCCGACGACCGTCAGCCACGGACCCTGATCGAACCGAAACCGGCGGCCGACCGCCGTCGCAGCCGGCCAGAAGACGCGCGCCATGGCCTGGTTGACGACCGCAGCCCGAAGGCGGCTGGGAGCGCCATCGGTGACGCCGAACGGGCGGCCCGAGACAACACGGATGCCCATCGCCTCGAAGTAGCCGGATGTGATCACCCGGTTCTCCACGTCCGGCCCGGGACCGAGGCCCGGATCGCGGCCCTCGATGGTCGCCGAGCTGTTGCTGCCGCCTTCGAGCGGAAGCCGGTTGATCGCGGCCGCACGCGTGACACCGGGCAGCGCTTCGACTCGCCTGACGGCCTCGTCGAAGAAGGCCCCGACCTTCTCCGGCTGCCCGTAGCGCGGACCGGACGCGTCGAGCGTCAGCGTCAGCACGTTGTCGGTGCTGAACCCCGTGTCCATCGTGCGCACGTTCCAGTAACTCCTCAGTGCCAGCGCCGCGCCGTGCGCCAGCATGAGCGTCACCGCGAATTGCGCCACCACGAGCGCACGACGCCCGATACCCGAACGGGATCCGGCAAACCCGCGCCCCTGCCTCAGACCGTCTGCAAGTGCGCGGCGGGACACGGTCAGCGCCGGAACGATGGCGGCGGCCATGGCCACCAGTACGGACAACGCGACGGTGAGCGCGAGGATCGAGCCGTCCACCCCGATCTCGTCGATCCGCGGGATCGTCGCCGGCATCAGTGCGCGCAGCACGCGTGTGGCCGCCACCGCAACGGCGAGGCTGGCGGCGCCGCCGAGGACGCACAGCGGCACGTGTTCGACCGCGAACTGGCGCACGAGCCGGCCGCGGCTGGCGCCGAGGCCCGCACGGATCGCGATCTCGGCTTGCCGGCGCATCGTCCGCGCGACGAACAGCCCCGCCACGTTCAGGCAGACCACGAGCAGAACCAGCGTGGACGCTCCGAGCAGCATCCAGAGCTTGCCGGACAACCGGCCGACCAGGACGTAGCGGAGAGGAAGCAATAGCGGCGCGCCAGTGCCGTCCACGTCCGGGTAGAGGCGCTCGAGACGGAGGGCGATGGCGCTCATCTCGGCTTGCGCTGCCTCGCGCGTGACGTCGGGCTTCAGCCGTCCCAGGACGACCCAGTTGTTCTGATCCCGTCCGACCTGCAACACGCCGAGTGAGATGGGAATCCAGACGTCGGTCGGCTTGCCGACCGACCACGGCGAGGGGTGCTGGAAGCCCGGGGGCATCACGCCGACGACGGTATGCGGCTCGCCGTCGAGCGTCAGCGACTGCCCGAGCACGTGCGGGTCCGCCGCGAGACGGTTCCGCCAGAACGCGTCGCTGACGACCGCCACCCGGTTCCGCCCCGGTTGTTCCTCCTCGGGCCGGAACGTGCGCCCGATCGACGGCTGGACGTGAAGCATCTCGAACAGCCCGGCCGTCGTCCGCGTTCCCGCCAGACGTTCCGCTCGCCCCGAGCCGGTCAGGGTCACCGGCGCGGGTCTCATCGCCACCAGGTGCGTGAACGAACGGCTTTCGCGTCGCCAGTCCAGGAAGTTCGGCCCCGACGCCGGCGACGACCCGAGGAACGACGCTGGCGTTCCCTTTTCCACCCACCACACGATGGTCAGTTGTTCCGGCGATCGAAACGGCAGCGGCTCGAGCAGCACGTTGCGCACGACGCTGTAGGTCGCGGCGTTGATCCCGATGCCGAGCGCCAGCAGGACGACCACGGTCGCGGCAAACGCCGGGGCGCGCACCAGTTGCCGGATGCCGTGGCGCAGTTCGAGGGCGAGGCCGGCAAGGACGCGGACGGGCGGGTCGATCGGGCGGTCATGCATGGTTCACCGCCCGGTTAGACGGGTGCGGCGCCGGTACCGTTTCGGCCCCGTGCGCGAATTCGGCGATGGAGGACGATTCGAGGCGCTGCAGGGAAACCGAATCTACTGCAGGACGACCCGCGCGTGGCCGACGCCGCAGTCGATCCTGACGTCGGCCTTCCCGGTCCCGTCGCGCCAGGACACGGAGCTGCCCAGGAACCCCCTGCTCTTTCGCTCGCCTTCGCGAGTCCGCAGTGAGGCTCGCCCGATCCCCGACGTCGCGCGCACGGCCGCAATGCTGGTCTCTGGCAGCGTCGCCTCGACGTCGCCGACTCCCACGTTCGCGTCCAGGCCGCCTCCGACGCCGGTGACTGTCATCCGGCCAACCTCCAGCCTGGCGGCGAGCGGCGTGTCGCGAGGCACGCGCAGTGTGGCCCTCACCTTCATCCCGTGGATGCCCGAGCGCGGCCAGCCGCTCAGGCCCACGCGCAGCCGTTCTCCCCCGCTGACGTCGAGATCCACCTTCGTGGCCGCGTCCGCGCACCGGCGGGTCGAGTGGTCGCAGCGGATCTGCACCTCCACGGAGACCTCCGGCAGATCCGCCGCCACGACGTCAACGTCTCCGACCGGGAAGTCGAGGCGGACGGACGCGGCGTGGTCGGCTGGCACGTGCCGGCTGAGCGTTCGCACCGAGTCGGCCGCCGAGAGGTGGGCACAAGCGGGCAGCGCGGCCAGCGCCACCGCCAGGACCAGGAGTTTGCCTCGCATCGTCTTCTCTCCTGACGCTCCAACCGGCGCGACGCCGGTCCCGCGAGATGGCGGGGGCCCAGACGCCGGCCCCGCGGGACCGCGCAACGACCGGGCTTCAACGGTGACTACGGGGACGGCCGCGCCGCGGTTTCATCGGCGCCCTCGGCCGCTCCTACTTCTCCGTTCGGAATCTCCTCGATGCCCCGGCGGACCCATCCGCGCCAACCGCGGCGGGCGATGCGGAGTCCAATATGGAGAACGCTCGCACAGGAGCACCCTCATGCGCGACACTTTCCACGGGTTTCGCCTGGCCCTGCGCGCCCTGCGCCGCGCGCCGGCCTTCACCCTGGCTGCTGTCTTCGCCCTGGCGCTCGGCATCGGCGGCACCACCGTCGTGTTCAGCGTCGTCGACGCACTGCTCCTTCGCCCGCTTCCGTATGCGGATCCCGACCGGCTGGTCGTCTGCAAGCCGGGTCCCCCGTGGGCGCTCTACCAACAGTGGCGGACGTCCGATGTCTTCGAGGGGATGGCGGCCTACAACGAGCGCGCGGCGAACCTGAGCGGGGCCGGCGAACCGGAACGCATCATCGTCGGACGCGTCACTCCCGGTTTCTTCTCGGTGGTCGGCGTCTCGCCCACGATCGGCCGGCCGTTCGGGCGAGAACAGGCGGAGCCCGGCGGCGACCGGATTGTGCTGCTGACCGACGCCTTCTGGCGCAAGCACTTCGGCGGCGCGCACGACGTCGTCGGCCGGACGCTGAAGCTCGATGACCAGGTGTACACGGTCGCGGGAGTGCTGCCGCGTCAGTTCCAGACGTTGGAACAGCTGACGCCCGCGCGCGGGCTGTCGTTCGACTGGGGCGCGGCGGTGCTGACTCCCCTGCTCAGCGACCCGATCAAGCGGGAGCCCACGACGACCGACCGCATCTGGCGGGGCATGCAGGTGGTCGGCCGCCTTCGCCCCGGCGTCACACTCGAACGGGCGCGGGCCGCCTCCGCGACGCTGGCGAAGGGCGTCACGCTGCCTTCCTCCGAGAAGCGTGACTACCGCCTGGTGCGCCTGACCGACTTCGTGGCCGGCGATCTGCCGTCGCAGATGGGCATCCTGGCGGCGGCCGTCGGCCTGCTGCTGCTGGTCGCCAGCGCCAACGTGGCCAATCTCCTGCTGGCGCGGGGCACCGCGCGGCATCGCGAACTGGCGACGCGCGCCGCGCTCGGCGCATCGCGCGGCCAGCTGGCCCGACACGCGCTCACCGAGACGGTCGCGCTCGGCCTGATGGGCGGCACTCTCGGCGTCGCCGCTGCGTGGGCCGGCGTGAGAGTCGTCTCCGTGTTCGGTGGCCCGGTGCTCGCCCGGCTCGACGTCGTCGGCCTCGACCTGCGTGTGCTCGCGTTCGCCTGTCTCCTGTCGCTCGGCGTGGGCCTGCTGGTCGGCCTCCTGCCCGCCCTGCGCCAGGCACGTGTCGCGCCGGCCGGCGTCCTCCGGGTCGCGCGCGGCTACGCTCCCGTCCGCGTCCGTCTTCCGATCTCATCGGTCCTTGTCGTCACCGAGATCGTGCTCTCGCTGGTGCTGCTCGTGGGAGCCGGCCTGCTGGCAAGAGACTTCCTCGCGCTGGCCGGGACCGATCTCGGCTTCCGGCCGCACGGCGTTCTCACGGCGGACGTGTCGCTCAGCCGCATCCAATACGCGAAACCGGCCCAGGTGAATGCCTTCTACGACGACCTGCTGGCGCGGGCGGCGGGGTTGCCGGGCGTCCGGTCGGTGGCGCTCACCAGCGTGCCGCCCGGAGGAACGACGGTGATGTCGGCCTACCTGGGCGTGGATGGAAGGAGTCCCACGGAAGACGCCGATGGACGGCCATCCCAGGAACCGGAGTTCCTCCAGATCGTCGGCGGCGACTACTTCCGCACGCTGGGAATGGCGATGGTCGAAGGACGAGGCCTGGACTCCCGCGACGGCGCGGGGACCGAGCGCATCGTCGTCGTCAACCGGGCCTTCGCCCGCAGGTACTGGAAGACGCCGCGCGAGGCCATCGGCCATCGCGTGACGTTCGGCCCCTACGACTACCGGATCGTCGGCGTCGCGGGCGACGTACGCGAGGCGGCCTCCACGAGCGCTCCGCGGGCGCTCTCGTACTTCGCGCTGGCGCAGACCCCGAGGATGTGGCCGCAGATGACGCTCCTGCTCGAGGGCCCGGGACATGCCGCTGCGCTGGCCGCGCCGCTCGTGCGCCTGATGAAACAGATCGACCCGAACCAGCCGCTCTACAACGTCCTCACGCTCGACCGCATCGTGTCCACGCCGCTCGCGCGGCGCCGGCTGATCATGACGATGATGGCGGTGTTCGCGGGGCTGGCGCTGCTGCTGGCGGCCGCAGGGATCTACGGCGTGCTCTCGTACGCGGTCGCCCAGCGCGCGCACGAACTCGGCGTGCGCATGGCGATCGGCGGCTCGCGGCAGGATGTATTCTCGCTGGTGCTCGGTCGAGGCCTGCGGTTGATCGGCCTCGGCATCGTGACGGGCCTGCCGCTGGCCTACACGCTGACGCGCGTGCTGGCGGCGCAGTTGCTGAACGTGACACGCGTGGACGCGCCGACCTACGTCGCCACCACGGTCCTCGTCGGCACCGTCGGCCTGCTCGGCTGCGCCGTCCCGGCCTGGCGCGCCACGCGGGTGGATCCGATCGTGACGCTTCGCAGCGAGTAGGATCCGCGGAAGGCGCCTGCGCCACGGCGATGTTGTCTTCTCTACGTCAGAGGCGGGACGCCCGCGCCACGGCGATTCACTTCAGCGTGCCCTTCTGCAGCGCGGTGACGACGCGCGGGATCAGCGTGTCGGGGTTCAGGAAGTCGAGCAGCGAGTACTTCGCCTTGTAGTCCTTCAGCAGGTCGTCTTTCACCATCTGCTCGGCGGTCCTCCCCGCCGTCACGTTCGTCCGCACGATGCCGATCATCGCGTTCAGCGTGTCGCGGTACGCCCGCACGCCGGCCATGTCGAGATCGCGGCCGTGGCCGCTGACGAACGTCGTGTTCTCCGGGAACACGTCGAGCACGTCATCGAGAAAGGCCATGTAGGCGGGGATGTCGTTGACCGCGGGCATGCTCTCCGAGAGCAGCAGGTCGCCCATGTCGACGACGGATTCCCTGGCGAAGTACACACGATCAGATCGGCGTCGGAGTGCAGGCCCGACCTCGGAATGAGCGTGATGTCGGCGCCGCCGGTACGCCAGGTGTAGCCGGCCGGCAGCGTTCGACCGGATCGACCCTTGAGCGGCTCGGTCCGCGGTGTGATGGAGAGCCCGGCGGGGGGGGCGGCGAGCGTCGCCGCAGCGATCACCGCGGCCGGAGTGGGCGCCAGGGCGTTGCCCGCGACATGGTCGCCGTGGTTGTGCGTGTTGATCACGTAGTGGACACCGGCCGTCGAGAACCGGGCAATCTCCTTCTTCAGCGCGTCCAGCGCGCGCGTCGAAAACCCCGTGTCCACGATCACCGCGCCGTCGGTGCCCGAGAAGACGAGCACGTTGTTCATCATGCCCCAGGGAAACGCCACGCGATGGAGGGCCGGCGCCAGCGTCACGACGTCGAACCGGAGCGGTGTGAAGCGGCCGCCCTTCGACTCCAGCCAGCGGACCACCTCTGGAAGCTCCGATTCGTACGCCAGGTCGAGCGGCGTGCCCGAATGCCGCGCAACCGCGTTCACGTCGGCGCCTTTCGAGATCAGGTACTCGGCTGCGGGCCGCTGGTCGTTGGCGGCCGCCAGGTGCAGCGCCGTCAGCCCGTTCGGCATTCTCTCGTGGACAACGGCGGCATCCGCCTCGATCAGCGTCTTCAGCCGCGCGAGATTGCCGGTCGCGGCCGCCTGGAAGATCGTCTGCCGGCTCACCGGGGGCGGCCCGGGCGCCGCGGTCGGTGTGATCGTCAGGCTCGCGTAGGCGCCGTCGGACCCGTTGCCGGCCCACAACGCCACGCCGCCGCTCTTCGCGTCGCCGAGGTCGTCCACGACCAGGCTCGGCGTCGTCGCCTGGTTCACGTACACCTCGACCTTCGCATTGGCGATGACGATGCGCGCGTGGAACCAGCCGTTCGGATCGGGCGGCGGGTCGAGGGCCTGTTCGAACTGGCCCGCGCGCTCCGCGCGCAGCTTCTGCCACGTGTTGACGGGTTGCGAGATGTACTGCACCGAGTGAGCGCGCTGCTCCTGGCCGGCGGCGCGGAAATTGAACGGCCGGAAGTAGATCGCGTCGTACGTCGTCCAGTCCACGACGTGGAAGGCGATGCCCAGGAAGCTCTGCTGGGCGACGTCCTTGCCTCGCAGGTCCACCTCGATGACGCCATCACTCAGTTGCACGCCGTCGATGAGCGCGCCGCCGTCCCCGGCGCGGGCGTCCAGCCACGCGACGGCCCGGTCGCCTTCCTTCCGGGCGGTCAGGGCCCGGTTGAAGACCTGCGCGCCCTGGCCGCTGGCCAGGCGGCCAAGGTCAGGTTGCGTCGGTTTGGGCACCTGGCCGAAGACGGGGGACGCCAGCCAGGAGGCCAAGAGGGCAATCGGGAGCAGTCCGTTGAGAATCCGTCGCATGCAAGCTCCTCCACTCCGATCGGTCTATTAGACGTTGGCCGACAGGCGTCCGGAATTCCCGACCGCCTCGGTCTCCCCTACATCTCGCCTTCGCCTGCACACTTCCGGCATGCCGGTGAAGGAACCGGCGACGAGCAGGTGTGCCGCTGCAGGCGTCTTCGATCGATCCTCGATCTTGGCTACATCACCAGTCGGCCGGAACGCCGGCTGTCGCCCCCCGTCCAAGGGGATATGAGGACGAACGCGACCCGCCACATCTTCCGGCGCCTGCTGGCCGCTCCGCTTTTCAGCGCCGCGGCCCTGGTGACGCTCGCCGTGGGCATCGGCGCCAACACCGCGATGTTCAGCGTCGTCTACGGCGTCCTCCTGAAGCCGCTCCCGTTCTCCGACCCGGAACGGCTGGTCGGCGTGTGGCATCGCGCGCCCGGCATGGGTGTCGCGCTGGCCAACCAGGGGCCCGCCACGTACGTCACGTACCGGGAAGAGGGCCGGGTGTTCGAGGACATCGGCCTGTGGAGCACCTCCGCGGTGTCGGTCACGGGCCGCGGCGAGCCGGAGAGAGTGCGCGCGCTGATGGTCAGCGACGGGATGCTGCCACTGCTCGGCGTGCGGCCACACCTCGGCCGGCGCTTCACGCGCGCCGACGACACGCCTGGCACGCCGGAAACGGTGATGCTCACCTTCGCGCACTGGCAGCGCACGTTCGGCGGTGACCCGGCGGCGCTGGGCCGCCGCATCAGGGAGCCCGAGGGGGCGTGGCGCGAGATCGTGGGCGTCGTGGCCGACGAGCGCGACGACGGCGGCGCGCTGGCCGCGCCGGCCATCGTGTACTTCCCGATGCTCGCGGCCGACTTCGAGGGCGATGCGCTGCGGGCACAGCGGGTGGTGTCGTTCGCGGTCAGATCGACGCGGACGGGATCGCCCGGTTTCCTGAAGGACGTCCAGCAGGCCGTATGGGCGGTGAACCCGAACCTCCCGCTCGCCAACGTGCAGTCGCTTGCCGCCATCCGCGCCTCGTCGATGGCGCAGACCTCGTTTGCCCTCATCATGCTGGGCCTCGCCTCCGGCGTGGCGCTGCTGGCCGGGTACCTGCCCGCGCGGCGGGCGGCGGCGCTGGACCCGGTGGTCGCGCTGCGCGCGGACGCCTGAGGAAGACGCGCCGCGCGGCTCCGAGGCCGGGTCCGCGAGGACCTGGCCCCGTCACTCGAGCACGAGCGTGAGCCACCCGCGAGTCGAGACGGCGGTCGTGCCCTCGGGATAGACCACCGGCTTGCTCCAATCCGGCGACCTCGGCGATTCGAGTCGGACCAGCCATCGGCCCGAGCCGAACTTCGACTGCCGAATCTGGAACTCGAAGCCGTCGTACTTGTAGACGGCGGCGGCCTGCGCGTCGCTCTGGCTCTTCCCCTCCTTCACCAGGCTTTGCACCTTGCCCTCGTTCCAGCGGACTTCATTGGCGTACCAGCCAGCAGTCTCGCCCCAGATGAAGGGCGCGGAGTCCTCCGCATCCGGACGGCTGCCGGTGAGAAGGCGCTCACCGAGCTGGGCGGAGGCATGGAGCTGACGGATGGCCTTCCCGTCGGGCGAGATGAAGAGATCGACGACGGCGAGCGAATAGGGCGTGTACCTGACGCCGATGAAGACGAATCCCGCGGCCCTCTTCACGAGGAGCTGCAGGCCGGGACGTACGTCGATGGTGAGGGCGTCGTCCCATTCTCCGGGCGTGAAGACCCCGTCCACCAGGATCGGTTTGCCGTTTCCCTCGGGCACGCGGACGGCGCGACGCTCCTGCGCGGTCGGCGTCGCGACCGCCATCGCCGCCAGGAGCGCAACGCCGAGCACGAGGACCGAAGTCAGCCGAGGCTTCCTCATCATGCCGACCTCTCTGGAGATCCGTCCGGTTGACGCGCGTGTCAGTTTGTCTGCTACTTCTTCGCCTCGGCCAGCGCGGCGGCGCGCACCTTGTCGGATGCGAACGAGAAGTGCATCTGGACGATCACCCAGGCGCCGTCGCGCTTCTCCAGCACGCCGGTCCAGCGCGTGTCCTTCCAGCCGATCGGCTTGCCGTCCCATTCGCCGAGGTCGTCCAGGATCGCCGACCACCAGGCCACATCGCCGGACCGGGAGAGGTTCAGCCGCAGCTCCCGGATGTCGCACTTGGTGGCCTTGAAGCGCGGGTCCATCCAGAAGTCGAAGTTCTTGACCAGTTCGGCCCAGCCGATGGTGGCCGTCGAGTCCGGGTTGAATATGAAGAGGTCCGCGTCGTGCGCCATGGTGCGTTCGGCCATCGCGCGGTCCTTCGTCAGGGCCCAGCCGATGTTGTCGCGAATGGTCTGCTCGACCACCGCCCGTTCCTTCGCCATGTCGATCTTGCGCTGGGCCCACGCCGTGCCCGTTACCAGCAGCACCGCCACCCCGACACACGCAAGCGCCTTGTGCATAGAACCTCCTGAGTGTTCTCCGGAAACAGCGGCGCCTCACAGGCGCCAGAGATAGGACGCCTTGAAGAAGAACCCCCGTCGCGATTCCGCCAGCGACGAACCCGGCATGTAACGCTCGCCGTCCCACCGAGTCCTCTCGTAGAGCGATCCGTACCCGGCGTGAACAACGGTGCCGGGGATGTAGGTGAAAGAGGCGAGGAAATCCGTCAGCAACTGCCGCCGGAACGAGTTGTACTCGACGATGCCCCGGAAGAGGAGAAAGCGGTTCGGCTGGAATGTCGTCCGGCTGCGGAAGATGCCGTAGTTGTAGACACGCGTGCCGTCGGCGGTCCGGTCGAAGCTGGCGTAGGCGATCGACAGCGTCTCGGACCACTGTTCGGACGGCTGGTACACGACGCTCGCCGAGGCACGCGTCGAACGGCCCGCGAACGGCTGCGACGCGTAGTAGATGGCCGCTCCGTGCGACGCGCTTCCTTCGATCGACAACTGCAGGCAGACGAAGTCGTCGGATTGGATCGTGTCGCGGCTGGCCATCGACGCCTTGATCTTCGCCGGCTCGCCCTCCAGTGCCCGGAAGGCGAAGTAGAGGTTGGCCGCATCGTAGGCGTAGTAGGCAATGGTGTCGTCCGCCGTCGGCTTGCCGAAATCCGGCGTGACGGTCTTGAAGCCGGTCACCTTCGGCGCCTGCCGCCAGACGGCGTCGTCCAACAGGCCGTCGATGACCGGAGGTATCGCCGCGCGGGCCGGCCGCAATGGGTCCGCGGCACCAAGCGGCGAAACCACGGCCAGGAGGCCGGTGAGGACGAGGCTGAAACGAAGGCAGTTGGCCGTCATGGCGTCGGGTGGCGACTTCCCTTTCCTTCCGCGCTCAATCGCTGGAGGTCCTGCCGCGCGGCGTCGAAGTCGGGCCGCAGCCGCAGCGCGGCCTCGAACTCGGCGCGCGCCTCGGCCTTGCGCCCCTGCCGCTCGATGGCCAGGCCCAGCCGCCAGCGGGCCGAGGCGTGATCGGGGGCGCCGCCTTCCGCGGGCTGGGCCAGGTAGGTTCGCAGGCAGCGCTCCGCGCGGGCCGGATCGCGGCTGGCGGCCAGCAGCGTCCGGGCGACGACGTAGAACGGGGACGGGTCGTCCGGCACGCGCTCGGCGGCCCGCGCCAGGGTGGCATCGACCTCTGCCCAGTGATCGAGCAGCGCGTGGGCGGATGCGAGCTGCGCGTAGCCCCCGGCGCGTTCCGGGTCCAGCGCCACGGCTCGTGCCGCGGGCGCGAGCGCCGGCTCCGGCCTCCGGGGCGTCTGGGTGACGTAGAAGGCCGCGAGGCGCTCCAGCGCGGAGTACGAGGCCGGCGCCGCGTCCACGGCCTTTCGCAACTCGCGCTCGGCTCGCGCCGGGTCCTTCTCCTGCAGCGCCATTTCCGCCGAGGCCGCGTAGCCGAGGGCCGGGTCCGCCGCGATCAGGCTTCGCACCGCCGCGCTGGCGCGCGTCTTGTCGCCCCCGACGATCCCGGGCGCGTTGTAGTAGAACGAGGCGAACAGCCAGAGGGTCTCGCGGTGACGGGGATCGAGAGCGAGCGCGGCCGATCCCGCGCGCTTGAACTCTCGCAGGTACGAGAAGGCCTTGAACAGCCCGGCACGCCGGCCGAGGAGCCCGCTGGTCTCGGCCAGCACGTACTGCGCGTCGGCGCTCTTCGGGTTGGCGGCCACGAGCCTCTGGGCCAGGTCGTACGCACCCTGCACGTCGCCGAACGCCAGTTTCACGCGCGCCATCCAGTAGAGGGCGTCGAGCTCCTTCGGATTGGCGCGGTAGCGCGGCTCCACCGCCGCGCGGATCCGCTTCCAGTGGCCCGCGTCGCGCCACGCGTCGAGGTCCGGACCCGCCGCGCGCGGAGGCTGGGCCGCCATCGCAACGAGCGCCGCAGCCATCATCACTTGCCTGAACATCACGGACCTCCAGCAAGGATCGCCGCGCCCCGTGGCGGCGCGGCGATGCTGAAGGATTTGCCGCCAGGCGCCGGAAGCATCCTCGCTCGCCGCTCGATCGTGCTTACAGCGGCGTCATTCGGGCCCGGTGGCACGGGCGGCTCGCCTGTGGGAGCGCCGGAGTGGCAGTCCTCAGGACGTGTGGCGGGCGGTCTCCGATTCCACGGCGGCGCGGCGGGCCAATTGGAGCCGGTTCTTCACTCCCAGCTTGCGGTAGATGCTGTGCAGGTGGCTCTCCACGGTCCGGACGCCGATGAAGAGCTCCTCGCCGATCGCGCCGTTCGTCTTCCCCTCGATGACGCAGCGCACGATCTCGCGTTCGCGCGGCGACAGCATGGTGGAAGTCAGCCAGCGCGCCACCGCGTCGTCGGCGGTGGCCAGGCGGGTGAGCGGCGCGCGGCGAGTCTCGTGGTGGCGAACGCGCATCCACCACAACGGCGGCAGCAGGTACACGAGGCCGAGCAGGCCGCGCGAGAGGATCTGCCATGCAGGGTGGATGGGCAGGTGGACGAGATACAGGAGACCGAACAACGGAAACGTGATGCCGACGTAGAGACACACCTTCCGCACGAACCGTCGCTCGGCCGCGTCGCCGATGCGGCCGGCCCGCCAGGCTGCATAGCCTGCCGCGCCGAGGCCGCACATCCCTATCCCCGCGTCGAAGAACGGTTCCAGAATCAGCGATAGGCGCAGGTCCTGGTACTCGAGTTGCCGGAACTCGGCGGCCAGGAACCCGACGAACAACAGGCCCCAGTACGCGGCGACGATCCGCTTCACCGCCTTCGGGAACGGCTGGCTGGCCAGGGTCAAGAGCCAGTCGATCACCAGGTAGCTGAACGCCGCCATCAGCGGGAAGGCGATGAACCCCGAGAGCAGCGAGGCGCCGCGAGGCCCGGCAGAGCCCAGCCGCGCGGGAAACAGTTTGAGGAGGATCTCCGCCAGGCTGGACAGGTCGTTGACGATGACCAGGAACAGGAACACCTGGTGGACGCGCTGCCCGCTCCGCCTGGCGAGCGACGTGGCGAGGCCAACGCCCAGCGCCGTGAGGACGATGGCGGCGACGTAGGCGAGGATCAGCAGCGCCATGGCGTCCTTATAGCACGGCGAGCCGGTGCCGGCGATGGGGACGTCCGTAGAAACACTGATTTCATCGAATCCGGGGATTTTGCTGAATCCGCGCGCACACGCGCCGCGTCCACCCTTGCGAGTGAGGCAACCTCGCCACACACCTCGCAAGGAGGTACGAAAGATGCGGAGTACAACGTTCCATCACGGCGCGGCCGTGCTCACCGCCGTCGTCCTGGTCGTCCTCGGAAGGCTGGCAACCGCGCCAGCGGCAGCTGCAGCATCCGTTCAGATCGCCGCCACCCCCGCGGTCGCCCTCTACGGCACGCCGTTTTCGTTGAAAGTGACTGGCCTTCGTCCGGGCGAGGTGGCCACTATCAGGGCGGTATCCGCCGACGCGAAGGGGATCAGCTGGGAGTCGAAGGCGGTGTTCGAGGCGGACGCTTCAGGCTCGATCGATGCTGCGCACCAGGCGCCGAGATCGGGCGACTACACCGGGGTGGACATCTTCGGACTGGCGTGGTCGATGAAGCCGACCAGCTCGAAATCGACCAGGCCAATTGCGTACGCCGATGATGAAGTGAGTGGGTGGACCATCGATTTCTCGGTGACCGACTCGACGGGGGCGACTGCGTCCACCAGGTTCCGCTGCGTCTACCACACGCCCGGCCAGGGGTTGGTGCGCGTGCCGCTCGAGAAGGACGGCCTGTACGGATACCTGTACCGCCCGGCGGAAGGTGGACCGTTTCCCGCCGTCCTGGTTCTCGGCGGATCGAACGGCGGGCTCTACGAATGGCTGGCGCAGTCCTTCGCGTCGAACGGCTTCGCCGCGCTGACGCTCGCCTACTTCGGGCATCGCGACCTGCCCGCCGAACTGGTGGACATCCCGATCGAGACCTTCGATCGCGCCATCGCCTGGCTGAAGACGCAGCCGGCTGTCCGGGCTGATCGAATCGGCGTCGCGGGCGGATCGCGCGGCGGCGAGCTGGCGCTCTTCCTCGCCTCGCGGTCGGCCGACTACCGGGCCGTGGTCGCCTGGTCGCCGGCCATGCACTTGTGGGAAGGCATGACGCAGCGGTTCTTCGCGCCGGACTACACGTCCGTGGCGTCGTGGACGCTCGGCGGCAAGCCGTTGCCGTTCGTACCCTTCGTCTCCACCCCCGAGGAGAAGGCGCAGGAGATGAAGGGCGCGCTCGACTCAGTGGTCCCGATGATCAGGCGGTCGCTGGCCCAGACCGATCCGGCGAGGACCGCGCAGGCCACCATTCCCGTTGAGCGGATCAAGGCGCCGATTCTGCTCGTGTCGGGCACCGACGATCAGACGTGGCCATCCACGGAGTTCAGCAGAGAGATCGTCGCGAGGCTGAAGAAGGCCGGCTTCCCGTACGAGGTGAAGCACGTCGTCAACGACAAGGGGGGGCATCCTTCGTTCCTGCCCTGGCTGATCACGGCCAACAGGGGCGGCGGCATCGACGGCGGGACGCCGCAGGCCAACGTGCAGGGCGGGTACCGGTCGTGGGCCGAGACGATCGCGTTCCTGCATCGGCACCTGGACCTATCGGATGGTTGGGCTGGTGGGGCTGGTTGGGGGGCGGGGGAAGTGCACTGCCCTGCCTGCCTCACCCGCCCTACCTGCCCCACCCGCCTCGATCTCCCTTCCATCTTCCCTACATCGCGATTCGAGGGCTCCGGCGGCCAACCCCAGGCCGACGGATGACGTCTTACTAAGCAGCTTAGGAGAGCGCTTCCTGTCCTAAGTGCGCTAGGAGAGTGCGATGACGCTGCAAGCCGACCTGCTGCCGGGAACCCTGGATCTCCTCATCCTCAAGGCCGTGTCGCTCGGCCCGAAGCACGGCTACGGCGTGCTGCTGCGCATCGAGCAGATCTCGGGCGACGCGCTGACGATCGAGCAGGGCGCCCTCTACCCGGCGCTCTTCCGGCTCGAGGGGCGCGGCCTGCTCGCCTCCGAGTGGGGCACCTCCGAGAACAACCGGCGCGCGAAGTTCTACCGGTTGACGCCCGCCGGCCGCCGCCGCCTGCGCGAGGCAACGGGCGAATGGGACCGCGTAGTGGCGGCGATGGCGTCGGCGCTCGGCGCGACGGCCGAGGAGGTGTGAGATGCTCCGCATTGTCCGCGTGTTCCTGGATCGTCTTCTCCGTCGGAATCGGTTCGAGGACGACCTCGCCGAGGAACTGGGCTTTCATCTCGAGGCGCGCGTCGACGACCTGGTGCGCCGTGGGCTCGACCCGGCCGAGGCGCGCCGGCGCGCGCGGCTCGAGTTCGGCGGCGTCGAGCAGTACAAGGAGCGGGTTCGGGCCGCGCGGCCGGGCGCCCTGCTCGACACCCTCGTCCAGGACGTCCGCTTGAGCGTGCGGCGGCTGCGGCGCGAGCCGACGTTCGCGCTCGCCGTCGCGGTGACGCTCTCGCTCGGCATCGGCGCCTCGACCGCCGTCTTCGGCATGGTGAGCACCACGCTCCTCAGCCGGATTCCGTATGCCGCCGCGGATCGCCTCGTGATTGGCGGTTCGACGTGGGATGGTCCCGAGTTGGGGTTCGCATCAGGTCTCGACTACTTCGACTACCGCGGTTCCAACCGCTCGTTCGACGACCTCGCCGCGCTCTCCCCCTTCTCCGCCTCGTACACCGTCACCGGGGGTGAGGAGCCTTGGGAAGTGGAGGTGAGCTCTGTCACATGGAACCTGCTGCGCACGTTGCGGGTCGATCCCGTCGTCGGCCGCCACTTCCGGCCGGACGAGGAGGCGCAGGCCGACGCGCGGGTGGCGATCATCAGCTTCGGACTGTGGCAGCGCCGGTTCGGCGGCACGCGGGACGTCGTGGGACGGACGATTGCCCTGGACGGATCGCCCCACAGCATCGTCGGCGTCCTGCCACGCGGGTTCCGGTTCGTCGGCGTCGGGCGTCCGGGGAGCGGGCGCCGCGCAGAGGCAGAGATCTGGGTCGTCCTCGCACGACCGGGAGAAGCGCGACACCTGCACAACTACCACCTGGTCGGCCGCCTGAAGCCGGGCGTTCCGATGGCGCAGGCGCAGCGGGACGTCGACGCCATCTCGCGCACGCTCGAGCGCGCGTACCCCGACAGCAACAAGGGCAAGGGCCTGCGGCTGATCAGCCTGCAGGAGTACCTCGGCGGGGACGTGCGGACGGGACTCCTGCTGCCGGCCGCCACGACTGCCTGCCTGCTGCTCATCGCCTGCGCCAACGTCGCCGGGCTGCTGCTGGCCAGAGGCCAGCGCCGCATGGGGGAGGTCGCGATGCGGTCCGCGTTGGGCGCTTCGCGGTGGCGGCTCGTCCGGCAGCAGCTCACCGAGAGTGTCGTGCTCACCTTGCCGGCGGGCGTCCTGGGCGTCGGGGTTGCCTACGTCCTCCAACGCCTGCTGCTCCACCTGCTCCCCGTGGACGGACTCGGCATCACGCAACCGGTGGTGGACGGGCTGGTGCTGCTCTTCGCCCTCGCCATCTCGGCGGCCACGGGGCTGCTGGTCGGCGTCATGCCGGCTGTTCGCGGAGCGGCGGTGAATCTGCTGCCGCATCTGGGCACCGGCCGGCAGGCGGGCGCGCACGGCCGCGGCGCGCGGTTGCGCAGCGGTCTTGTTGTCGCCCAGATCGCCATCTCGGTCGTCCTGCTCGTCGGATTCGGACTGGTCGCACGCAGCCTGGTCCGGCTGTCGGCGGTGGACCTGGGTTTCTCGACGCAGCGGGTGCTCACTGCCCGACTCGAGATCCCGAGGCCCGCCTATCGGGAGCGCGCGCGCCGGCAGGCGTTCTTCACCTCTCTGCTCCAAGAGATCCGAGCCCTGCCGGGCGTCCGGTCGGCCGGAGCGACAACCAACGTGCCGATCCTGGATCCCGGCAATACCTGGACGACGTCGAGCCCGGACCGCCCACCCGCGCCAGGTCAGGAGCGGGAACACACCCACCTCCGGCGCGTGCTGCCAGGGTACTTCACCACGATGAGCATCCCGCTTCTCAAGGGGCGGGACATCTCGGAGACGGATCGAGACCAGGCCCCGGCCGTGGCTGTTCTGAGCGAATCGCTCGCCGGGCGGCTCTACCCGGGCCAGGACCCAGTGGGCCGAACCGTGCTCCTGTACGACAACCTGAGCCTGCCGCCCAAAGAGATCCCCTACCAGGTGGTTGGCGTGGTTCGGAGCGCGCGACTCGCCGATCCGCGCGAGGAGGCGGACCCGGCGATGTACCTGTCGATGCTGCAGGTCGGTCCGCTGGCGGCGCGGATCGTCGTGCGCACCACCGGCGACCCGCAAGGGCTGGCCGGACCGATCCGCGAGATCGTGCGACGCCACGATCGCAATGTCCTCGTGACCGACGTGCAGACGATGGACACGATCGTGGACGGGGCGTTTACGGACTTCCGGAGGATGGTGCGGTACCTGGGACTCTTCGCCGGCATCGCTCTGCTGCTGGCGGCCGTCGGCCTCTACGGCGCCCTGGCCTACCACGTGAGCCAGCAGCAGCACGAGATCGGTGTGCGTCTGGCCCTGGGCGCGACGCGCGGGGGCGTCCTCGGCCTCGTGCTCCGGCGAGGCGGCTGGCTCGTGGCGATCGGACTGCTCCTGGGCGTGGCGGCGGCGTACCCGGGAACACGGCTCGTCCACGATCTGCTGTTCGAGACGGTCCCACTCGATCCGGCGACGTACCTCGGCGCGGTGTTGGTACTTGGGCTCGTCGCGGCGACCGCCTGCCTCGTGCCGGCCCTGCGCGCCACGCGCGTCGATCCGGCGGTGGTGCTGAGGAGCGAGTAGTCAGGTAGCGCGAGGGTGGTCGTTCGCACTGACCAGCGTCATGCTGCTTGGCGCTGCTGCCGTGCTACCTCCCGGCGCGCCGGGCGCAGCGTGTCGAGCTGCGGGTGTGCCTCTGGTTTCGCGGCGACGCCCTCGTGCAGCGCCAGGCTGCGCCGGTCAATCCGTTCGTGTGATCGCACGCGAGTAGTGTCACGTCGTTCAGGTACAAGGGGTCATCCGCTCGAGCATCGCACGTCACTCGCGGCATGCTCGATCGGCGAGCCGGACGGGGCGTTGGTCCCTGGCCGGCGTCGTCTGCCACTCGCCCTTGTGGGACCGGCGTCGCGCGGGTCACCCTGCGCTTCGGTAGGGCAACGCTGTCGTGCCCAGATAGCACGAGGACCACCTCGCTCGGGTACGACGCGCCGGATCCCGTTCGTCTTGTGCCCGGTCAGGCTCCCGCGTACACTGGCGCGACTACGACGCCCCAGACATCACGCTCGGCACGACGGTCATCACGAGCGCGCACATCGCGGAACTGCGGGCGGTGGTGCTGACGATCTGGTGAGCCTCGACAACCTGGCGCGAACGTGGACCGCTCATTGATCAGCGCGAACGTAGACGTGCCCCGTGTCAGGACTTCCCGGATAGACGGTGTGCGGTCGAGAGACGGAGATCGGGCTCCTTCCAGAACGCGCCGACCAGGCGGGGATGGCGATGCATCCCTCGCAGGGCGGCGCGAGCGGCCGCGCTGAACTGCCACAAGTCGCGCGGGCACAGATTCCAGATCTCGTTGTGCTCCAAGTGGCCCCAGATGTACTGGATGGGGTTCAATTCGGGCGCGTACCCGGCAGCCGCTCGAGCGTCGGGCGACCCTTCCGGGCGGCGACGAAGGCGCGCATGCCCGGCTGCGATAGCCGCGCAGCCCCTCCCAATCAGGAGCAGCGGGCCGGGCAGGTCCGATTGCAGGGGCGCCAGGAACTCGATCATCCGCGGCGCCTTGATCGTGCCGGGGAAGATCTGGAAGTACAAGTTCCACCACGTGACGCCCGCTATCAGCGACAGATTCTCTCGGCGGAAGTAATACTGCAAGACCGGTGTCTTCCCGCGCGGCGCCCACCTGCGGTAGCGCCGACGCAGCCCGGAGCCCTGCCAAGCAGAGATCGTGTGAACCCGGACGGCTACCCTGAGGTATCATCCTTCTTGTGCGTCGGCGACAGGCACTAGGATGGCCCAACGACGCGACGAGTAGCCCCGTCGCGTCGAGTCCCACCCGGCCGCTCCCCGTCATCCTGGCGGACGGTCCTGAGCACACCTCGTCGCACACCGGGGTTCGTTCGTTGTCTCTTGCCCCCGGAGCAAGCGATCATGAGCACTTCGAAGCTCGTCTACCATTTTACCGACTCGCGGCTCTTCTCGACCTTTCTCGCCACTCTTCCCCGCGCGGCTCTGTTGGAGCCTCTTCGCAACGACGACCTCCTCCGCAACCGCTACTTCAAGGGGTATCGCCTCACGGACAAGTTCCCAGACCGCTCTGCCTTGGAGCGCCTTTTCGAAAAAGAGATCCTCGTCCACGAGAATCACTCACTAATCACTCCCCTCTGCGTTCACTGGCTAGAAGCCCATCGCGATCTCTTTGATGCGGCTCTCCACAATCTTGCCGTTCCCCCGGGAAATCCCCGCGACCACGATCAGTGGTTGCGGGCCGTGCACGTTGCATTGGCAAACGGTGGGCACATAGAGACCGCAGCAACGCTTGCTGCCGCTCTCGCCAAGCAACACGCGGCCGACGACATCGCCATCCTAGTCTCAGAGCTCCGTTAACGGACTCCGACGCCGGCCGTAACTCTTTCATTCCGGCGGAGATCCAAATACCCGTATGACGCATTATGTAGTTTAATATTACCTGGTTTTCTG
>Ga0315273_10001430_pt1 | contig 27149 bp, 28 predicted proteins | sample YL17G02_0_MG_FD_205753 | JGI IMG/M metagenome (GOLD analysis project Ga0315273, IMG submission 205753) | Sediment microbial communities from Yellowstone Lake, YNP, Wyoming, USA - YL17G02_0 | ecosystem: Environmental > Aquatic > Freshwater > Lake > Sediment | place: USA: Wyoming | collected... | reverse complement strand
CTGCGCCCGCCGCTTGGAAGGCGAGGAATAGTACCTCGGGTATCTTCGGGGCATACTCCGCATTCGGAGCTTCACCTACGCCGGCGAGGCCGACGCGTGACAGATCCCCGATGAAGCCTCCAACGCCCCCCCCGAAGACGAGGCTGTACCCCAGGAGTGACCAGACGATTGAGACCGCCGCGAAGACGGCCATGCACTACAGGAACGTCGAGAGGACGTTCCTCCGCTTAACGAGGCCCGCGTGGAAAATGCCGAGTGCAGGAACCAATAAAACGACGAAGGCGGTTGCTACCGTCATCCAGACTACATCGGTATCCAATTTTTGATCCTCTGATCGGTCAAAATCGATCACTGGCGGTTTAAAGGCTCCCTTTTCGCCGTATGGAGAATATTTACGGTAATTGCCACGTGTTGCGTTGCTCGGTCTTTTAAGTTTCAGCGTTTACTATACTCTGATGGCGGGGATCACCGAGGGGGAGGCCCACCGCCTGCTGGAGGGCTCAAGCAAGTTCTCCCACTCGATCCTAGTGGCTCGGATTATGGAGGTCCTCGCCACCATGTTCACGGGGACGCCGCAGGACTGGGGCCTCGTCGGCCTCCTCCACGACCTCGACCACGACGCGACCGAGTATGAGCCCTCCCTCCACGGGCACCGGACGGCAGAGATGCTGGCGGGTAGGCTGCCCGACGCTAGCCTCCGCGCGATAAAGGCCCACGACCACAGGTCGGGGGTAAAACCCGTCACAGTGCTTGACAGGGCGCTCATCTTCGCCGACAACCTCGCCATACTCATCGAGAACCAGGGGATCAAGAGCCCATGCACGCCCACCGTCCTCTTCGAAGCGGTCAGAAGGGAGTGTCAGGACAAGCCGTGGATAGCGGAGAGCGTCCTCGGGTTCGCCGAGAGGGAGGGGCTGGCGATCTGGGACGTGGTCAACAAGATCGGTCCGAGTTAGTTCTTTAACCCCTTGGTGCGCTTCAGGGTATCTGGGGGCACCCGCCCACTTTTATTGGACGTCGCCCGAGGATCACCCATGGCGAAGATGGACATCGTGGAGCGCTGCGGCATATACTGCGGCGCCTGCCCGATCTACCAGGGTACCAGGGGCGACAGGGAGGCGTAGGCCTTCGCCCGTGACGTCTGGAAGACGCCGCCAAACAGGATGACCTGCGACAGCTACCACAACCTGGGGCCCGAGTCACACGGCGTCGACTGCCCGCGCCGCAGGTGCATGGACTCCAAAGGCTACGAGTACTGCAGCGAGTGCCCCGAATACGCCGCCGGCAAGTGCGAAAAATTCGAGAGCATGGACAGGTACTTCGTGAAGAAGGGGGATAGTCTCCGCGAGAACCTTAAAAGGATCACCTCAGGGGACGCAGATGCCTGGCTAGCCGAGCAGGGGGCTAAGTGGAGTTGCCACTCCTGCGGGGCGCCCACATTCTGGGAGGAGAAGAACTGCCCCCGATGCGGGAAACCCCTCAAATAGCCTCAGGACACATCCTACCCGTGGACACCGACGGGCTCATAGACTTCATAATCGAGGCGGGCAGGCTCAAGAGGCTGCCCCGGACGGGCTGGGTCGAGTCCGGCGTCCCCGACCCCGAGTCGGTCGCCGACCACAGCTTCCGCGTCGCCCTCATCTCCCTCGTCCTCGCAGACGCGAAGGGGCTCGACTCCCTCAAGGCGGTGAGGATGGCCCTCCTGCACGACCTCGCCGAGGCGGAGACGGGTGACCTCACCCCCGTCCAGAAGGGGGTCGACCCCGAGGCTATCAAACGTGCCGAGGATCAGGCGATGGGGAGGCTTCTCGACAAGCTCCCCGAGGCGATTCGCGGGGCGTATCGGGCCGCTTGGCGCGAGTTCTCCGAGGCATCCACGGAGGAGGCGTGCCTCGTCAGGGACGCGGATAAGCTGGAGATGTTGATACAGGCATCAGAGTACCAACGGGAAGGGTGTGACCGTGGTAAGTTGATGCGGTTCTGGCACGCAGAAATAAACGGAGACGAGACTAGGGCGATCCGAGACGCGGTCAGGGCCCGAAGCCGGGGTAGAGCCCCCTGAGGCTCCTGATGTTCTCCTCTATCTTCTCCCTCGGCATCGCGTAGGACTTCATGTTCCCCGAGAGGTGGTCCTCGTAGGCCTTCATGTCGAAGTAGCCGTGGCCGCTGAGTACGGTGAACCTCCAGGGCTGGCCGTTTGTCCCGAGGGGGCCCACGTGCCGGCGTGGATTATCTCCCTCATCATCTCCCCCGTGACGTGCTTGGTCTGTTCGTAGCTTCGGCAACTGCGCCTTCCCAATATGGCTTCGTCGAGCTCCATGGCGATCTAGATGGGATGGCGAGGACTCTGGTTTAAGGAACTCGGGGAGCATCTCGCATGACACCCATCCTTAGGTCAACGTTTATCGGCGCCCCTCGCCACGGGATCGATCGGGGAACGCGTTGAGTGATGAGGAGAAGCTGAACGAGGAGATAGAGAAGAAGGGGGCGAAGTGGGTCGCCGGCGAGACGAGCATGAGCAAGCTCTCCCCCGAGGAGCGGGCCAAGCGGCTGGGGCTCAACCCCAAGTCCGAGGAGGAAGAGGCTGATAAAAATAGGGGGGCTAGAAGGTCTTCCAGCACCGGATCATGTTGATCGTCCCGTCGCTCCACCAGACGTCCAGGCGGTTGCACTCCATGACGACCTTTGCGATGCCCGCGACCTCCGCGTCGCCCATGGTGTGCGCCTTCCACGCGCCGTTTACGTACGCCCAGAGGGTCCTCGCACCCGCGAAGCTGTAATCAACAAGAGCGTGTGTTGCGGTGCCGGAACCCGCGGCCGCCACGCCGAAGATCTGCGGTGCCTTTTCGCCGTAGACCCTCATGGTGGCCATCTCGAGTTCCTCCTCTGCGCCGCAGGGGACGCACTCCTCGGTGTAGAGTTCAGCGGTCTTCATCTCGAGTTCCTTCATCATATTCTCATCCATCTTCATTCACCTCACTTCCACGTCCTCACCATGGTGAGGACGTTGCTGGGGTTCCACCAGACGTAGACCTTGCCCGCCTCCATGACGATCTTGGCTATGCTCGCGATCTCGGCGTCTGTGAGGGGTTTGTATCTCCAGGCCCCCTCGGTGTACGCCCAGAGGGTCCTCGCACCCGCGAAGCTGTAGTCGACGAGGACGTGCTCGGCCCAGCCCTCGCTCTTCGTCGGGGGCTTGAGCGTCATGTTCCACATCCCGAATACGTCTTGGATGCCGCATTGGCCATACTTTATGCGGAACCACCCTGACTCGCCCCAGCTGGTCCCCCAGCTGTTCTTGCATATCCAGCACCCCGCTGAGTCGTCGTACCCGACGATGGCGACGCAGTGGTACCCGGCGAGGTCTCCGGAGACGTGCTCGTAGACGCCCCCGGCGTAGCTGAAGAAGTCGTTGTAGACGGCCATGCCGGTTATCTGGGGGCAGTTCTCGGAGATGTTGTTCTTCATCTGGGCGATGTCCTTGGTGTTGCTCCAGCCCTGGATCTGGGTGGGGCCGATCCGGCTCTTCCAGTCGGCACAGGTGGCACAGGTCCTCTTGGCGAGCCCCTGAGAGTAGGGGAAGCACGCCTCGTCGGGGACACCGTTTCCCTGCAGGTAGTTACAGGCGGCGTCCATGTGCCACCCGTTGCAGCTACCCCCACCACAGAAGAGGAGGTGAGCCTCGGAGTAGTCGGGAGTCGCGGCCGCGCCAGCGACCTTGATCTTGACGAGTGCTTCGAGGGCGGCGATTGTTCCGAAGGCGACGCAGGAACCGCATCCGTCTTGGTCCCGTATGGGCGTCGTATAGTTTTGGCCGTTCACGTTCCTCCAGTCCATCCTCGTCGGGGCACCCTCGACGTGGACGACCTTGAACTCGACCTTGTGTGTTTTTAGGTCGGGTTTATCAAGGTTTAACTCCGCAACGAGCCGGAGCTCCACATCCGTCGGGAGAAACCCCAGCCTAGCCATCTGCTCCGTCGCGGTGAGACGGGTGAGGGGAGTCTCATGAGGGGTCCACTTCGCATTCCTTTCCTTTATGGCAGACTTGAGCTGCTCAACTGAGAATTCGTTTTTGGACATCCCATTTGATTTAAAGCTTCACTTCATTTCACACATTTGTAACCGTTACACCGCGGTGAAATCCACCCCTCTTTAAATTCAAGGAGAGGTCCGCGTCGGAATCTGCGATTATACTGCCCACGATGGCACGAGCTTCATCTAGCGACAAACTCAATAGGTTGAGCCCTGAATTCTCCCCCCATCGGAGGGTGGTGAGTGAAACTACTAAGCATCGGCGATAACTGCATCGACAATTACTCTGAACTGGGGAGGAGGTTCCCCGGGGGCAACTCCCTCAACGTCGCCGTCTACGCTCACAGGGTCCCCGGCATCGAGGCCTACTACATCGGTGTCATGGGGGACGACGAGGCGGGGGACTTCATGGTCGACCAGATGAGGCGTGAAGGGCTCCACACGGACGGCGTAATCCGTCAACACGGCGAGTCCGCCGTCACAACCATACTCATCCGCGGCGGAGACCGCATCTTCGCCAACTACGTCGAAGGCGTCCAGAAGGAAGCCAAGTTCCCACCGGCGCTCCTACCAAAGGTGAGGACCTACGACCTCGTCCACTACTCCGTCTGGGGCTTCGGAAGGGAACACATCCCCGAGCTAAAGCGGGGGAACCGCCCCCTACTGAGCTGCGACTTCAGCAACCAGCTCCAACACGAGGCCCTCGAGGCGATGCCACGCCTTGACTACAGCTTCTTCAGCGGCAAAGAGCTCATCACGAAGGGCCTCGACCCCGAGGAGAAGCTGAGGGAGTTGAAGGCGAGGACGCCCGGTCTGGTCGTGATGACCCTCGGGGAGCGCGGCTCCCTCGTCTACGACGGCGAGAAGGTCTACAAGGGGGAGGCTAAGCCGGTCGAGGTCGTCGACACCCTCGGCGCGGGGGACAGCTACATCGCCGCCTTCCTCTGCGCCCGGCTCAAGGGCGCCTCGATCCCCGCCGCCATAGAGGAGGGACACACGGCGGCCACCGAGACCTGCAAACGCCTCGGCGGGTGGGGAGGAAACTGACCGAGTACCCGCCCGAGGTCACGGCGTACTGGGAGGAGTATCGGAGGCGCAAACGTCTCCCCGAGGGCACGCGCTGGGAGGCGTGACCATTCGGCGACAACCCCCGCCTTTCCCACTAACTTGAACGATTTCTCTCGATGATGTCCTTGATGAAGGAGACCTCCCCAGCGTCGAAGGGAGTCCCGTCCCTCCGGAGCACGTCGTGGAACCACGGCTGAGACTCGGGCGAACCCTCGGTTGACCCCCAGGGGTAGATTGTCTGGGTGCGGCCGCTGACGAATCCCCAGTTTATGCAACCGACGTGCTCCCGCTTGAATATGGGGAGGTGCGTCTCGAAGCGGCTCCCACGCGTCCTCGCCATGTACTCGGTGCATATGAGCGGCCTACCGTAGCCGCTGAGGCGTTTTATCTGATCCTCCAGATTCGCCGCGTCGTTGTAGTTGTGGAATGTGACAACGTCGGATGCCCCGAGTTGGAACTCGTTCAACGCTACGTTGTCGAACCAGACGCCGACTGAGAGGGGTTGAGATGGCCCAGCTTCACGCGCCCAGTCGAAGACCGATCTGAGGAGACCGAGAGAAGCCTCCCCCAGCTTGTTGTTGCCTGGCTCGTTGTATAGGTCCCACATCAGGATGCGCTCATCGGACCCGAAGGAGCCGAGGATGTCTCCCACATACTCCTTGAGCCTGCCCCAGCTCGTGGGGTCGGTGACCATCCTCGATCCGGGACTCTGCACCCAGACGGAGTTGTGGACCCCGGGCCTCGGCTCTGGTTGCTTGCCCATGCTGAACTCCGTGTTCCAGCAGTCGTCGAAGAAGACGAAGACGGGGCGGACCCCTGCGCGGGCGGCGGAGTCGAGGAGGATGTTCATCCTCTCCTTCAGGCCGTCTGGGTCGGCCTCCCAGACGAGGTCGTGGAGGTAGACGCGGGCTGTGTTGAATCCGAGGTCGCTCGCCCAGCCGAGTTCGCGCCTGATCGTCTCTATGTTGAACGTCTCCTTCTGCCACATCTCGATCTGGTTGCCAGCTGTACTCGGCGTGAAGTTGCAGCCAACGATCCACGGCTGCTCGTTGTACCACTCCCAAGCCTTCTTCCTCGACCACCTCACGGCCATCCCCGTCACCCCTCAATAGATAACGGAATGTCCCGAATCCTTAAGATATTACACCCAGCCACCGAGTCTTAACTGGCCTACACCGAGAAGTGGGAGTCTCCACAGGCCCCTGAAAAACCCCAAACCCGCCGACTCCTTTCCCTATCCACTCCCCCATTACACCCTAAAAAAAGGAAATTATCAGCGTGCGCGTGCTATTTCCTATGGAGTTTCTCCGCTGCGATGAATGCAAGTCCCTGCTCTGTGAGCATCTTAGCTGTCTGGTTTAAAGCCGTATGTTTATCGAGATAATTGGCAAGATACTTGGGCATCAAACCCTTCTCCACGATATCTTTCTTCGGCGTAAAGTAGTCGAGTATGTCTGAGGGGTGGTCACGCGTTTTTTCGGTTTCAGGTAAACCCCCCTCGTGTTTGGCGCTTATATTCTTGACGTGGTCGGCTAAGGCCACGAGTTCGGTTTGCCGATCGTATGGTTGCCTGACTATGCTTCTATAGGCCTCCGTTACGTGATGCTCGATGCGGACGATGTCTTCGAAGCCCCAAGGCCTGCGTATCTGTGCGGTGAGTTCAATCGTTTCGTTGTTTACGCTGTTTGATAGGTTAAAGCCGATGAGTGGGGTAGAGCCGTCGGGTCGACTGAACAACTTTGCAGTCATCAGCGTCCACAACACGGAGTAGGGGTTGTCAATGCCTAGGAAAACCGAGATCTTGAATTCTATATCTACCCCAAGCTTGTGCAGAAAATAGCTCAGGAGTACGCTGCCCGTGTTTGTGTTCAGGACCTGTCTAACGCCATACGTTGTGTAGTAGTGGAGATATTCATCCACCCACTTCAAAGCAAGGTCGTTGGGCATCCCTATGCCGCCGAAGTAGCCGGTGATCGTCTCAGGGCCCCCAAGGTGCCTGTTAAGCGGGGCGCCGTCAGGTCCGGGAACCATACCCTTGGTATCTAAGGTTTCCACGAACGAGGCACCGATGATCTGCATCGCCGCCTGTGTGGCGACGATGTCGTCGTCTCCCACCTGTTCCTTCATCGAGCGTACGCGTATATATCGACCCGGCATGAGTTCCTGGTCGGTTAAAGATTTTTTCGCCTCCTCTATGAGCCATGGGAAGAAGTTCAACGCACTGATTTCGAGAGTGACGGCGAAGGACTCGTCGAACCTCATTGAATCCGAGTTTACGCCTAGGATTCTCCGGCGATATTCAGGAATGCTGACAAACGCATTTTTTTCGCGTTGTTTAGCTAGCCACTCGAGGTCCTTCAGATAAGGCGAGTTCCTTTTTTCGAGCATAGAGAGGAGGTTATCTAGTTTGCCCGCTTCACGTGCTTTCTTGTTTATTTCCTCGACTCCGCCGTATTTGTCTACGATTTTTAGCAGATCCTCTACAAGGGGATTGCCGTCTTGGAGTAAGAAATCGTTAATTTGCTTAAGATTTTCTTCATTTATCCGTAATTTATTCCGAGTTTCCGCTCGATCTTTCGTCTTCATTCTTATCTAAATTAGCCTACATTTTATCCACATAAGAATTTTTTTATTCGCGTACGCACGCGACGTTGATATAAAACCTTGGATCGCGCCCATATTCTATCCTTTTGCGTGCGGTGGAGTGTGTGTTGTGTGGGTGTGTAATAGAAGGGTTTAGTGGGGATAGGGAAAGGATGAGTCGGCGGATTTAGGGGGATTTTTTTCTTATCTATGGTGGCGTAAGTTGGCTACCACTCGACCTTGTCGTAGTAACGCCACTGCGCCATGTCCCTGTTCTTCGCCAGGCTCAGGTAGTAGCTCAGCCACTCAAGCTCGACGAAGAGGGTGAACGGCGTCAACAGGTTGTCCACCTCGGCGCCCTGGCTGTCGAGGACGATGCCCCTGACACCGTTCTGGGTGCCCCAGTTGACCACCGCCTTCTCAAGCTCCCCCTCGTTCCCCCTGCTCCTGAGGAAGATGGCGGGCGTCCCCGGGGTGAACATCTCCACCGGGCCGTGGCGGAACTCGGAGTAGTTGATGGGCGTCGCGTGGACCCAGCACATCTCCTGCAGGGTGCAGATGGCGTACTGGTAGGCGAGGCCCCAGTTTATGCCCCCGCCGAGGACGTACATCTCCCCGTCATCCTTGAACCTGATCGCCGTCTTCTTCGCGAACTCCCTTGCCTTCGGGATCATTGGGAGGAGGACCGACGGCAGCGACTCCGCCGCCTTTATCATCCTGCTCCCCACCTCGAAGCCCTTCTCCTTCAACACCGTCCCGAAGAGCAGGTAGAGGGTCGTCAGCTTCCCCATAGTGACGCCGCGTGCCCCCGTGCCGAAGCCGATGTCCCCCGCCTTGTTTACGACGGAGTCCTGCTTCTGGCTCAGCCCCATAGTGAAGGCGCCGTTCTTCTTCGCCCACTCCAGGGCACGGACGACCTCCCTCGTCTTCCCACTCTGCGTGATGAAGACGCACGCAGAGCCCTCGTTCGCCGCCCACGGCATACGCTCCAGGAACTCCCAGCCACTATACTGGAGGACGGGCACATCCGTGTACTTCTCCACGAGGTACCTTACGGGGAACTGGACGCTGTAGCTACCACCACTTCCGACGAGGTAGAACCTCTCCGCCTTAGCCAGCTCCTTCCCGAGCCGCTGTATCTCGACCTTGGCCCCGAGAACCGCCTTCAAGCTGGCCTCGGTAACGCCGTCCTTCAGCCATTCAGGACGATAAGTCTCCTCAGTAAGATAGGTCACCGGTTCACCCATGCTCCGATAACACCTAACCGGATACCACGGTGGAGAGGATAAAAGGGTTGACGGCTAGCTGTTGAACCAACCCGAGTACTGGGTCTCCACGGAGTACCCCTCTGGGCTCACTAAGAAGACGACCAAGCGCGTGTACTTGCTGCTTGGGGCGTCGAGGGTTAGGATGATGCTCCTCTTTGAATCGGAGGCGACGTCGAACTTCAGCGACTCTGTCCGGGACCAGATCATCCCGCCGCCCGCGTCGAAACCCGCCACAACCGTGTACCCGGAGGCAGTCGCCGTCCCCTTGTTATAGACCGTCGCGTTGACGGTGTACCTCGCCCCCACGTACTTGTAGGTGAAGGAGAGCGATACAATCGCCACAGGCACGACTGGATACAGCGTCGCGCTGACCCCATTATACACAGGAGGCATGTCGCCAACGAGCCAGCCCGTGTGCGTCGTCTCAAGGTAGAAGTAATCCACTCCAGCCTTCGAGTAGTATGACCCGCTCCCGTTGGGAAGGTAGACCCCGACCGCAACGTGTTCCGGTAGGTCGATCATCGCCAGCTTGTAGCCGAGTAGGTCGAGGAGTTCCGCCGTCAGGATCGCCTTACACTCGCAGTCTCCCCTCCCATCGGCCAGGGTCTCAATCGGGTACCTCGCGTACTCCTGATAGCCCGTCGTTACGTTGTCGAACTCGTAGGGCATATTCTGGACGAAGCTCGCCACGAAGTTCACCTCCCTCGCCCCCGTGTAGCCCTCCTGGCTCGCGAGGATATGCAGTTTATTCGCCACGCCTGTCATGTAGGCGTCGTCCGCAGCATTCGTGACGTAGACCGAGTAATCCGCACCGTTCAGCCTCGCATGGTCCCTGAAGTAGTCGAGCGTCGCCCTAGGCACCTGCAGCTCCACCGTCCAGACCTTCCCACCAAAGCTCCAGATGTAGGTCTTGGCGATGGAGTCCCCAGCCGATCCTATTGGCCCGCCGATGAGCGATTGATACTTCGTATACAGGGTGTCATACTCTGCCTGAAGCTGATCCTTCGCCTCGCTAAACTGCTGCGCCTGTTGCTGCAAAGCGCCGTAGTCGAGCTGTAATCCATCGTTCTGAGTCTTCAAAGTGGTGAACTGCTGATTCAAGCCATCATAGGTCGTGGTTAGGTCCGCTATCTTCGCCTCATTCTCACCGATCTTCGCAGTGAGGGTTTTCAACTGTTCCTCGTAGCCGGCTATCCTAGTCGACGACGTCGAGTAGGCGCCAAAGTACCCCGCGCCGCCTCCGACTATGATGCCGATTAAGAATAAGGTTACAATCTTGGAGTCCATCTGGCTCCCAAGAAAGAAACCTATGAAAATATATAATGTTTACAGAAAAGGGATCGTTTTAGATGTCGAGTTTGAGGGCTTCCTTGAGCCCCTTGTAGCGGTTCCTGATGGTGACCTCGGTGACGCCGGCGGCGTCCGCGATCATCTTCTGGGTCCGCTTCTCCTCGTTCATGACGCAGGCGATGTAGAGCGCCGCGGCGGCGAGGCCCATGGGGTCCTTGCCAGCGGTGGTGCGCTTCTTCTCCGCCTTCTCGAGGAGGTCGACGGCCGTCTGCTGGGTCCTCTCGCCGATGTTGACCTTTGCGGCGATCTTCGGGACCCTGTACTGGGCCTTCGGGATCGGCATCTGGATGGTCAGCTCGCGGAGCAGGAGCCTGTAGCAGCGGGCTAGGTCCTTCTTGTCGATGGTTGAGACGCGTGCGAGTTCGCGTAGGGTCCTGGGTGTGCCGGTCACGCGGCAGGCGGCGTAGAGACTGGCGGCGGCGATGGCTGAGATGCTGCGGCCCCTGACGAGGCCCTTCTCGAGCGCCTTCCTGTAGATGACGGCAGCGCGCTCCTTCACCTGCTTGGGGATGTGGAGCTTGTCGCAGAGCCTGCTGAGCTCGGTCATGGCGTGGCTGAGGTTCCTGTCGATGCTGCTCTGGTAGCTGCTCCTGATGTGCCACTTCTTTAGGCGGAGCATCTGGAACATGGTCTTGCTGGGTATGGTGCGACCGAAGGCGTCCTTGCCGACCTGGCCGATCATTGTGCTTAGTCCCTTGTCGTGGACGCTGAAGCTGAGTGGCATCCCCACGCGGCTGCGGCTCTCCCTCTCGTCCTGGCTGAAGGCCCTCCACTCGGGGCCATCGTTCAACATGTTGTCTGCCATGACGAGCCCGCACCCACCGCAGATCTTCTCACCAGTATCGTTGTCGATGATGACGTTCTTCGATCCGCACTCGGGGCAGGTATCGCTGGAGGACTGCTCGGTCTTGACTATCATTGTTTTTCCCTTTCCTACGCGTCTCTTCTGCGGAATATTCCGATTAGGATCGGAATCGGGTTCCGCGACCCATAGAATATGGCATCAACCATCCCCTAGTATATAATACTTACCTTCATACTTACTATAGGCGACCCGATAATTAGGAGGGTCTATAGCATTTACTAGTATTGACGGTAATCAAAGACGGGTAACCTTTACCCCGCTAGGAATATTAGGTGCTCCAGGATCCTAAATTTAACCGTTTCGCCGCGTATTCCTTCTGGAATCCCTTTTTCTGTGATTTCCCGCGCGCGGGCAACCCTTTAATCATGCAGCGGCGAAATACGCGACCATGAGCGATATCCCTAAGGTCCCCATCGCCGTCATCGGCGGCTCCGCTAACATGAACGCCAAGTTCCCCGAGGACTTCTCGGGCGTCGAGGTCATCACGAAGGACGTTGCTTATGATACGCCCTTCGGGCCATCCGCACCGTTCACGCACGCGAAGATCAATGGACGCGAGTTCCTAAGTGTCCCCTTCCATGGAATAACCCGGACCATCCGGAACACCGAGCCGAACAGTGCTGGGGAGCGCATATTCTACGTACTCTGGAAGGCGGGGGTCAAGAAGATCCTCGGGACTGCACTCTGCGGCTCATCGAACAGGTTGCTCGACCCCGCCGACGCCGTGGTCCCCGACGGCTTCGTCGACTACACTACGAAGAGGTGCCAGGCATTCTTCAGGGCACTCGAGGCGAAGGGCGTCGAGGGGGAGAGGACGAGCTACCGCCTCCACCAATCCTTCTGTCCCGAGCTCAGCAGGAGCTTATACATGAACGTGAAGAAGGCGGGGTTCCCCAGGGTCTTCCAGCGCGGCGTGGTGGGCGTCGCCGAGGGACCCCATCTTGAGTCCCCGGACGAGATCAGGATAAGGTACACCAACGCGGGGATCGACGTCGTCACCATGAACTTGGTGCCGGAGATATACTTCGCCCGGGAGATAGGCGCCTGCTACGCCTGCGTCGAGGTCGTCTCCAACTACGGCGAGGGCTGCGTCTCCACGACGTGGGAGTGGAAGATGGCGTTCAGTGACCTCCAGGCGAAGTGGGCGCGGCCCACTGGTCAGGCGCTCCTCGACACCGTCGCAGAAATGGATGCTGAGAGCGGGAAATGCGGCTGCCACACCTACAGGTGGAAGTCGATCTTCGGCTAAGGTTCAGGTAGCACCTTAACGAAGTCACCGCTACCCTGAATCGTCGAATTTCGACATCGTTTATCCCCTTCACATAAGATTTAAGTGCCCAAGTCGGTTTACAACTCTGGTTTACAACCGTGTCGAGCAGGAAGCGGGCCCAGAAGAAGGACTTCGAGACCGTCGTAGGCGTCCTCGGCAACCCTGTTCGACGCAACATAATTAAAAAGCTCAGCGAGGGCCCCGACTACACGCTGAGGCTTAGCAACGAGCTCAACATAAACCAGCAGCTCGCCGCGAAGCACCTCAAGGTCATTCAGGACGCCGAGCTCGTGGACGTGGTCCGCCAGAAGAGCGCCCTAGGCGCGGACAAGAACGTCTTCCACCTCAACAAGTTCTACAGCCTCCAGATAGACTTCAGCCCCAGCCTCTACAACGAGAGGCTGATTAGCTTCAACAATCCCCACCAGTGGATACAGGAGGACAATTACATGGAGAGGCTGGAGGAGCAGGTGAAGGACATCGAGGATGAGGAGCTCGACGTCGATGATGTGCCGCCACTCCGCCAGATTATCGAGGTGATAGACGCCGAGCTCGAAGGTCTCGAGAAGAGGCGGGCCAGGCTCCTATATATACGCAACTTGGCCCTCGGAGCCGCCCAGGGCGCGTTGGAGGAACTGGACCGGATAAAGAAGCAGGTAATCCAGCGCCTAGTCGACGTCGGCCCCGCCAGCATCGAGGCGCTGAGTAAAACCCTCCAGCTGCAGGAGGCCGACGTCCGGGATATTGTGTCGGAGCTGGAGAAGGAGGGGCTCGCCTCCCGGGACGGGGATGTTATAAGCCTGAACACTTGACTTATTTTAGGCCACCAAAAGGTTTTTTATTATAGCTGGTATACAACTGTTGGTTTACAACCGAAAGTGGTACACCATGATGCGTGGTAAGCAGACCCGATCACCAGCTTTCGCGGATGATCTGGTCCTTGGTGTATCCCTTGAATATCAATGGAGATGAATGAATGAGCGCACAAGGTGGAAATCAACCGATTTACATCCTCAGGGAGGGAACCGAGAGGAACACGGGGAACGACGCCCGCGGCAACAACATAATGGCCGCGAGGATCGTAGCCGAGGCCATCAAGACGAGCCTCGGCCCCAAGGGAATGGACAAGATGCTCGTCGACAGCTTCGGCGACGTCACGATCACGAACGACGGCGCGACGATGCTGAAGGAGATGGACATCCAGCACCCCGCCGCGAAGATGATGGTAGAGGTCTCTAAGACCCAGGACAGCGAGGTCGGTGATGGTACAACCACCGTCGTCGTCCTGGCGGGTGAGTTGCTCGGCAAGGCTTCGGAGCTGATGGAGAAGAAGGTCCACCCCACCGTCATCATCGACGGCTACAGGGCGGCGCAGGAGGAGGCTTTAAAGATCCTCGACAAGATCGCCATCAAGGTCAAGCCCAAGGACCGGGAGACCCTGAAGCGCGTCGCTAAGACGACGATGTCGACCAAGTTGGTGAGCAGTCACAGCGGCCACCTCTCCGAGGTCGCAGTCGACGCTGTCCTCCAGGTCGCCGAGGAGGCGAACGGTGGCTGGAAGGTCGACCTCGACATGATAAAGGTCGAGAAGAAGCCCGGTGGCTCCATGACGGACACCGCCCTCATAAAGGGACTCGTCATCGACAAGGAGTTCGTTCACAGCGACATGCCGAAGCTCGTCAAGAAGGCGAAGATCGGCCTCCTCGACGCCGCGATGGAGATCGAGAAGACCGAGTTCACGAGCAAGATCAGCATCGAGTCCCCGGAGGAGATGCAGGCCTACCTCGACCAGGAGGAGAAGATGCTCCGCGACATGGTCGCCCAGGTGAAGGGCGCCGGCGTCAACGTCCTCCTCTGCCAGAAGGGCATCGACGACATGGTGCAGCACTTCCTCGCGAGGGAGGGCATCGTCGCGGCTCGCCGCCTCAAGAAGAGTGACATGGAGGCCCTGGCGAAGGCGACGGGTGCCAAGGTCGTCAGCAGCGTCGACGAGTTCTCCGCCTCTGACGCCGGCTACGCCGACTCCGTCGAGGAGCGCAAGATCGGCTCGGACAAGCTCATCTTCGTGGAGGGCTGCAAGAACCCGAAGGCAGTGAGCATACTGATCCGCGGCGGCACCGAGAGGATCGTCGACGAGGCCGAGAGGAGCCTACACGACGCCCTATGCGTCGTCAAGGATGTCGTGGAGGAGCCGAAGATCGTCGCCGGCGGGGGCGCCGTGGACATCGAGATCGCTAGGAGGCTCCGCGCCTACGCCGAGAAGCTCAAGGGCAGGGAAAGACTCGCCGTCGCCGCCTTCGCGGACGCGATCGAGGTGATCCCGATGGTCATCGCCGAGAACGCCGGCATGGACCCCATCGACGCGATGGCTGAGCTGCAGAGCCGCCACGCCAAGGGGGAGACGTGGGTCGGAGTCGAAGCCGTCGAGGCCAAGATAACCGACATGGAGAAGATCGCGGTCATCGAGCCCATGGTCGTCAAGGCCCAGGCGATAAAGTCCGCCACCGAGGCGGCTACGATGCTCCTCAAGATAGACGACGTGATAGCGTCGACGAAGAGCAAGGGTCCGCCGCCCGGCGCAGAGGGCATGGGCGGTATGGGTGGCATGGGCGGCATGCCCCCGATGATGTAGGTGAACCATAATGGCATACCAAGGTAACCAGCAGGTCATAGTCCTCAAGGAGGACACGAAGAGGAGCCGCGGCCGGGACGCGCGCCGCAGCAACATGATGGCGGGCCAGATAGTCGCCGAGGTACTCAAGACCACACTCGGCCCCCGCGGCATGGACAAGATGCTCGTCGACAGCCTAGGAGACATCACAATAACCAGCGACGGCGCCAAGGTACTCGAGGAGATCGATGTACAGCATCCCGCGGCCAAGATGATAATCGAGGTCGCCAAGACCCAGGACAAGGAGGTAGGCGACGGCACAACCACCGCCGTCGTCTTCGCGGGCGAGCTGCTGAAGAAGGCGGGCGAGCTTCTCGAGCAGGAGATCCACCCGAGCATCATCATCAGTGGCTACCAGAAGGCCGCAGACAAGGCCCTCGAGGTACTCGGCAAGGTCGCCCTACCCGTCGACCTAGACGACAGGGAGACCCTGATCAAGCTCGCGAGCACCTCGATGAGGAGCAAGGCGGTCTCAAGCGACAGGGCGCACCTGGCGGAGGTCGTAGTCGACGCTGTCAAGCAGATCGTGGAGAAGCGCGGCGACGAGATCATCGCTGACGTCGACAACATCCAGATCGTGAAGAAGGAGGGCAAGAGCCTCAAGGAGACTACGATGATCAAGGGGATCATCGTCGACAAGGAGGTCGTCCACGACGGGATGCCCAAGAAGCTCAAGGGCGCCAAGATCGCCCTCCTCAACGCCGCGATGGAGATCGAGAAGACCGAGATCGACGCCGAGATCAGGATAAAGACCCCCGACGGCGTCAAGGCCTTCCTGGACCAGGAGACCGCGATGCTGAAGAAGATGGTCGACCAGGTCTCGGCATCCGGCGCAAACGTGCTGCTCTGCCAGAAGGGGATCGACGATGTCGCCCAGCACTTCCTCGCCAAGGCGGGGATCATGGCGGCTCGCCGCCTCAAGGAGAGCGACATGGAGAAACTCGCCAAGGCGACCGGCGCAAAGATAGTCAACAACCTCAAGGACCTGAAGAAGACTGACCTCGGGACCTGCGGACTCGTCGAGGAGAAGAAGGTCGGCAACGACAAGATGATCTTCGTCGAGGAGTGCAAGAACCCCGCGAGCGTCGCCATCTTCATCCGCGCAGGGTTGGAGAGGATGCTCGACGAGGCCGAGAGGAGCCTCAACGACGCCCTCTACGTCGTGAGCGACGTCGCCGAGGTGCCCAAGATGGTCCCCGGCGGAGGCGCCATCGAGATGGAGCTCGCGAAGGAGGTACGTGGCTACGCGCGCCAGGTCGGCGGGCGGGAGCAGCTCGCCATAGAGGCCTTCGCGGACGCGCTTGAGGTCATCCCGAGGACCCTCGCCGAGAACGCTGGCCTCGACCTCCTGGACACGATGGTCGCGATGAAGGCTGCCCACGAGAAGAAGAACGGCCTCAAGATGGGGGTCAACGTCTTCGAGGGCGGCGTCGCCGACATGCTCAAGGAGGGCGTCATCGAGCCCATGGTCGTGAAGCAGCAGGCGATCAAGAGCAGCATCGAGGTCGCCAGCATGATCCTGAGGATCGACGACGTAGTCGCGGCGAAGAGCGGCGGCGGCCCAGGCGGACCCGGCGGTAGGGGCGGGATGCCACCCGGCGGAGACGAAGAGTAAACCCAGCCTTTTTAACCGGAGCCAATAGGCTCCCCCCTCAACAACGATCACTGAGGGGTGTACTTTCTTACGCCGGCAGAGTCGTCAGCCGACGACCTGTTTGATCAGTCTGAGATGGTTCCCGCCGAGGATAAGGCGGACGTAGTCCTCCGAGTACCCGCGTTTGACGAGTTCCTCGGTTATGGCGGGCATCTTGGAGGCATCCTCCAAGCCCTTCGGGGTGCCGGGGATGCCATCGAAGTCGCTGCCGAGCCCCACGTGGTTCGGGCCGACGAGGTTCACTATGTGGTCTACGTGGTCGACGAGGGTCTCGACGCAGGGCTTGGTCTTGTGGACGAAGTCGGGGGCGAAGTTCATACCCATCACTCCGCCGCGCTCGGCGAGGGCCTTGATCATATCGTCGGTCATGTTGCGGGGGTGGGGGCAGACTGCGCGGGCGTTGCTGTGGCTCGCCGCGACGGGGTCCTTCGAGACCTCCATCACGTCCCAGAAGCCCGCGTCGCTCAGGTGGCTGATGTCGACTATCATGCCGAGCCTGTTTAACTCCTCGACTACCTCGACGCCGAACTGGCTGAGGCCGCCCCTTGTCCGGTTGTCGGCGACGCCGTCGGCTAGGAGGTTGCGTAGGCTGTGGACGAGGCCGACCATCCTGACCCCGAGGCGATGGTAGACTCGGAGCATGCTTAGGCGCCCCTCCAGGATGTCGGCGCCCTCGATGCTGAGCATAGCTGCGATCTTCCCCTCCTCGTTGGCCTGCATGATCTCGGCGTGGCTCGTGACGGGTTGGACGAGTTTAGGATACTTTTCGCACTCTGTGTAGAATGCCTCGATCATCTCCATGGCTGTGCGGAGGGCGTAGGCGGGTGTCGGGTCGCGCTCAGAGCTTATGGCGAAGACCTGTAGGTCGACGCCGCCCTCTCTGAGGCGGGGGAGGTCGATGTGGCCGAGCTTCGACCTCTTGCCAAAGCCTACCTTGCTCCTGTCCTCCCACATGCTGTCGCGTGGGCGCGTGAACTGGGGGAGGAAGCACTTGAGGGTGTCGCAGTGGGTGTCCACGACGAGCGCCTGTCTATGTAGTCTCAGTGGGTACTCATCCAACGCAATCGAGGAGGAATATGGCTAACGCGGTAGATGAGACTTCGGCTCCCTACCCCTTATTTGTTGGCAAGTCTTTATTGTGACCTGACCGTATATAATCCACCGGTCATCGCCGGGTAGGGTGATGTTCTGAAGCCTCTGCACGTGCTGCTGCTCGTCGCGGTCGTAGTGGGTTGCTCAGCGGTCTATCTGTGGAGTCGTCCCCCCGAGGTCCCCCCCGTCGTGGAACCCGTAGTGAAGCCCTTAGTGAAGCCCGTCAACGTGACGCTCGGCGTCATAACCTATAATCCGGTTGCGAAACTGCACTTCGACTACATCGCAAACACGACCCTTAACGACGTGAACGCCTACTCTGCCTCGAAGGGGTATCCATACCGGTTCGATTTCCTGTCGCGGAACACCGCTAGCATCGCCGAGGGGCTGGAGAGGGGAGTCGTCGACATGAGCCGCACGGAAGGCGTGAAGATATTCCTAGGCTTCGACTCGACGGAGGTCATGTGCGCCTCCCTGAGCTTCGCCATAAGCAACCACATGATCCTGATGGGCGTGCCCCTCATCCACCACGACAGCAGCGCCCTCCCCGGCGACATCATGTTCAGGGTCGCGCCGAACCTGAGGCAGATCCACATCGCCTCGGCAAAAATAGTGAAAGGGATGGGCTTCAAGGGGGTTATGGTCATACAGAGGGGTGACAGCTGGGGCGACGGCATCGTGATCGCGCTAGAGGAAGCGCTCGGCTCGGGCAGCGTGATGAAAGCGCGATACGACATGGACTCCACCGACTACTCGGGGGCCCTCGACTCGGCCGCCTCCCAGCTCCCCGAGCTTATCGCAAGATACGGCGCGCAGCGGACGGCGATAGTCCTCGTCAGCGCCGCGGAGACGAACAAGGTACTAGAAGAAGCCGCGAAACGTGACGGGCTCATGTCCGTCCCTTGGGTGATCCTGCAGGAGTCCCCTGACCCGTACAGCATAGCGGAGGAACTGCCCGACATGCTTGGGGTATCCGTCGTAGCCGGGGCCAAGTTAATAACCCTGAAGATGGCGCCCATCACCGATAACCCAGTCTTCGCAAAGCTCCAATCGGGTTACTCGGGGACCGATTCACTCGGCTTGATTGACGCCTCCTTCCACGACTCCATCTGGGTCGCTTGCCTCTCCATCTTGGAGGCGAATACGACGGACTCCGAGGTCCTCAAGGGCGTCATACCGGGGGTTGCCAATGAGTATACGGGTGCCTCGGGTAGGGTGCTCCTCGACGCCAACGGGGACCGGATGGTGGACTACGAAATCTACGAGGCCACATTCACCGGTAGCGCCCCCACCTGGGTCAAGTCAGGGAGATACGACGCCGCGACGGGGCAGGTCACGTTCGGCGGCGAATGATTCATCAGCGATGGGGCACCCATTAACTGGTTCAACATGGTCAAGGTCCCACCCGAGGTAAAGGCGATCTTCGAGAAGCAGCGAGTCATACCCATGGCGACGGCCGACAAGTCGGCGCGCCCAAACGTCATCCTCGTCGGCATGTGGTACTGGGCTGACGACGAGACACTTATCGTCTCCGAGAACTACCTGAACAAGACGAAGGCGAACCTGCTCGAGAACCCCGTCGTGGCCTTCAACGGCTGGGCGGATGGGAAGAGCTACCAGATCAAGTGCAGGGTCCACTGGGAGACCTCGGGTCCACGGTACGAGCAGATCAGGAAGATGGCGACCAGCGGGACGCGCCAGTTCCCGGGTAAGTCCGCCGTCGTCTGCGCCGTGGAAGAAGTCTATCAGGGGAACGGCGGAGACGGGGCGGGTAAGAAGCTCGCCTAGATCACGAAGTGGTTGCCCCGATCTTCCTGCTCGCGCTGCTTCGCGACGCCCTTCTGCATCCCCTCGTTCGTTATCTCGATGTCGTACTCCACGAACTTCTCCACCATGCCGAGGATGGTCTGGCTCATCTCCTCAAGCTCCTCCTTGGTGAAGTTACTCATCACCTCTGGGCTGTTGACCCACTGCATCCAGCCCGCCAGGCTCTGGCCAAGGGCCATGAAGCCGAAGCGCATGGCGCGGACCCTGTCGAGGCGATCCTGGTCCTTCTTCTCCCTGAGCTTCTTCAGCTCCTCCAGGGTCTTCTCGCTGCGCTCCACCCAGTTGACGTTGAGGGCTTCCATTGCGTAGAAGCCTCACCGCTCGCCCCCTAAAAACGTCTCCGGTCCGGCGGGTAGGGTTTAAATCAATGATCTCTCGGGTATTTGGTGGAGCCGGGGTCTCCTAGCTCGGTAGGGAGCCAGCCTGGAAAGCTGGTGTCCGTACGGACTCGAGGGTTCGAATCCCTCTCCCGGCGCCAACCATTCTACGCCTTCTGAATCTACTCAACCAGGACGTGGAGGCGCCGTTCGCCCTCGTAGGTGGCGCGTATCTTGTCGAAAGCGTCGTCCCCGGCGAGGGTGAGGACAGCTATGCTATCGTATAGCTTAGTGTCTCCGCGTTCCTAGAACCAATCGTATGTCGTGCTTGAGTGAGAGGCGTAGAGCCAACCCACAACCCATGTTGCCCGTCCCGGCGAGGATACCGATCTTCACCAGGACTCCCCAAAGGAGTGTGATAGTGGGGAATATCAACTATGAAGATTACCCTTCACGTGCCCTGTTGGCCATTAAAACCCTTATAAAGTAATCAGCGAATTGTTTAGAAACATGGCCAATCTTGGGCGCCTCTTGTCCGAAGGATCGATCATCCTCCTGGTGATGGCGCTGGAGTATTTCACGATCCGGCCCCTATTCGGGGACACCCTTGGCTGGGGTTTACTCGGCGTAACCGGGTTAATTCTGATTGTTGACGTGTTGAAGAATATCCTCTGAGCCGTCAACCAGCTGTGGCGCCACTACTTCATGATCCGCTGCATGAAGTGCCCTATGCGCCAAGACCCGGAGCAAGGGCCCAACCTCTTATTCCTCGACCCTGAGGATCGTCGCCCCGAGGCTCACGGCGCTAGATTCAACACGATGCTCTCCCCCCAGATCATCGGCACATAGCGGACGCCCGTGTCCTGCGGGATCACGTGTTCGAGCCAGAGGTGGCCGTCCCGCTCCTGCTCCAGGACGTCTCTGAACTTGCAGTCGAGGGTAGCCCTGCCATGCCCGAGCTCGTAGAGGTGCAGTGGAACCAATACGCGGCTCTGTGGCGCCAGCTTGTAGTAGTCTTCAGCGAGCCTCTCGTCAACGTAATGAACGAGGTAGAGGTCCACCCGCTTACCCGAGAGATCCGGTTTGGCATTAGAGAAGCAACCGTCCCCCATGTGGAGGATACCGAAGCCTGATGCCTCGACGTAGAACCAGTCCGTCGGCGTCGCCTCGAAGCCAGTCAACGGTCCATATGGATCGCTATGCTCCGCGGGATAGGCCGTGATCCTGACACCCTTCACCTCAATCGTCCCCCCCAGCTCCACACCGACGAGTGCCTGGGCTGCCAAGGCGGACCCGGCGAGGACTTTGACCATGCTCTCCCCTTCGGGGTCCCTGACTAGGTTGTTCTGATTTGAGTAGTCGATCCTGACCCTCTCATCGGCCACCACGATCTTCACCCCAGCCTTCTCCGCAGCGGCCGCGACCTTCGCGTCAATGTGGTCTCCATGAGGGTGGGTCACTATGAGGATGTCGAGGAGGCCGCCGACGTCGGCGATGGAGGGCGCCACATAACTCCCCGCCACATCAATTCCGAGGACTACGTCCGCCGTCTTGACGACGACTCCCATGTTGTAAATGTACCAGACCCTCATACTCCCCTCCGGGACGATGGTGGAGCGGATCTCCTCGATGACTCGCCTCGTCCTGAGCTCGAGCAGATTCGCCACCGCGCCCTGAGTGACTACGGTCACGGGGAAGTTCGTGGAGAGGAAGTCATCGAAGCCTAGAAGCAGGTCCCTGCGACCCTCCGGGCTGCTCCCCGGCGGCGTCTTCACTATCTGTTCATCCATGGCGTCGGCGGGGACCTTGGTGAGCTGCTCGGGCGGGAGGGGGGCCCGTAAGTATAGAGCTGCGCCGAGCAGGACGATCAGGGCAACCGGGATCAATACGAGATAGTGCCTGTGGGGGTCCATACCGGTTACCTACTTCATGATCCGCCGCATGAAGCGTCCTATTCGGTCAAGACCCTGAGCGAGGGTCTCCCCCCGTGTCCCGATGTTGATCCGTAGGTGCCTCTCGACGCCGAAGTGGTCCCCCGGGCTCACCATCACTCCCTCCTCTTTAAGGAGCCTCTCAGCGAACTTTGATGAGCCGAGGCGGTTCTTGTACCGGGGGAAGACCGTGAAGCCACCCATGGGATCGGCGCACTTCACGAGGTCGGGGTACTCCTTGCACCAGTTGTTCCACGTGTTTATGTTTGCTTGGCGTATGGACTGGTTCCGCTTTATGTACCGCGCCCTGTTCGCCAGCAGCTTCTCCGCTATCTGCTCACCGATGCCGCAGTGACTCAGGGTGGTGTAGTCCTTCATCACCCAGCAGCGCTCTATGATCTCCTTCTCCGCCACTATCCAGCCTATGCGTGGGCTCGTCGCCCCGAGCTTGCTTATGCTCCCCGTGATGACGCCCCTCTCGTAGAACTCCGGCGTCGCCGCGGGCTTCCCATCCGCCTCGGAGCCGCGGAGGGCGTTGTTGCAGTGGACGTAGGCCCCCACGTGCTCGGCTATCTCGCAGAGGGCCTGCATCTCCACCTGCGTCATCACGGCGCCGGTGGGGTTGTTCGGGTTGTCGAGGAAGACCAGCCTAGTGTGGCGGTTGATCTTCTCCTTAAGCTCCTCCAGATCCGGCGCCCACCCCCTCTCCTCGACGAGGTGGAAGGGCTTCACCTTCGCCCCGAGCATCCGGGCGAAGCCCGTGGTCTGCTCGTACTGGGGGACCTCCGTGAAGTACTCGTCCCCCTGTTCGAGGAGGGTGAGGTTGACCAAGAGGTTCGCTTCGCTTGTCCCCGAGGTGATGAGGACGTTCTCGGGCTCGACCCTGTACCAGTCGGCGACCTGTGCCCTGAGGACCTCTGAGCCGCATGTCACCCCGTACCTCATGATGGTGTCGGGGGACATCTGGGGGACGACCTCCCTGAGCTGGAGCTTCGCCACTCCGCCCCCGCCGAGGTCGATCTCAGCCTTCTCGAGAAGCCAGCGCTCCAGCCTGAAAGGGTTAATCTTCAGACACGGGGCCTCCCTTATCTTGCATGTAGCGGTGTAGTTTAAAACATAAATGGAGGAAGGGGGCAGGTTACTTCCTCTTTGTGAGGCTGAGGTACTTTACCGCGAGTTCCTCACTCATGCTCTTCAGGTTGTAGCCTACGTCGTCCGTGGTCAGTATGCCGGCGACGTGGTCCTTGTCGTCGATGACGACGAGGCGCCTGATCTTGTGCTCGTTCATGGTGTCTACGGCGTCCTCGACCTGGCAGTGGACGGAGACGGCGATGACGGGCTTGGTGCATATGTCGGCCGCCATGAGCTTCTTCGGGTCCTTCCCCGGGGCGAGGACCCTGTGGACGAGGTCACGCTCCGTGACTACTCCCACGGGTTTCCCGTTGGTGACGAGGATGACGCTGCTTATCCCCTTCTCGCGCATGATGTTGGCGACCTCGTCGGCCCTCGCCGCGGGGGAGATGGTGACGGGTGCCCTCGTCATGATGTCGGAGACTCGCATAAGAATCGAGTAGATGTTGGGAGGGGTGATAGTAAAGAGTAACGATCAGGCCTTCTCGATTCGCATGGGGGCGCCCTTGGCGACCCTGAGGGCGAAGGGGAACCTGTCCAGGCTCATGGCGGCGTGGAAGTCCCCCTCCCTGAAGCTGGTCTGGGTGGGGTCGAAGAACTTGGCCCCCTGGGGGTCCGCCCTGATCCTCCGCGCCATCTCGGGGAAGTCGAGTCTCTCGCCTCTGAGCCGGGCCTCTAGGTACTCTGCGCAGAGCTCGTCCTCGATGGCCTTGGAGTCCCCCTCCCACCCCATGGCGACTATGGAGACGACGCGGGGGCTCCTCCTCTTGATGTAATTCACCGTGGCCTCGGCTATGACGAAGCTGCCGAGGAGTATCTCGTCGGCACCCGATGCGGCGAGTATGCCCTGTACGCCGCTGCTGGTCCGCTGGATGACCGTCTTGCCCGTGAAGTCGACGCCGCTGATCTCGTCTGGGCTGTTGCCGTAGTCGAAGCCGGGGACCCTGTGGCCGTGGACCTCGCCCATGATGAGCCAGTCGGGGTTGCGGCGGCGGAGTTCGAGTGCCTCCTCGACGCCTCCGACGGGGAGTATCTCCTCCACCCCGTTTGCCATGACGAAGGCGGCGGTGGTGAAGGCCCGAAAGACGTCGATGATGACGGCTGTGCCCGTCGCCCTCCGCGCCCCCTCGAGGAGGCTTAGCCGCCTTATCTCCATAGGCTAGATGCCCCTGTTTACCTCGACGTTGCCCGCCTTCACGACGAGGCGGATCTTCGCCTTGTCCTGCAGTATCTTGACGTCGGCGGTGGGGTCGCCGTCGACCACTATGAGGTCGGCCCACTTCCCCTTCTCGATGGTTCCGGTCTTGGCTCCGAGCCAGCAAGCCTCCGCGCCGACCTTCGTGGCGCAGGTTATCGCCTCGATGGGCTTGAGGCCGGCGGCGACCATCAGCTCAAGCTCCTTGGCGTTGTCGCCGTGGCGGTTGAAGGGAGTCCCCGCGTCTGTGCCGGCGGCCACCTTGACGCCCGCCTTGTAGCAGAGCATGAGGCTCTTCGGCGGGTACTCGACGATCTCCTCCGCCTTGGCGACGGCCCACTCGGGGATGCCCGCGGCCGTCCCCTTCTGGACTATGTTCCAGGAGGCGACGAGGGTCGGCACCTGTATGACGCCGTGCTCCGCCATCGCCTTCACGGTCTCCTTGGTCTGGATGCTGCCGTGCTCTATGCTCTTGACCCCTCCCATGATGGCGTTCATGATGCCTGTGGGGCCGTGTGCGTGGCTCGCGACGCATTTACCGACGTGGTGGGCCTCGTCGCATACGGCCTTGATCTCGTCGACCGTATATTGGGGTGTGTCGACGGGGTCGGTGGGGCTCATTACGCCGCCGCTGGTGCATATCTTTATGAAGTCGGCTCCCTCGCGGAGGTTTACCCTCGCGGACCTTCGTGTCTCGACGGGGCCGTCGCTTATGAGGCTCATCTCGTTGTAGGTGACGCCGCTGGGGAGGTAGAAGTCGGCGTGGCCGCCCGTCATGCTTATGATCCTGCCTGGGGCGACGATCCGTGGGCCCCGCGCGACGCCCATCTCTATCGCCTTCTTGAGGCTGAGGGCGAAGCCGGATGGGGCGCCCATGTCGCGGATCGTGGTGTATCCGGCGTCGAGGGTCTTCGCCGCGTTATGGGCGCCGAATAGCTGGATGAGGCCCGGCGTGTAGCCGAGGGCCGACATGACGTTGGCGTCGCCGTTGCTGCAGATGTGGACGTGGGCGTCGATGAGCCCCGGCATCACCATCTTCCCCGCGGCGTCTATGACCTCCGCCCCCTTGGGGGCGTCGACGGTCTTCCCAACCTCCTCGATGGTGTTACCCTTGATTACGATGGTCGCGTCCTTTACGGGCTTCTTCCCCGTGCCATCCAACAGGTACGCGTTCTTAACCACTTTCACCGGTGCGTTCTGGGCCATGAGGTAGAAACCTAGGCCTGATGATTAATTGTTTTCCTGCCTAGAGGGTTACTGGAGGCGGGTTATCTCCTTGCGGAAGTCGATGTCCCCGCCCTTCCCCACCTTGGCGAGGAGCTCCTGGACTGTGCTGTAGGCCTCGTCGACGGAGCCGCTGTGCTCCTTCTGCGTCTTGAGTAGGTGCCAGGCCCACTCCAGCGCCTCGAAGGCGCCCATCTGGTAACTCGAGACCGACTCCAAACTCTTCACAGCGAGACTCGCCCTCTCAGCGTTAAAAGGGGTTGCGCACCACGCGGCGGGGGAGACCCGGGTGAAACTGAGGGTCTGCGATCACTTACCGCTCTTCTTCATCGGCAGCCTGAGCTTCTGGTAGAGCTCCGACCCCTTCTGCGACTCCCAGATGGGGAATACCTGCACACTCGCCACCTGGCCGTACTCCGTCACGTAGTGCATCATATCCTCCTCGCTGTCCGTCTCGAAGATCGTGAAGCCGGAGTAGCCCTTCGGGGTGTTCGCCATCGTGTGGGGTGGGAAGAGGGTCTTCACCGTGTGCCCCGCCTTCATCCTCCTCTTCCATATCTCGATGAACTCGTCGAGGTCATCGGACTCGCACTCTAGAAACGCTATAAACTTCAAGCAATTCACCGTGTGTTCGTTATGATCAGCGGATAATAAACGTAGTCCAGGCGGCGCAGTGGTTAGGGTGGTAACTTCTAAATTCATCCACATGGTGTTTGATAGGTGCGTGACTGCAGTTGCTTGACATCAAGCTGATCAGGGAGAACCCTGAGATGGTGTGCGCCAACCTGGAGAGGAGGCACCAGCCGGAGAAGCTGGAGCTCCTCCAGCAGGTCATCGACGCTGACAAGCGGTGGCGCGAGCTGACCGGTAAAGTGAATGGGCTCCGCAGGAGGCGGAACGATGTGAGCCAGGAGATCGCCCAGGCCATGAAGGCCGGCAAGGACGCCTCATCGCTGAAATCCGAGGCCCGTAGTATTCCCGAGGAGATCAAGACACTAGAGTCTGAGCTCGAGGAGAGGCAGGCCTTCGTGAGGAACGGCTTGATGAGGCTGCCGAACCTCCTCCACGAGTCCGTGCCTTACGGGAAGGACGACAAGGACAACGTCATCGTGAAGGTCTGGGGTGAGTCTCCCAAGTTCGGGTTCTCGCCGAGCAGTCACGTCGAGCTCTCCCAGTCCCTTGGCATAGCCGACTTCGAGAGGGCGGCGAAGGTAACCGGGACCGGCTTCTACTACCTGCGCAACGAGATGGCTCTCCTCGACTACTCCGTGATGAGGTACGCGATGGACCTCCTCCTCAGCAGGGGGTACAGCCTCATCGAGCCGCCGTACATGATCCGGCGGAGCTTCTACGAGGGAGTCACCGATCTGGGCGACTTCGAGAACGTCATGTACAGGATAGACGACTCGGAGAACGTGAAGGATCCCCTCTACCTGATCGCCACGTCGGAGCACCCATTGGGGGCGATGCTCAAGGATGAGATACTGAACGCCGACCAGCTGCCCGTCAAGATGTGCGGCGTCTCCCCCTGCTTCAGGAGGGAGGTTGGCAGCCACGGCAAGTACACGAAGGGCATCTTCCGCGTCCACCAGTTCAACAAGATTGAGCAGTTCATCTTCTGCCTCCCCGAGCAGAGCTGGGAACTACACGAGGAGCTGCAGCGTAACTGCG
>Ga0315273_10001429_pt1 | contig 27150 bp, 28 predicted proteins | sample YL17G02_0_MG_FD_205753 | JGI IMG/M metagenome (GOLD analysis project Ga0315273, IMG submission 205753) | Sediment microbial communities from Yellowstone Lake, YNP, Wyoming, USA - YL17G02_0 | ecosystem: Environmental > Aquatic > Freshwater > Lake > Sediment | place: USA: Wyoming | collected... | reverse complement strand
CCCGGAGCTGTGCCCTGGCGGGGTGCCGCCGGTGAAGCACCTCGTTACCTTTCTGGCAGTGCCCTTCTGCGGGCGCTGTGCGCCCCCCCGCCGGGCCGCCAGCAGCCCCGGCGCCCGCCGTCACACGAGGGAAGTCCGACCATGGCGAAATCGACCCCCCACCCGACCAATCCGATCGATGCGTTGCTCGACGAGCGCGCCCGGTTCCAGTCCTGGCTCGCCCGTCTCGACTCGGCCGGCTCGACTGCGCCGCTGGCGGTGCGGGACAAGATCCGCGGGGACTACCAGCAGCGCCTCAACCAGGTCATCGAGCAGCTACGGACCCACGCGGCCGCGGTCGCCGAGCAATTGGCGACGTTGCGTGTCCGGCAGGATGATCTCGCGGACCGTGAGGCGGCGGCCCAGGAGACGCTGGCGGAGGCGGAATTGCGCCACGCGGTGGGGGAGTACGAGGAGTCGGAATGGGAACGGGTGCGGGGCGGCAGCGAGCGACTGCTGATCGACGTCCGGGAAGAGCTGGCCAGGGTCAGCGACGAAATCACGCGGCTCGGCGAGGTGCAGGCACTTATCGCGGCCGCGCCCGTGGCGCCCAGTGCGCCGGAGCCGGTCCTCCCTGCCGCCGCCGAGGCGGATGGGGATGACGATTGGGAGCCCCTGATTCCGATGGCGGACCCGACAGCGGGAAAGACCCCACCCCCCGCGCCGAGCGCCCCGCGCTTTACACCCCGTGGCGCCGCCCGACCCTCCGAGCCGCTGCCGCCGCGCAGCATCCCGTTTCCGGGCCGTTCGGCGGAGGCGTCCTCCGACGACTTGGCGTTTCTCAAGTCGATGGCCGATGAGCAGCCGCCTCCGAAGCGGACCAGCGGAGCGGCTCCCCGGGCCAGTGAAGCCGGGACGAAGGGCAGCGACGAACCGCCGAAGCCGGGATCCGGACTGGAGCGGCCGAGTCTGGCTGCGGCGCCGAAGACGCTGAAGTGCGGAGAGTGCGGCACCCTGAACCGCGCGACCGAGTGGTACTGCGAGCGGTGTGGGGCGGAGCTGGCCGCGCTCTAGCCGGCCGGAGCGCCAAACGGAAGCGGGGCCCGGCGAGAGTGCCGGGCCCCGTGTCTTTTGCTTCCCCGAATCCGGGCCGCTCAGCCCTTGGCGGCTACAGCCTTGGCCAACCGGCTCTTTTGACGCGCCGCCGTCTTCCGGTGCACCAGGTTCTTGCGGCCAGCGCGGTCGAGCAGCCTCGTGGCCTCGGCGAGGGCTTTGGTGGCCTCGGCCTGGGTGGCGGCGGCGCGGACCTTCTTGACGGCCGTGCGCAGCGTGCTCCGCTGGGTCTTGTTGCGGGCCGTGCGAACCTTTGTCTGGCGCATGCGCTTCTTGGCGGACTGGATGCGGGGCACAGCGGACCTCTCGGAGACGGTGCGGCGGGAGGGCCCATCCCTCCCGGTAACGGCGAGCGAGTATACTAGTCGCGGACTCTCGCAAGGTCAAGCGCCACGGTGCTTTGACTTGCTTCCGGCCGGGGTGTATTGTTCCGCGCGCCGCCAGTGGCGACACACCCGGTCCACCCCACCCTCGATCCGGACAACGGTTGGAAGAGCCTGCCGCCCTCACGTTGCGAGACCCGCCGACCATGGCGCTGGGCGCCTTGCCGGGTTTTGTGGTCGAACTCGAGGCATTCTCGGGTCCGCTCGATCTGTTGCTTCACCTCCTGCGAGAGGAGGAGCTTGAGATCGCGGACATCCCGATCGCCCGGATCGCCGACCAGTTCCTCCTGGTCGTCCATGACCTGGGGCTGAACCAGGCTGCCGACTATCTGGAAATGGCCGGACGCCTCCTCCGGCTCAAGGCGCAGATGCTCCTGCCGCGGCGGAGCGAGGAGGATGGCTGGGAAGATCCCCGTGCCGAGTTGGTGCGGCGGCTGCTCGAGTACCAGCAAATCCGCGAGGTCGCGCTCTGGCTCGGCCGGGCGGCCGAACGCCGGGCCGACCACTACCCGCGGGGGTTTCTGCCCGCGCCGCCTGACCTGCCGCTGCCGCCGCTTCAGGTGAACCTGGTGGAACTCCTCGAGGCTGTTCAGCGTGTCATCGAGGGCATCCCCTCGCCGGTGCTGCACCGCATCGTGGCGCGGCCCCTCGATGTCGAAGGGGCCACCCGGCGCCTCTTCGAGCTGCTGGAAGAGCGGGAGGAATTCGGCTGGCGGGAGGCACTCGGACCGGCGCCGACCATCACCGATGTGCTGTCCACGCTCCTCGCGCTGCTCGAACTCGCGCGCCGGGGCACCGTTTCCCTCACCCAGGCGGCGCCCTTCGCGCCGATGGTGATTCGCCGTGACGCCTCTCGCCCAGTTGATTGAAGCCGCGCTCTTCGCCGCCGCACGCCCGCTGACGGTGGAGGAGCTTTCCGTGCTCGACCCCGACGCGTCGCTGGCCGACGTCCGTACCGCGCTAGAGCAGCTGCGCGAGGTCTACGACTTCAGCCAGCACGCGATCGAGCTGGTCGAGATGGCGGGTGGATTCCAGCTGCTCACCCGGCCCGCGTTTGCCCAGGCGCTCGAGCGCGCACAGTTCACGGTGCGGGCCCCGAAGCTCACCGCCGCCGCGCTGGAAACCCTCTCGATCATCGCCTACCGGCAGCCGGTGGGCCGGAGTGAAATCGAGGAGATCCGCGGCGTGTCCGCGGGCGGCGTCCTCCGTTCGCTCCAGGAACGAGGGCTCATCGAGGTCGTGGGCCGGAGCGATTCCCTGGGTCGGCCCCTGCTGTACGGCACCTCGGCCATGTTCCTCGAACTCCTGGGCCTCAAGGATCTGACCGACCTGCCACGGGCCGAGGAGCTGAGCATCGCCATCCAGCCGGCGCGGCCCCTCCTCGAGGGCACCGAAGACGCGGCCGCCTACGTGACGGCCGAATCATGAGCGAAATGCGCCTGCAACGCGCCCTGGCCCGCGCGGGGATCGCCTCGCGCAGAGCAGCGGAGGACCTGATCCGCGCCGGTCGCGTACGGGTGGACGGCAAGGTTGCCGAACTCGGCAGCAAGGCGGATCCGGATCGCCAGCGGATTACCGTCGGCGGCAAGGCCGTGCAGGTGGTGGCCCGCCGCTGGCTCGCCTTTCACAAGCCGCTCGGCGTGGTGACCACCGCGAGCGACGAGGAGGGGCGCCGCACGGTCCTCGACTTCATCAAGGACCCGGCCGGGCTCACCTATGTGGGACGGCTCGACGTGATGACCACCGGCCTGCTCCTCCTGACGACCGACGGCGAGGCCGTCCATCGGCTGACCCACCCCAAGTATCGGGTCCCCCGGCGGTACACCGCCCTGGTCCACGGTCGCCCCGCCGCCGAACTGGAGCGGCTGGTGCGCGAACGGGTGGTGGTCGAGGGGCGTCCGGTGCTCGCCGAGGACGTGCGCGTCCGCCCCGGCAAGGAAGGCCGATGCATCCTGGACGTCACCCTCACGGAAGGCCGCAATCGGATCGTGCGCCGGTGGTGCGAAGCGATGGGACTCAAGGTGGAGCGGCTGGCCCGCTTGTCCTACGGTCCCGTGCGCCTGGGTGACCTTCCGGTCGGACGGTCCCGGCCGTTGACGCCCCGCGAGGAGGCGGCGCTGTACAAGACGATTCGGCTCGACCCGTCCGGCGACTGACCGGGACTCCCGGCAGCCCGGACCCCCCTCGGAGGATCACGCATGACCGCTCAGCAGGCTCCCACCCCCAGCGCGGCCACTGAACGCATTCCGCTCGTCGTCAAGGAGGTCGGTCGGCGCATCGTCGGCCAGGACGTGATGATCGAGCGTCTGCTCATCGGGTTGTTGACAGGGGGTCACGTCCTGCTCGAGGGGGTGCCAGGCCTCGCCAAGACGCTCGCGGTCCGCTCCCTTGCCGAAATCATCTCCGCCACGTTTTCCCGCATCCAGTTTACGCCCGACCTCCTGCCGGCCGACGTTATCGGGACGATGGTGTTCGACCAGAAGAACCAGGAGTTCCGCGTCAAGAAGGGCCCGCTCTTCGCCCAGATCATCCTGGCCGACGAGATCAACCGGGCGCCCGCCAAGGTGCAGTCGGCCCTGCTCGAAGCGATGCAGGAAAAGCAGGTGACGATCGGCGGCGCCACCTTTCATCTGACCGAGCCCTTCCTGGTCCTTGCCACCCAGAATCCCATCGAGAACGAAGGCACCTATCCGCTGCCGGAAGCCCAGCTCGACCGGTTCATGCTGAAGGTGCGAGTGGGGTATCCGAGCCGCGATGAGGAGCGTGAAATCCTGCTGCGCATGGCGGGCGGGGCGGCCATCACGGTACGGAAGCTGCTCGACCCGGCCACCATCATGGCCGCCCGCGCCGAGATCGCCGCGCTCTACGCCGACCAGAAGGTCCTCGACTACCTGGTCGACGTGGTCCGGGCCACGCGGGAGCCGGGTTCGGTGGGGCTCTCGGAGCTGAAGTCGCTGATCGCCTGGGGCGCGTCGCCCCGGGCTTCCATCGCCCTCGCGCAGGCGGCGCGCGCGCACGCGTTTCTCCGCGGCCGCTCGTACGTGGTGCCCGAGGATGTCCGGGCGCTCGCGCCCGACGTGCTCCGACATCGCCTGGTCCTCACGTTTGAGGCGGAGGCCGAGGATGTCGACGCCGACGTCGTCATCCAGCGGGTGCTCGCCGCCGTTCCCGTGCCCTGACCCTCGGCGCCCCCCGCCTCGAGCCGCCTCCCGACATGACTGTGGTGTCCCAGGAAGTCCTGAAGCAGGTCAAGACGATCGAGCTCCGCACCCGCGGGCTCGTGTCGTCCCTCTTTGCCGGGGAGTATCGCTCCACGTTTCGCGGCCAGGGCATGGAGTTCGCTGAGGTCCGCGCCTACGAAATCGGCGATGACTACCGCACCATCGACTGGAACGTGTCCGCACGCCTGGGGAGCCCCTACGTCAAGACCTTCACGGAGGAGCGCGAGCTCACGGTGCTGCTCGTGGTGGACCACTCGGGGTCCACCCGCTTCGGCGAACCGCGCACCAAGGCCGCCCTCGCCGCGGAGGTTGCCGCGGTGCTGGCGCTGGCCGCCGCCAGACAAAGCGACCGGGTCGGTGCGCTGCTTTTCTCCGACCGGGTGGAACAGGTCATCCCGCCGCGGAAGGGGAGGCGCCACGCCCTGCGGGTCATCCGCGACCTGGTCGCGTTTGCGCCGGCGGGCCGGAGCACTGACCTCGCGGCGAGCCTGACCTACGCGGTCCGGCTGCTCAATCATCGGAGCATTGTCGTCATTCTGTCGGATTTCCTGGCGCCCAGCTGGGAACGCCCGCTTCAGCGGCTGGCGGCCCGCCACGAGGTGGTGGCGATCACGGTGGACGATCCCCGGGAGCGCGCGCTGCCCGCGTCGGGCTGGCTTGATCTCGAAGATGCCGAAACGGGGCGGCGCGTGATGATCGACGCCGGGAACCGCGAGGTGCGCGGACGGCTGGCCAGCCTGGCGGAGCGGCGCATGGAAGAGCGGCGCCGGGGCCTCGCGGCCGCCGGGGTGGATCACGTGGCCCTCGTGACGGGGCAGGAGTACGCCCTTCCGCTCCGGCGCGCGTTCGCCTTGCGCGCCCGGCGCCTGCACCGCTGATGGCGTTGTACCTTTTCCTGCTCCTGACGCAGGCGCCACTCCCGCAGGTGGGAGATACCGTGTGGCTGGTCCGCACGATTCCGGTGCCCACCGGGCGCGTGGTGCGCGTGGCGCCGTGGAACCCGGAGGGCGCGGTGGAGGCGCTCGGGCCTGGCCTCCTGGTCCGCCGGGGTGATTCGCTGGATGTGCGCTACCCCGCCGTGGGCTGGTTGCCGGGGTCACACGTCGTCGAGGTGCCGGGCCCGGTGCTGGTCTCGCCCGATGGCACGACCGATTCGCTGCCCCCGGCCACCATCACCGTCACCATCGCGAGTGTGCTGCCGCCCCTGCCGGGTGATTCTCTTCCGCCGGCCCAGCCCGAAGCGGCGCCGGTCCTCCGGCCGATCCAGACCGCCGCACCGGTGCTGATTCTTCTGCTGCTGGCTGTGCTCGTGCTGATCCCGGTCCACCTCTGGTGGCGACGTCGGGGTCGCCCACCCTCCGCCGCGACCGAGCGTGAACCGGCCCCGGCGCCAGAGGTCCCGTTGGACGATTGGATCGCCGCAGGCGAGCCGCGCGCGGTGCTCGCCGCCGCCGCCGAACGCCTGCGCGCCGCTGCCGCCTCCCACCCCTCCCCAGAGGCCGGCGACCTGCTGGGGCAGCTGGACGATGCGCTCTTCGGTCCGGGAGACGCCGCCGCTGCACTGTCGAAAGCGGCCGAGGCGGTGGCCCTGGCCGCGCGCCTCGAGGGGGCGGGCGCGCGATGAACCTCGCGCGCCCGCTCCTGCTGCTCCTCCTCGCTCCGCTCCTCTGGTGGTGGTGGCGCCGCCGCCGGCCCTCGGGGGGCCTGCTCTACAGCGACGTCACCCTCCCCGCGGCACTCGGCGGTCCGCCGTGGTGGCTGCGCCTCCCGCCCATCTTCCGCACGGTGGCCCTCGCCTGCTTCATCGTGGGCGCGGCCGGTCCGCGGGTCGGCGGCAGCCGCGTGGAGATGAAGCGGGACGGAATCGCCATCGTCATCGCGATCGACATCTCGAGCAGCATGTACGCCGAGGATTTTGCCCCGTCGAACCGGCTGGAAGTGGCCAAGGCCCAGGCGATCGGCTTCATTCGGGGCCGGAGCGCCGATCGGATTGGCCTGGTCGCGTTCGCCGCGGAAGCGCTCACCCAGGTGCCTGTGACACTCGACTATCCGGTGTTGGAGCAGGCGGTGATGGACCTTCGCATTGGCAGTCTGGAAGACGGTACCGCCATCGGGAGCGGACTGGCCACGGCGGTGAACCGCCTGCGACGCGCCCCCGAGAAATCCAAGGTGGTGCTGCTCCTCACCGACGGCGAAAACAACCGCGGTCTCATCGACCCGCGCACGGCGGCCGCCACGGCCGCCTCCTTCGGCATCCGGGTGTACACCATCGGCGTCGGCACCGAGGGGGAGGCGCCGATCCCCACCGGACGGAGCGCGACCGGATTCCGCTATGAAGTGCTCCCGGTCCGGATCGATGAACCGCTGCTCAAGGAAATCGCCGCCACGACCGGGGGGCGATATTTCCGTGCGACCGACAGCGAGGCGCTCGCCCGCATCTTCCGACAGATCGACGGCCTCGAGAAGACCCCGGTGCAGGTCACGCGCTACTTGCACTACGAGGAGCTCACCAAGCCGCTGGCCATCGCCGGGCTGGTCCTGCTGGGGTGCGAACTCCTGATGGGCGCCACGGTGGCGGTGCGGGTACCATGATCGTCGATTCGATGTGGCTGCTGGTGCTGGCCCCGATCCTCGCGATCGGGGGGTTCGCGCTTGCGTGGTGGGCGCGGCGCCGGCGCGTGGCGGCCACTGCGGCGTGGTCGCCGGCCCTCGGGGCCCACGCGGCCCGCAGCGGTCGGAGTGCGGCTTGGCTCATTGGGGCGGCGGTTCTCGCCGCCGCCGCGGCGGTGGCCGGACCGCGCGGTGGACGCACCACCGTGAAGACGGAGGCTCGCGCCCTGAGCCTGGTGATCGCCACGGACATCAGCCGGTCGATGCTGGCCGAGGACGTCCCGCCGAGTCGACTCGGCCGAGCCAAACGTGAAGCGCGGCGCCTGGTCCAGGACCTCGACGGCGACCGCCTTGGGCTGATTGCCTTTGCGGGCCGGAGCTATATCCTGACGCCGCTCACCGTGGATGGTGGTGCCGTGTCCCTCTATCTCGACGGACTCGATCCCGACCTGGCCAGCGAAGGCGGAACGGACCTCTCCGCCACGTTGACCCAGGGGCGGGAGCTGCTGGAGGCCACCACGGAAATCTCCGATCGCGTGCTGGTGGTCTTCACCGACGGCGAGACCCACGACTCGATGTCCGATGTGGTGGAAGCAGCGACGGCCATCAGGAAGGCCGGGATCCGGCTCATCCTGGTCGGGGAAGGGACGCCGGCGCCGGTCCGGATCCCGATCCACGATCCTTCGGGGCGGCTGGTCGAGTACAAGCTTGACCAGGACGGGCAGGTGGTCGAAACCAGCCTGCGGGAGTCGGTCTTGCGGGCCACCGCCGACGCAGCGGGCGGCACCGTGGTGCCCGCCTCGCTCACCGACCAGGCCGGCGCGGTGCGCGATCTCGTGGCGGCGTTCAAGCGGAGTCCCAGCACGGAGAGCCGTGCGGCTGACCTGCGCCCCATGGGCTGGGTGCCGCTCCTCATGGCCGGTCTTGTGCTCCTCGGCCAAACGCTCTTCCGTCGCGGCGCCTCGCTCCTGGTGCTCGCCTTGGCGGTCGCGCTGCCCACGGTGGCACGGGCGCAGCGCCCCTCAGCGGGAGAGCGTGCGCTCTCATCCGGGAATCCGGCCGGAGCGGCCGGGGCGTTCCTCCGGGAGGCACGGGAGGGCGATCAGCGGGATACGGCCTTCTACAACGCCGGAACGGCGGCGCTCCGCGCCGGCGACCTCAAGGTCGCCCGCCGCGCCCTCATCGAGGCCGCGCGTACAACGGACCCTGGGCTGCGCTACCGGGCGCTCTACAACCTCGGGGTCGTTGGCCTGCGCGCCGCCGCGGCCGATTCCGCGCTCCGGGACACGCTTCTCAGTGAGGCCGCGACCCACCTGCGTGAGGCCCTGCTCCTCGAACCGGGGTCGGAGCGGGCCAAGTGGAATCTCGAGCTGGCGGAGCGGCTGCGTCCGCCGCCCCCGCCCTCGGGCGGCGGGCAGAAGCCACCACCGCCATCTGGCGCCCAGCAGCCGAAGCCACCCGACCAGTCGACACAGGCGAACCGCGGGCTGACGCGGGAGCAAGCCGAGCAGATACTGAACTCAGTCGAGCGGGAGGAGCGCGCCACCCGCAACCGACAATTGGCCCGGCTGTCCGGTGGAACGGGAGGGGCCAAGGATTGGTAGTTGCCCTCCTGGCGCTGGCCCTCCTCCAGCAGGCACGCCCACCCGAGCTGACGGTGACCCTCGACCGGGACGAGGTCGCCGTCGGTGAGGAAGTGCTGCTCGCCGTCCGGACGCGAAGCGGCTCCGCCCTCCCGATCGAGCTACGACTCGGGGCCGCCGACGGCTTCGTGGTGGTGTCGCGCACCGAGGGGACGAGCGTGAACCCCGACGCGACCGTGTCCCGAAGCACGACAATCCAACTTCGTCTCCGCGCCATCCGCGCGGGGCTATGGAAGTTCGGGCCCTTCCAGGCCCGGCAGGGCGACACCATCGCCGAAGTCGGCGCGCTGACCGTCCGGGTCACCGACAGGGGGAGTGCCGCCGTGGCCGCGCAGATCAATCCGCGCATCCGGCGGCTCCTCGAGCAGGCCCGGCCGCCGACCGCACCCGGAAAGGTGGGGTTGTCGCTGCTGGTGTCCGCCACTGATGTGACCGTCGGTGAGCAAGTGGATATCGTGACCGCCGCCTGGTTTCCGCGCGATCTCCGGCTGCGGCTCCGTCGCGCTCCCACCCTGGTGCCCCCCGCCGTCGAGGGGATGTGGAGTTACCCGCAGCCGGCGCCAGTCGGGATTGCGGCGAGCCGGCAGGTTGGGGGAATGTGGTACGACCTATTCGTGGCGCATCAAGTAGCGTTTCCAGTGCGCAGTGGAGAGCTGGCCATCGCGCCGGCCCAGATGCAGTACTCGGTCCCCCTTGCTCTCCAGTTCTTCAGCCAGGAGGAGCGCTTTTCCGTCAGTAGCGACAGTGGCCGCATTTCGGTCCGGCCCATCCCGGCCGAGGGCCGCCCGTCGGGCTTCGCCGGAGCGGTTGGAACCGATCTCGCCCTGGAGCGCGTAGTCTCGCCGGCCACCGCGCGGGCGCGCGAGCCGGTGCAGGTTACCCTGGTGATTGCGGGGAAGGGCAACGTCACCCTGTGGCCGTCGCCCGAGATGTCCTGGCCCGCTGGGTCGCGTGCGTATCCCGACTTGGTCGAAGAGCGGCCGGAGACCCGCAACGGCGTGGTGGCCGGGAAAAAGAGTTTCGGCTTCACCCTGGTGGCGGACGCGGTGGGGACGCTGGTGCTGCCGGCGGTCGAGTATTCCTATTTCGATCTGGGGACCCAACGCTTCCGTATTGCGACGCTCCCTGCCGTGTTGCTTCCGGTCGCGGAGCCAGCGACGCTCGCCGAAGGAGCCCTCCCGCCGCCGCTGCTTCAGGCCGGCCGGAGCCTGGTACCCGCCGATCTCGCCAACCTGCCCGGGCCGGCCGGGTGGTTCCTCATCGCGATTGGACCGCCGCTCGTGTGGGGCGTGGTACGCCTGGTGCGCCGTCGCATCCGGCGCCCGGCAAGGGGCCCGGTGTCCCGACGGCTCACCGCGCGGACGGTCGAGATCGAATTGGACGGGCTGGTCACGAGCCTGGCGCCGGCTGCGGTGGTGAGTGGCGATGACTCCGATGTCACGGCGGCGCTTCGGGCCGCGGGTCTCGAGCCCGAAACAGTTCGCCAGCTCCTCGACTTGCGGGCCATGCTGCGCGAGCGGCGGTATGCCCCGTCGCAGGAAGGTCACGACGACCTCATCGTGGCCCAGTGGGACGCGCTCCGTTCCCAGCTGGCGGGGGGCGAGCGTCGCCGACGCGTGTCTCACGGCCTCCTGACAGTCCTGGTGCTTTCCCTCCTGACTCCTCCCGCCGCCACGGCCCAGAGTCCATCCGGGGAAGCGCTCTACGAGAGTGGCGCCCTGAGCGCGGCGCGCGCGGCGTTTGCCGCGCGGGCTCACGCCCAGCCGGACGTGGCCGCGCATTGGTACAACCTGGGGGCAACCGACTACCGACTCGGCGACGCTGTGCTGGCGAGCGCGGAATGGCGTCGCGCGCTCCGGTTGGCCCCCCGGAATGCCGGCATCCACCGCGCCCTCCAGCTCACACCGCCCCCGGATCCCGTCTCCGCGCGTCGCCTCTGGACCGCCCCGTTCACCCCGGCGGAATCGGCCCTCGCTGCGCTTCTGCTCTGGCTGGTGGCCTGGATCGGCCTGTTTGTTCGGCCCGCCCGACCTGCGCGCTGGCTCTGGGTCGGGAGCGCGGCGCTCCTCCTCGGGGCGGGCACCCTCTGGCTGCACCACCGGTACGCTCAGCCGGTGGCCCTCCTCGTGGAATCGGTGCCGCTTCGAGTGAGTCCGCACGGGCGGGGTTCCGCGCTCGCCACCCTCGACGAGGGACAGGCGGTCCTGCAACTCGGCAGCCAGCGGGGCTGGCTTCTTGTCCGCGACCCCGCGGGTCGCCTTGGCTGGATTCCCGCCGGGGCCGTGGTCCCCGTGGACCCGAAGTAGATTTCCGGAATGTCACGCCGCATCGCCATCCTCCCTGATGCCGTCGCCGACCAGATCGCCGCCGGCGAGGTCGTCGAACGTCCCGCGTCCGCCCTCAAGGAACTGGTCGAGAACGCCATGGATGCCGGGGCCACGCGAGTGCGCATCACGGTGGAGAATGGCGGCAAGACGCTGATCGAGGTGGCCGATGATGGGTCCGGGATGGGCCGGGAGGACGCGGTGCTCTCGCTCGACCGTCACGCCACCAGCAAGATCCGCAGCGCCGCCGACCTGACCGGCGTGACGACCTTCGGCTTTCGGGGGGAGGCGCTGCCGGCCATCGGTTCCGTGTCCCGGCTCACGCTGACCACCGCCGAGGCGGAGGGCGAGGGCACCGAAATGCAGGTGGTCGGCGGACGGCTGGAGCATATGGGTCCGGTGGCCCGACAGCGGGGTACGACCGTCACAGTTCGGGGCCTCTTCTTCAACACGCCGGCCCGGCGGAAATTTCTCCGCTCGGCGGCCAGCGAGTCGCGCGCCGCCTACGAGACCGTGGCCACCCTCGCCCTGGCCCATCCGGCGGTCGGCATCGAGTTCACCCAGGATGGGCAGCTCCGCCTCGCCATTCCTCCCGCGCAGGAGGAGGCCGACCGGTTGCAGTCCGTATGGGGCCGGGACCTCGTCGGCACACTGGTGCCGGTGGACTACGCCGCCGGGGCGTTCCGGATTTCGGGGTTCGTGCAGCGCCCCGGCGACGCCGGGCCAAGCGGCCGTCGCACCCAGCTCTTCGTGAACGGGCGCCCGTTCCGCGATCCTTTCCTCGTGCGCGCGGCCGAGGCCGGCTACCGGGCGGCCATCCACCCCGGCGATCGGCCCTCCCTCTACCTCCGCGTCGATCTCGCCCCAGGCGAGGTGGACGTCAACGTACACCCGGCCAAGATGGAGGTCCGCTTTCGGGACCGCGTCGGCTTGGAACGCACCGTGGAGGATGCCGTGCGGCAGGCCATCGGGGCGCTGGTGGCCGCGGCGCCCATTGGCGATTGGCGGCCGATGCCGGTGAGCCACGGTGCGGAAGGCGGGGTGGAAGCATCATCCTCTCTCTTTGGCGACGGTCTCGCGACCGAATCGGCGTCCACACCGGGAGCACCGGACGCGGTGGGCCGGGCAGATCCTTTTGCCGGCGGCCTGACCCAGCTCTTCGATTCCTATATCGTGTACCAGGCCGCCGAGGGCGTCGTGTTCGTCGACCAGCATTCGGCGCACGAGCGGGTGCTGTACGAGGCGGTCATGGCGGCGATGTCGGGTCCTGGGGCGCCCGCCCAGCGGCTGCTGATTCCGGCTACCGTGGAATTGTCCGATGAGGAGTTGGAGGCGCTGGAGCGGCATCGCGATGCCCTCGAGCGGGTCGGCTTCTCGGTCGAGGAGTTCGGGGGCAGCACGGTGGTGCTGCAGACGGTGCCGATGCCGCATCCAAGATTCGACGCGGTCGCCTGCTTTCGGGACATGATCGCCGACCTGGCACGGGGGCGGTTCGGGGGGTGGGCCAATCCGCTCGAACGATTCGGTGCCACGTACGCCTGCCGGGCGGCGGTGAAGGCCGGGCAGCGCCTGGGACAGGCGGAGATGCGCGAGTTGCTGCTGCAGCTGTTCGCCACGGAATTGCCGCCGCACGACGTTCACGGTCGTTCGACGATCGTCCAGCTACCCCGGGAGGAGCTTGAGCGGCGCTTCGGTCGTCGGTAGGGTGCCTGTGCTGGTCGGTCCGACCGCCGTCGGAAAGACCGCCGTGGCGCTGGCGCTCGCCGCCCATTGGCCCATGGAGGTCATCTCCGCCGATTCACGCCAGGTCTACCGCCGGCTCGATATCGGGACGGCCAAACCGACGCGCCGGGAACTCGCCCGGCTCCCCCACCATGGGGTGGACATCCTCGACCCCGGGCACCGCTACAGCGCGGGCCGGTTTGCCGCCGCGGCGGCCGGATGGATCGAGGAGATTCGCGCCCGCGATCGGCTCCCGGTGGTGGTCGGCGGAACCGGGCTCTACGTCCGGGCGTTAATGGAGGGGCTGTTCCGGGAACCGGTCCTCGATGCCAGGCGGCGCGCGGCGTTGGAGGCGGTCCTGGACGACCTCCCGCCGGGGGATTTGGTGCGCTGGGCCGGGCGGCTGGACCCCGCCTACGCCGGTGGCGGTCGGCAGCGCGCGCTCCGGAGCATCGAGATCGCCCTGCTGACCGGGCACCCGCTGTCCCACTGGCAGCACGCCGCCAGGGAGGGCCGCCGCTTCGACCCGTGGTACGTCGTGCTGAGCGTCCCCCGTCCGATCCTGCACCAGCGGATCGAGCGTCGGGCGGTCGAAATGGTCCAGCGCGGGCTCATCGAGGAAGTGGCGTCGGTCCTCGCGGAAGGGCACGCCGCCCACGCCCCGGGCCTCGACGGCATCGGCATCAAGGAGGCCGTGGAGTACCTGCACGGCACGCGCCCTCGCGACCGCGTCGCGGAGGCGATCACCATCAGTACACGGCAGTACGCCAAACGGCAGGAAACCTGGTTCCGCCACCAGCTGGACGGCGACGTGCTTCGTCTCGACGCCACCCGGCCGGCGGTGGACCTCGCCGCGGACATCGCGGCCCATTGGAGCCCCTCATGAAGATCGGTATTACCTGCTATCCCACGTACGGCGGCTCCGGTGCGGTCGCCACCGAGCTCGGGCTCGAGCTGGCGCGCCGCGGCCACGAAGTGCACTTCATCACGTATGCCTCTCCCTTCCGCCTCCGGGGCGGATATGCGGAACGGGTCTATTACCATGAGGTCGAGACCCGGCACGGCCACTCGCCGCTGTTCGATCACTTCCCGTTCACACTCGCCCTGGCTTCCAGTCAGTACGAGGTCAGTCGCCGGGAAAAGCTCGACCTGCTGCACGTGCACTACGCGATCCCGTACGCCACCACCGCCTGGATCGCGCGGGAGATGCTCCAGAAGGAGCACCCGATCAAGGTCGTGACCACGCTGCACGGCACCGACATCACCCTGGTGGGACAGGAGTCGAGCTTCTTCGACATCACGAAGTTCTCGATCGAGCGCTCGGACGAGGTCACGGCGGTGTCGGAGTTCCTCCGGAGCGAGACGCTGCGCGCCTTCGGTCCCGTGCATGACAACCTCCGCGTCATCCCGAACTTCGTGAACCTCGGCGAGTATCACCCCGTCGCCGCCCCGAGCCGGGATGGTCTCGCGCCCGCGGGGCACAAGATCATCAGCCACACCTCCAACTTCCGGGAGGTCAAGCGGGTCAAGGATGTCATCCGGATCTTTTCCCGGATCCGCCGCGCGATGCCCGCCACGCTGCTGATGATCGGTGACGGTCCCGAACGCGCCGACGCCGAGCGCGAGGCGGAGAAGCTGGAGGTGTCCGGCGACGTGCGGTTCCTGGGCCGGCTCGACCGGGTCGTGGAGCTGATGCAGGCGAGCGACCTGTTCCTCCTGCCGTCCCAGTCCGAGTCGTTCGGGCTCGCGGCGCTCGAGGCGATGGCGTGCGGCGCCCCGGTGGTGGCGAGCCGGGCAGGCGGCCTGCCCGAGGTCATCGAGGACGACGTGAATGGCATCCTCGAACCGGTCGGCTCGGTGGAGGCAATGGGACGCCGGGCGGTGGAGCTCCTGCGCGACCCGGCGCGGTACCACGCCATGGCCGAGGCGGCGGTGCGGAAGGCGGCCGATTTTGCGGCCGACCGCATCGTGCCGATGTACGAGGCGCTGTACCGCGAAGCGCTGGGCTAGATGGACGCGATCCTGCTCCTCAAGGCGGCCATCCTCGGGCTGGTGGAGGGTGTCACCGAGTTCCTTCCCGTCTCCTCCACCGGGCACCTGATCGTGGCCGGCGACCTCATCGGGTTCACCGGGGAACGGGCCAAGACCTTCGAGATCTTCATTCAGCTCGGCGCGATTCTCTCCGTCGTGTGGTTGTACCGCACGCGGTTCGTCGGCGTGGCCCGGGATCTCGGGCGGAGCCCGGACAGCCGGCGCTTCGTCCTGAACCTCACACTCGGGTTCCTCCCGGCCGCAGTGGTCGGGCTGTGGACCCACCGCTGGATCAAGGCGTACCTGTTCACCGTCCCGACCGTGGCGGGCGCCCTGGTCCTCGGCGGATTGGCCATTCTGGTCATCGAGCGCACTCGACCGGTGCAGCGCGTGGCCTCGGTGGATCAGCTGCCGCCACGATTGGCGTTCGGCGTCGGGCTCGCGCAGGTGTTGTCGCTCTTTCCCGGGGTGTCGCGCGCCGGCGCCACGATCCTGGGCGGGTACCTGCTGGGCCTTTCCCGCACCGCCGCCACGGAGTTTTCGTTCTTCCTCGCCGTGCCCGTCATGGTCGCCGCCACCCTGCTCGATCTGTTGAGCAGTCGGGGCAGCCTGTCGACGGCGGACATCCCGATCTTCGCCGTGGGCTTCCTGGTGTCGTTCGGCAGCGCGCTGGTGGTCATTCGGGCCTTCCTCGGGTTCGTCGCCAAACGGGACTTCACGCCTTTCGCCTGGTATCGGATTGTCGCCGGGTCGGTGCTCCTCGTCTGGTGGAAGGCCCGCGGAGGATGACCGTCGGCATCTGGCTCGACCAGGTGGAGTCCACCCTCGATGAAGTCCATGCCCGTGCCGCCGTCGGCGCGCCGGACGGGACCTGGCTGGTCGCCGCGGAACAGCGGGCGGGACGAGGATCGAGGGGCCGGAGCTGGCACTCGCCGCGAGGCGGGCTCTGGCTGAGCGTGCTGCGCCGCGGGGCAGGGACGCCCGCCGGGTTCGAGTTGCTCAGTCTCCGCGCCGGGCTCGCCGTGGCCGGCGTGCTCGACGGCCTTCCGCCCATCTCGCCCGTGATGCTCAAGTGGCCCAACGATCTGATGGTGCGGGATCGGAAAGCGGGCGGGCTGCTCGCGGAGGCACGCTGGCAGGGCGAGCGACTCCAGTGGGTGGCCATCGGGCTGGGACTCAATGTGCGGAACCCCATCCCGAGCGAACTGGCCGGTGGCGCCACCGCCCTCGGCGAGTACTGCTCCGAGACGACGGTCGAGGCGTTGGCGGAGCCCCTCGCACGCGCCCTCGGCAGCGTTGACCTCGAGGCTCCCGAGCTCACGCAAGAGGAACTGGCTGACTACGGCGCGCGCGACTGGCTCCGGGGCCGGATCGTATCCCGCCCCATCGAGGGCACGGCGGCCGGCATCGGGCCGGACGGGCGCCTCGCCGTCCGCGACCGGGCGGGCATCCTCCATCGTGTGTCCCCGGGCGATGTCTTCCAAAGCTGAATCCAGCCTTACCGCCTGTCCTGCCAGCGCCTAGATTCCCTCCATGCTCCTCGCCCTCGACATCGGCAATACCGAGATCACGGTGGGCCTCTTCCGGGGCGACCAGATCACGGCCCACTGGCGGCTCACGACCAATCCTGACCGGACCCCCGACGAATGGGGCACGGCCCTGGGGACATTTCTGCTCCACGCGGGGCACTCCCCCAACGAGGTGCGGGCCGCCATCCTCGCCTCGGTGGCGCCGGGGGTGACCCGCAGCGTGACGGACGGCGTCGCCGCCGCCACCGCCTGTGCCGCCGTCTCCGTGGACCCCCGGTCGCCGCTCCCCCTCCGCCTCGACGTGGACGAACCGCTCAGCGTGGGCGCCGACCGTATCGTCAATGGCCTGGCCGTGCTCGAGCTCTACCACGCGGACACCGTCGTCGTGGATTTCGGGACGGCGACGACCTTCGATTGCATCACCGGCGACGGCCGATTCATCGGCGGCGCCATCATGCCCGGTCTCCGCACCTCTGCGGACCAGCTGACCCGGCGCGCCGCCAAGCTCCCGGCCACGGAGCTGGCCCCTCCGCAACGCGTCATCGGACGTCGCACCGAGGAGTGCATCCAGGCCGGCGTGCTCTTTGGGGCGGCTGACGCCGCCGATGGGATGCTGCGCCGCATCTTCGCGGAGTGGCACACCACGACCCCGCCTGGGGTCGTGGCCACCGGCGGCCTGGCCGGCATCGTGGCACCGTTCACGACGCTGATCCGGAAGATCGAGCCCGACCTGACGCTTCGGGGCCTCCGCATCGCGGCCACGCACCTCGGACTTCGCTGGTGAGTGACGCGGGGCGCTCCACCTTCCGCCGCGCGGGCTATCGCCTCCTCGGCCCGCGCTTCGACTACCTGCTGCACACCCGTCCCGCCGAATGGCCGATCATGGCCGCCCATACCGCGCTGGGGTACGTTCTGGCCGTCGGGTTCGCGGGGGCCGCGGCAGGCGAGTCGCTGGGACAGGGGGTGCTGGGACTGGTGCTCTGGGTCGTGTTCCTGAACGGCGGCACGCTGGCCATCAATTCCGCGTTCGACAAGGACGAGGGGGACATCGGGTACCTCCGGCAGCCGCCTCCGGTGCCGTCTCACCTGTTCGCCTTCGGGATGGGCCTGCTGGTGACGGGAGGCGCGCTGAGCCTGTTGCTACCGCCCGCCTTCACCTTAGCCTACGGCATCTGCTTCGTGCTGTCCGTGCTGTATTCGGTCCCTCCCTTCCGCTTCAAGGCGATGGCCGGCGTGGACTGGCTCATCAACATGGTGGGCTTCGGGACACTCACTCCCTACGCGGGGTGGGCCCTCACCGGCCGCGCACTCGATCGGCCGGCGCTGCTGGTCTTCGTGGCGTTCGCGCCGCTCTTCGCCGCGCTCTACCCGTTGACGCAGATCTATCAGTTCGAGGAAGACCGGCGCCGTGGTGATCGGACGCTGGCACTCATGCTCGGCGAACGGACCAGCTTGCTCCTGGCCGTTGTCGCCGCGGTTCTCGCATTCATTCTCTTCTCCCTGGCGGGGCTGGGGCGGGGCTGGCTGATGGTGGCGCCGGGCGGTGGGTGGAGGGGCGGGCTGCTCGTCGTGGCGTTCGGGGCCTGGATGGCGGTGCTCCTCCCGTGGTTCGTCCGCTGCCGGACGATGACACCCGCGCAGCACCAGCGGGGGATGTACGCGGCCCTCGGCGCCTGGGCCATCACCGACATCGCGGTGGCGCTCGGTTTCGCCCTCAGCTGAACCCTTGGCCGGGCAGTTCCCCGCCCGCTATTATTCGAGATCCGACACTTCCTGGGAGCCGGCATGAGTTCCGCTGTTCGCGCCGATTCAGGCACCGACCTGACCGACCTGCCCTATGTCCTCCGCTCGGCCGTGACGCTGGGCGTCATCACGGCCGTCGTGGTGGTGGCCCTGTCGTTCATCACCCGGTTCCTTGCCGGGGTGCCGGAATTCGGGCTCGGGGCGGTGGTCCTCGTAGCCGGACTGGCGGCGGTCACCTTCCTGCCGGGCCGCTGGACCCGCCCCCGCACCATCGAGGGCATCGCGGGCGCCGCCGGCATCGGGCTGGCGGCCTCCGTGGTCTTCCTGGTGATTGACGTGTCCCTCCTCCAAACGACCGGCATCTACACCAACCGCTGGCGCGAGATCGGGGGCGGCAGCAACTGGTGGTACCATCCCATCTGGTGGATGCTCGGCACGTTCCTCCCGTGGATGGGCGCCCAGATCCTCGCCAGCCAGGCGCGGAAGGGCTCCGTGTCCATCTCCAGGGGACTGGTGAGCGCGCTCGCCCTCGCCGTGGTGTGCTGGGTGCTGGCCGTCCTCGTGCACTTCCCGGGCGCAGGATGGAACCTGAGCAGTTTCGGGGTGTCGTTCCTCCCGGGGGTGACACTCGCGGCCGCGCTCGGAGCGCTCGGCGGCAGGCGCAGCTGAGGCGATGCGCGCGAAGCTCTTCCTGCTGCGCGCGTTCGGATGGCTGCTGACGCCCTTCGTGGCGTTGGCAGCCTCTTTTTTGGGCGCCTCCCTCGGGACGTTCCTGGCGGCCGCCCTCTCCAATCCCCTGCACGGCGTCGCCCTGACGATTGTGTTCGGTGGGCTCGGCGGCTTCCTCGCAGTGCATTATTGGCTCCGCGCGCTTCGCCATTCGCCGCGGCTGCAGCACGCCCTGCACGTGCTCCCCGATGGGACGCCGGAAGGCGCCACCGAGGAGCTCATGCCGTCCGAAGAGGATGGCTGATGCAAGTCACCCACCCCGGCATCCTCCTGGCGCTGACGCTCGGCATTGCTTGCGCCGGGGAGCGGCGGCCAGGCGAGGCGCCGCGGAGCGCTGACACGGCCGCCGTGTCGGCGGAGTTTCCCGCGCTGCCGGATTCCCTGGCGCTCACCGCGCCCGGCGGCGTGGCTGTGTGGTTTTCCGGCGCCCGCGGCGACACCGACTCGTTGGGCGGACGCTGCGTCGAGCGCGGGCTGGTCATCGTGCGCGGCGAGACCCGGACGCTGGTCCCGCTCCTCATGACCGGCGCCCCACCAATCCTCGTCAACGACAGCACCATCCGTGCGCGTATCTGGTTGCATTGCCGACCTGGTAACACCTACGACGTCAACCTGCGCACCGCCGCGCCGAGCCGTATCCGGTGACTGACTCCAACCCGACTCCCGTGCGGGCCCGCCAAGGGATGGTGCTCGCGGTCACGCTGTTGCTCGCGGCCCCGGCGCACGCCCAGGGCCTGGGAATGGAAGCGGGATGGTATTCCGGCTCGACGTCCTCGTACTTCGTGATCAGCGCGGGGACCACACGCCGGGTGGGCAATCCGCTCGCCCTCGGCCTGTTCGGCAGCTGGTATGCGCCGAACAATCAATCGGGGGGCGCTCTCCTGGGCGCCGGTGTGGACCTGAGCCTCTGGAAGGCAGGGAATCCGGGGTTGTACCTCATCGGGGGCGTGTCGGGAGGGTTCGGCTTCGACGGGGCCGACGCCTTCTGGGGATCGTATTCCGCGGGGGCCGGGTATGACTTCCGTCTCTTTTCAGGGGTCGGCCTGGGGGTGGAGGCGCGATGGCGGGGGCTGACCCAGGGCGGCAACGAGGGCGTGCAGGTCGGCGTCCGCATCGGCGGCGGGATTCGCCGGAAGGCGGCCGCGGCCCCAGCGCCGACCGCGAGTTCCACGTCGGCCGCGCCCGGAGCCACGCCGACGACAACCGCGACGCCTGGCCTGACCGGCACGCCCCAGGCGCTGGCCATCGTCGAGACTGCGCTCGGCGTCATGGGCAGCCCCTACACCTGGGGCGGCAACAGCGCGGACGGCTTCGATTGTTCGGGGCTCATTCAGTACGCCTACGCGGCGCACGGCATTGCGCTGCCGCGAACCAGCGCCGAGCAGGCCCGACAGGGCGCGGCGGTCGAGCGCGGCCTCTCGTCACTCTCTCCTGGCGACATCCTGACGTTTGCCAATGGGGCGGGCGGGACGCAGGTCACGCACGTCGGCCTTTACTTGGGCAACGGTGAGTTTATCCACAGCGCGACCAACGGTGTGCAGAAGAGCCAACTCAGCGCCAACGACCCCTATGGGCGGTGGTGGTGGGACCGGTGGGTGGGCGCCCGGCGGGTCGTCCCGGCCTAACAGAGATTGCTTCGGCCACTGTGTGGCCTCGCAATGACACCCAGATACCTTCGGTCATTGCGAAGACGCCCCAGAGGGGCCGACGACGCAATCTTGCCAGACTAGTTGTGGTCCATGTGTTCGTGATCCATCTCTCCACCGCCTGACGGCATTCCGATCGTCTCCAACTCCGCAACGTCCATCTTGATGTCCGGATCGTTCGGGTCCAGCGCCGGCCACTGCGCGTAGTCATCTGGCACGAACACGCCGATGAGCAGGCCCATGGCTCCCATCGGGATCATCTGGCCGGTCGGGTTGTGGTAGTCGGCGCGGACCCGGTACGTCCGCCCCGCCGTGAGCTTGAGACCGTCTCCCCGCACGCCGTAATACTTGCGCGGCATCGCCAGCAGCAGCCCTGCCGAATCGGTCCTGGCTTCGAGTCGGACGATCGTCTTCCCGGTCTCCGCGTCCTCCAGCGACACGAACTCCGCGTAGTCGTGCGCGTGGCCCCCCACCATCAGCAGGCGCCCACCGAGCGGCATGGTGAATTCATAGGATTTTGACGAGCGCCCAGCCGGCAAGTCGTAGGCGTCGGTCTTCAGGACGTAGTTCACATCCGCGTACAGGAGGAGCACGTCCTGCGGACGGGGCGCCAGATTCCTGGGGCTCCACTTGAGGCGCACGGTCAGCCAGGCGCCCTCGATATCGGCCTCGCCGGTGTTGTCCCAGGCCGCGTACATCGCGAGATGAGAGCCCGCCGCCATCGGCATCCCGATCGACTTGGGCAGGTCCACGTTTCCGGTTTCCGCACCCGCGGCCAGCATCCGTTCCACCGCCGGATACAGCAGCTGCCGCCGACCGAAGTTTATCACGTTGATGTGGTGAATCATCCGGCCGTCCAGCGGATGTCCCTTGCCGTCGGCGAGTTCCACGTCGAAGCCCCGAAACCAGGCTTCCATTGGCCAGGAGAAATGGAGCAGGCGCGTCCTCGTGCCCTCGATCTGGTGCATCATCCCGTGGTCCATGGTCTTCGGCACGTGCGGGATGACAAAGGGACCGGCGGTCACCACGACTTCCTTCCGGGCGGAGTCCACGGTCACCCGGAGGCTCGGGACGGAATCGGGGGCGGACGACGTGAGGAGGGCGGGGAGGAGCAGCGCGAGGACGGGCGTCAGCATGTTCGGGTTCCGCTTGAGGTCGGAAGCGAGATGATGGGTAAGCTAGTGCCCCCCGGGCCCTGCTGCAAAAGCCGGTGGGCCCTGCCGAGACGGACTCGTGACCGCTTGACATCGGGCCCGAGGAGGTTACGTTTCTTCCGATCTGGCACTCGGGAAGCAGGAGTGCCAACCTGTTGTGCCACTGTAGGTTATACCATCCTTTCCACGTTGCTGGAGGCAGGAAATGTCCACTGCGACCAAGAGCAAGCCGAAGCTGCACCTCAAGCCGCTCGAAGACCGTGTCGTCATCATGCCGTCCGAGGATTCGGAAACTATGCGCGGCGGCCTCTACATCCCTGACACTGCCAAGGAGAAGCCGACCCAGGGCGCAGTGATCGCCGTCGGGCCGGGCCGGATGGACAAGGGCATCCGGGTTCCAATGGAAGTTTCCGTGGGTGACAAGGTCATCTACGGCAAGTACAGCGGCACCCCGTTCCAGCTCGGCGACGACGAAGTCATCATCATCAAGGCCTCGGACATCCTCGCCCGGATCGGCTGAGCGTCCGACACTTCCAGAGGAGATTCGCACCATGGCATCGAAGGAACTGCTGTTCGGCGTTGACGCCCGCGCCAAGCTCAAGAAGGGCGTTGACCAGCTTGCAGAAGCGGTCAAGGTCACCCTCGGCCCCAAGGGCCGGAACGTTGTCATCGACAAGAAGTTCGGCTCGCCCACGATCACCAAGGACGGCGTCACCGTCGCCAAGGAAATCGAGTTGGTCGACCCGATCGAAAACATGGGCGCCCAGATGGTCAAGGAGGTCGCCACGAAGACCTCGGACCTCGCCGGCGACGGCACCACCACCGCCACGGTCCTGGCGCAGGCCATCTACCGCGAGGGCCTCAAGAACGTAACCGCCGGCGCCAACCCGATGGAGCTGAAGCGGGGCATCGACCACGCCGTGGAGCTCATCGTCGGGGAGCTCAAGCGCATTTCGGTCACCACGACCGGCCGCAAGGAAATCGCCCAGGTCGGCGCCATCTCCGCCAACAACGACAAGGAAATCGGCGATCTCATCGCCGAGGCGATGGAAAAGGTCGGCAAGGACGGGGTCATCACGGTCGAAGAGGCCAAGGGTCTCGACACCACCCTGGAAACGGTCGACGGCATGCAGTTCGACCGGGGCTACCTCTCGCCCTACTTCGTGACCGATCCGGAAAAGATGGAGGCGGTGCTCGACACCCCCTTCATCCTGATCCACGACAAGAAGATCTCGGCCATGAAGGACCTGCTCCCGGTCCTCGAGAAGGTGGCCCAGACCGGCAAGCCGATGCTGATCATCGCGGAGGACATCGAGGGCGAGGCGCTGGCCACCCTGGTGGTCAACAAGCTCCGTGGCACTCTCAAGGTCGCCGCCGTCAAGGCGCCGGGCTTCGGAGACCGCCGCAAGGAAATGCTCCTCGACATCGCCAAGCTCACCGGCGGCAAGGTCATTTCCGAAGAGCTCGGCTTCAAGCTCGAGAACGCGGTCCTCGCGGACCTCGGCTCGGCCAAGCGCGTCACGGTGGACAAGGACAACACCACCCTCATCGATGGCAAGGGCAAGGAAGGCGACGTGCAGGGACGGATCAAGGAGATCCGCGCCGCCATCGAGAAGAGCACTAGCGACTACGACCGTGAAAAACTGCAGGAGCGGCTGGCCAAGCTCGCGGGCGGCGTGGCGGTGATCAACGTCGGCGCCGCGACCGAGACCGAGATGAAGGAGAAGAAGGCCCGGGTCGAGGACGCGCTCCACGCCACCCGCGCCGCGGTCGAGGAAGGCATCGTGCCCGGCGGCGGCGTCGCGTTCATTCGCGCGCAGGCCGTGCTGGACAAGCCGAAGGGCCTCACCGACGACGAGAAGATCGGCGTCGACATTGTGCGCCGCGCCATCGAGGAGCCCATCCGGGTCATCTCGGCCAACGCGGGCGTCGAGGGCTCGATCGTCCTGGCCAGAGTGAAGGAGTCGAAGGAGAAGAACTTCGGCTACAACGCTGCCACGGACAGCTACGAGGACCTGGTCAGGTCGGGCGTCATCGATCCGACCAAGGTCACCCGCACGGCGCTCCAGAACGCGGCGTCGATCGCGGCCCTGCTCCTCACGACCGAGTGCGTCGTGGTGGAGCGGAAGGAAGAGAAGTCGGCCGCGGCGGCTCCGGGCGGTGGCATGGGCGGGATGTACTAGCCCCTCCCCGGCTCGGCAGACCAGGCGGGCGCACTCCGGTGCGCCCGCTTTGTTTTGGCATTATCCTTGGAGTATGAGTTCCGACCTCAATCCGGTGCCCCATCCCATGCGCCTGGCCTGCATGCTCTTCGTCGCGGCCGCGCTCCTTCCAGCCGGAGGGCATGCCCAGACGAAGGCCGCTCCCGCTCCCGCCATCCAGGGGACGTGGCGCGTGGACGCCGCGTCGGTGACCGGAACAGGGCCTCGGGACGTGATCATCCGCGCCGACAGCAGCGCCTCGTGGGGCAAGGAAACGGTGCGCTGGCGGCTCCCGGACCCCGGCAAGATCATGATCGCGCTGGGCGGGGAGTGGGAGACCTACCGGATGAAGATCAAGGGCGACAAGCTGACCCTCTCCGGCGGCGACCTGAGCGAGCCGATTACCCTCAAACGGACCGGGCCGGCCACGCCTCGGCCGGACAGTATCCCCATTCCGCCGGACCCCGACACCGAGTAGGGTCTGGGGGCTACCGCGGCGGTGCAATTCGCGGGACAGGGGGAATCAAGAACGGGGGCGGCCAAATGGCCGCCCCCGTTGCGCATGGCGTATTGTGTTGTCCCACAATGGGATAGGGTACGCTCCTGGCTCGGACCAGCAGGGGACTGAGACTTGCACTGTTCCTCCTCGTCCCATTCGCCCAACCGCAGCCCCCGCGCGCGGTTGGCGCGGCCACCGTCTTCGGAGGAACCGATGCTCATTTCCCGCTCGCACCGGACCAGGCTCACTCTTCTGCTCGCCACGCTGGCCGCCGCGCCGCTGGCGGCGCAGGTCTCGTTCAGCCCCACCATCGGGGCGTACCTGCCGACGTCCAACCTCGTCAACGTCGTGATGGGCACCGACAGCGTCGCGAACCTTAAGCAGGACGTCGGGCTGGCGCTGGGCGCCAACCTCGGCGTGGGACTCAGTTCGCGGGTCGCGATGCAGTTCGCGGGGTCGTACGTCCCGAGCCAACTCAGCGGCACCGTCACCGGAGCCGGCACCTTCACGCAGTCGGACGCGAACCTCTTCTTCGGCAACGCCAACATCACGTTCTTTGTGGTCAAGCCGACGAGCCCCGTCTGGCTGGCGCTGAACGGCGGTGGCAGCGTGGTCAACCGAAGCGGTGCCGCCTACACAGGCGTGTCCGGGACGACGGACTACGGCGGTCTCGTCGGCGCGACGCTCGGCTTCCACGTCGGCGGGCTGCTCAGCTTCAACCTGTCGGCCACGGACTACATCTACGGTGCGCAGTTCGAGAAGGACGGCGTCACCACGCCCCAGACGACGCAGAACGACATCCTCCTCGGCTTCGGCCTGGGCATCCCGCTGGGCGGCAAGAAGGCAGCTGCCGGGCTCGAGCCCGCGCCGCATTAGTGGACCCATTTCATCGGGTGGACGACGACGGGGGCGACCGAGAGGTCACCCCCGTTGTCTTGCGTTCGGGATCGTCCGGCGGTCTCGGCCGCCCTACCCGGTCGGAAGCACAGCAGCTTCGGTGGAGATCGTCAGGCTGAACGGCCCCGTCGGCTCCGCCTGCCGCGCCACGTGCAGGGCTCCGACAAAACCGGCAGCCATCAACGCGGGGAACACGGCGTCGCGCGCATGCTGCTCGGTGTTGCAACGCTCACTCAGGTGCGCCAGCACCACGATCGCGAGATCCGGGTGCACCAAGTCGGCCAGCAGTTCGGCCGCCGCGCGGTTGGAAAGGTGACCGCCCGCCCCCGCGATGCGCTGCTGGACCGCCGGCGGGTACCCGCTGGAGCGGAGCAGCACATCATCGTGGTTGGCCTCCAGCACGACGGCGGTGCGTCCCCGGAGGAGATACCGGACCGCCGCGGTAGGGCGCCCAAGATCGTAGGCGATCCCGATGCTGGCCCGCACGGAAGAGACCGCGAGCGCCAGCGGTTCGGCGGCGTCATGGCTGGTCTGCGCCGATTCGATGCGGAAGGGACCGGCCTCCACGGCGGAGGTCATGGTCAGGGGAACGTGGCGCGCGTGACCGGCGCGCACCCGGAGTCGGTCCCACGTGCCTGGGCTGCAGAACACCGGCACGCCGAGTTCGCGCGCCAGCAGCGCCGCACCGGTGGCGTGGTCGCCGTGCTCGTGAGTGAGCGCAATGCCGGTGACGGCGTCGAGTGGCACCTGCGCGGCGGCGGCACGGCGGCGGATTTCCCTGGCGCTGAACCCGACGTCCACGAGGAGCGTCGCCCCGCCCTCGGAGATGGCCAGGGCGTTTCCCTTCGAGCCCGACCCGAGGACGACGAGCCGGGTCACGACCCCGTCATGCGCCGGAAGGTGGCGGCGAGCCCCGCGGCGCGCTCGGGCGTGAGCTCCACTTGGCGGCGCGGCAGCACCCGCGATGCCACCAGCAGGAATCCCTCCTCTGACACTCGTTCGGCGCTCGCGGCTCCCCACGCGAAGGGCGGCACCCATTTCGGCACCGGACCCCCGAACACGTTCGCCCCGGCGCCGATGACGGTTCCCGTGCCGAGCAGGGTGCCGATGGCGGTCTTGGCGTGGTCGCCGATGAGGCTGCCGAGGAACTGGCGCCCGGTCTCGATGCGCTGACCGTGCGGCTCGAGGCGCACGTCCCCGTAGGTGTTCTTGAGGTTTGAGGTGGTGGTCCCCGCACCCAGGTTCACCCAGGGACCGAGGACGCTGTGCCCTACGAAGCCGTCGTGCGCCTTGTTGACGTAGCCGTGGAAGACGCACGCGGCCACCTCACCGCGCACCCGGCACTGCGGCCCGAACACCGACCCGCGCACGTCGCCCCCGAGGATGAGCGTCTGGGGGCCCACGTAGAGCGGCCCCTCGAGGCGGGCGCCGCTCCGCACCTGGGCGCCCTCGTCCACCACGATGCCACCGCTACGGGTATCGAACACCACACCCGGCTCGACGAAGGCGCCAAGGAGGACCACCTCCGAGGGCTCGCCGATGACGATCGATCCGTCGGGGATCTGGTCTCCGCCCGTGGCGAGAAAATCGGCACAATCCGCGGGGAGAAGGTGCTCGAGCGCGGTGAGGAGGTCGTAGGCGCCATGGAGCAGCAGGCCATCCACTTCCTGCGCGCTGCCGTCGTCGTGCGGCGCTTCCCATTGCTCGCCGTCTTCCACGATCCAGG
>Ga0315273_10001428_pt1 | contig 27162 bp, 31 predicted proteins | sample YL17G02_0_MG_FD_205753 | JGI IMG/M metagenome (GOLD analysis project Ga0315273, IMG submission 205753) | Sediment microbial communities from Yellowstone Lake, YNP, Wyoming, USA - YL17G02_0 | ecosystem: Environmental > Aquatic > Freshwater > Lake > Sediment | place: USA: Wyoming | collected... | reverse complement strand
ATAAATCTAGTAATCCTCCTTCATTGCCCAAGGTTGCCGCTAAGGATTGAAAAGAGTTATTTAATCTTGTAGATGCTGTCTGAACAGTATTTAATCTTCTACCCATAGCTTCTTGTGCTTCACCATTTGCAGTTGCAGATAATGCAGCTACTTGCTGAACTCTTGCATAGTTTTCAATAAGGGTAGTAACTGCTGCTTGTCTACGGTTTCCACCACCACCAATAGCTCTAGCAGTTTCTTGAAATGCTGTATCACTAATTAAACCTAGTTGTCTTTGTTGATAAATTTCGGTAGCAATACTATTAAAATCTCTAAGATTTCCTTCAGCATCTTTTGTAGCAATGCCTAACTTCATTATTTGTGCAGTTGATTTTTCTCCATATAAACCAGAAACAATCGCTTTAGCAGTATTAGCAACTTCTTTACCACTAGCAATACCTGTTTCTGCAATAGCTGCTATTAAACCATTTAATTCATCAATATTCATTCCAGCAGTTTCAGCAGCATCTCCAAGAACAGCAAAACCAGTGGCTAAGGTTGCTAGGTCTACATTAGCGTTTTGTGTAGTTTTTATCCACTTGTCTAGTAAAGATGCACCTTCGTCCAGTGGAGTGTTGGTTTGTCTCAAAGAAGCAGCCAATGTATCAATGGCTACCGCTTCTTCCATTCCAGATAATTTAGCAAGAATTAAAGAATCTTTAAGAAGTTGTGTTCCAACTGTTATTCTTTCGAAAGAACTTCCTAAATTTCCAGTAGCTCTATAAGCCATAGTAAAACTGTTAATGGTATCACTTACACCAGTACCCAACTCATCAGCAGCTTGTTTGGCAATATTAAAAATTTCTCCCATACGAAGTGTAGAACCAGTTACTGCTATCATAGCATTAGCTAATCTAGTTTCATTTTCCACCATATCTGCCATTAAAGATTTTAAAGCATTTAGTGGACCATAAATTACAGCAATAGCAATAGACCACTTAGTTAATTCTCTAATATCTCTACCAATAGCAGAAGTTAAAGTCTGAAATTGTCTAGAAGTAGATTCTATATTACCACCAGAAGGAGTATTGAAAAGTCTCATCTTTTCGGTCATTTTGGTTAGTTCATCTACTCGTTTCCAATCTAATTGCTGTACTCCTGAAGTTCCTATTTGAGTTACAGTTGGTAGACCAGTAAATCCTGCTTGAGCAGCATATTCTCTAGACCTTGCATATCTTTTATTAGTAGTCCATTCCTGATTTTGTGCAAACCACTGTACTCCTTTTTTCCAACTTTCTTCTATAGCCCTATCTTCTTTGCCAAATAAAGCGTTTAATCCACCTAAATTAAATGTTTGAGCGGGTGCAGCTGAGGAGGCACTTCGTATTTGTTGTTCAATGGAGGTTCTTTGTCTTTCTAAAGGCCCATCCAAACTTTCTATTCTAGCAATATGATCTCTATATGCAGCAATATACTCACTTAATATTCTTTTTTGTGTATCATTAGCAGTAGGATTAGTATATGGTGTTATTTGATAGGAATTTGGAATATTTGCAGCACTTGGAGGAGTAGTAGTAAATCCTGCACCAACATTTTTAAATGGCATACCACCCTGACCGGAAGAATAATTAGAAAGTAATTGTTCTTTCATAGAATACAAGGCTCTTAGTCTTTGACCCATAGCAGTAATTTGGTTTTCAAGGGGAAGAAGTGCAGTTCCCATTGTTCCACCAATTCTGTCTGAGTATGTCTCAAGTGCCCTAAGACTTGATATTGTAGTCTTAATGGCAGTATCTACTTTTGCCAAGGTTTGTATGTATGCATTCAGTTGTATATTAGTAATTGCCATCTAGCCCTCTACGTCTATATCTCTGATTATAATTTCAGTATCTTCCTTAGAATTTTTTTCCATAACTTTGTCTAACCAACTATCTAAATCTTTGGATGTACCTTCCCAAATTATGCGTTCCGGTGGTCGTTTTTCTTTTGGCAATTCATTTAAATTATCAATCTGTTGCCTCTTACGAATAACAAAACTTATAGTAAAAGGTAAATCTGTAAGAAGTTTTACTTTTGAATCTAGTGGAATTTGCAATGCTTTTGCTACGGACCACAAGGAAGCAATCGCATTGCTTCCAGCTATTTTTTTAGGGTGTCTGTATCCAACTCTAGAGAAGTATATTCATTAATTATTTTGTTCTTAATTTCTGGAGCAAGATTGTCAAACTCATCAAAGTCTTTAAATAATCTAGTCTTAAAGTTTTTATCCTTATAGATACTGAAATATACGCTCATTTCTTTAAACTTCTTAAAAGACTCTTGCTCACACAATTCATTTATCATTAAAGATTCATATTTCTTTTGCAATTCTTCATTAGATAAATTATTATATTCTTCTGTAAGTTTATCAACTTTTTTCTTCAAATACTTACGAATAGCATCTTCCCGTTTCTTAGGATATGCATCTATTTCCTTTTGGAATTTTTCTTGCTTCTCTAATGAAGCATCAGAATCTGGTTCCACAGGAATTGGTATATCAACCTCTCTATATGCTTCCCTACTAAAATCACGCAAACTCAATCCAACAACAACGTCTACAATCTTACTTTTATCAACCACATCTAAGTCTTGAATAAAAGCCATACTTTCATCACTATTCTTATCTTTCAGTTTAGCACGAAGTTCAGCACTTTTACGCAAGGCAAAAACCCTTGCTCTATTCAAGTCTGCATCACCAACAAGCCTAATCCAAATTTTTGTTAATATATTTCCATGACTGTCTGCTATAGCTGATTCTTTCGACCAAGAAAACAATTGGGAAATATTTACATCATTCTTTTCCACTGCCATAATCCACTATCCTTTCTTATTAGTTAAAAGAAATGGAGTTACACCTCTGACCCCGCAGCATGTGTAACTCCTTTAATCTTCCTTCGGTTTAAATTGTTTGAAACGTTATATTATATTACATTGCACCAGAATATACCGTAAGTATACCATCAGTAGATTTCCAGTTAAATACCTGTGAGGCATTGTTATTTACATTTGCTGTATAAGAATCACCAACAATAGTAATTGATGGGATGTTAACTGTTTTAATAACAGTATAAGGAGCATCAACATCACATGGGTCTAACAATTCAACTTTCAAAGCAACTGGGGTTGCTTCACAACCCAAACCGGGTTGCCATTCAACACCACTGGTTATAGTACCATAGGTTAAAAGTGCAATAAGTTCAGTATCAGTATCCAATACAGTGATTGAACCTTCTACAGTAGGAATCTGTCGTTGATACCCAACAACCTCTCTATTACCCATTTCTTTCACGGGTTGAACTTGCATGTTACCATTAATAGTAATAGATTGCACTCTAGAAATATCATTCGCCAAAATGCTAACGGGAACATCTTTACCCTTAATAGCAACTGGCATAGTTCCATCAGCAGCATCTGCCCAAACATGGTCAGCATCAGCATGATAAACTGCTATTACTTGTTCTAATCTAGTATCTGCAGCATTAATAGTTAATGTTTTATTTCCAGCACCATTAAGTCTATATTCACCTGCAGCAGGAACAGCAGTAGTTTCCGTCAAATAATGACCATCAACTATTACTGAAAGACCATATCTACCATTTCTTAATTGAATAGGGTTATGAGTAAGTGTCCATGTGACAGTACCGGTAGAGAATTTATCCACAACTACATCATATTTAAGCCATCTTTTTTCAGAGCCAATAAGAGTATAGTCTTCGGTAGATTCACCATCAACGGTATAAGAATAAGAGAAGTCTCTAACCTGTAACCGTCTACCGTGTCCACATTTTGCATAAACTGCTAATGTTTCGTCTTTCACATAGAATGCAGCATCAACTTCACCCAATTCTGAAATACCTACACCTGCTTCCGGATATGCGGCAGCATTTGTACCAGTAAGGGCGGAAAATATTTTTACACCAACATCAAAGGCGGAGAAGGTCAGAGTAACGTTAGGTGTGTCTTTACTCTCTCCGGTGTGGGCAGAGTTGCCCAACTCATCAACTGTAGTGGAAGGGATATCCTGTCCAAAACTAGTCTTTTGTACTCTAGTAGCCTTAAAGGATTCCAGCGGCCCAATAATGTGCAACTGTAGTTCCTTTGAAGGTATCGCTAATCTCTTTGCCATCCTAATTAATCCTCCAAAATTACATTTTCTGCTAGAATAGTTACTGTCGCTCTATAATAAAGCGGGGTAATTAATTCTGGGTCTATTCTAACAATTTGTATTTTTCTATATTCAATATCCAAATGACCTATTGCAGATGGAGAAACAAATCCCTCATCATAATCATAAACCGTAATTCCGTCCTTTAGGTCATTATAAACTTTATACGCAAATTCATCTCTTTGCGACTTATTTTTAGCAAAAATATCTATATACCAAGTACGAATTGAACCACCTTTTCTATCTCCAAGTTGTAAAGGATAATATTCTAATTCATCTTGTTCTATAGAAATGGATGGTATGACTAAATCTTCAACAGGGAATCCATCCACAATGGTTACAAATGGGTAGGCTGAAAATTTATCTACTAACCAATAATAAATACTTAGGTCTTCCTTTCTCTCTGCGTAAATATCACACCTCTACTTTATCTACCGTAACCAAATGCTTCTTGCATTTCTTTGGTTCTTACTCTTATTCCAGCACCCAATCTAATTCTTCCTAGAATTGGTTTTTTATTTTTAAGAGCTTCTTCAAGGTTATGTACTTTAACACTATCAGCTTTTTTCATATTATCTTCACCGATTCTTACAGCTAATTCTGCACCGGGGTCTAAAGCCAGTTCATTTAGTTTTGCAAGTTGTTTATCTATAAATGTTAAAGCTTTTTTAAATTCGGCTAATGTTTTTTTAGCCTCAACAACATCAAAACCTTTGTTTGCTATAGTTTGTATAGCTTGGCCCTCAAAAAATTCTTTTATTTTACGTTGTGCTTTACCAGTAAAATCTGTAGCGTCATTGGTTGGATATACTGTTCCTGACCCACCTTTACGTTTAGCATTAGGAATTGGAATAGTTCCTTTATCTAATATTTGCCAGAAAGGAGCGATTTTACCTGCTGCATCCATTCTTCTTCTCATAGTGTCCCAATATTTCCAAGCAAATTGTGCAGACTTATCTTCTTGTTTTCTATTTGCTCCTTTTCCTCTCCAAACCTTTGCTGGTTTACCTTCTCTAGCTGCACCATAATATTTTTCAGACCAAAACTTACTAGCAATATCTGCACCAGAGTGTGTACCTAATTCCTCTCTTACTTTCTTTATTCCACTACCATAATCTGAAAGACTACCAGCAGTATCATTTAAATTAATTTTTACTTTTAAGTTTCCATTTTTAAACTGAAAAATAGTAAAGGTTCCTTCTGTATATACTGCTTTTTTTAATCTATCTATAAAGAAAGGCTTATTAAACTCTGTATTTATCTTTGCAGCAAGTCTTATTTCTTGCATTAATATATTAGGTGCTTCCAAAATAGTTTTTTCTAAAGCATCTCCAGAAGAAACTTTTTCTGGTTCTTTTTCTACCTTCTCTACTTCATCAGAAAGTCTATCATATTTTGCAGAAAGTCTAGCATACTCCCTATCTAAATACTGTGCTTGGCGTATATAGGAGGGAATTCTACTTAGGTCTTGCTGTAAAGAAGTCTTAATATCAATAAACATGTTAAACCAAGTATTCTACATCACCGAATATTTCTCTAATAATTGCTCTGAAAGCACCGCTAGTTTCATCTAGCACACACTTGCGAAGTTCTATATATTCCTGACTATCTTTTGCAAAGTATTCTTCTAATTTCTGTAATAAAACTGCCTGTAACTTTTTATTTTTCTTAGAACAATATCCTATCAAATCAAACAAATCCACTTCTTGAATTACCTTTGTCATAATACTCCACACTCCTTTATGGTTCTTTTTCTATCAGGTCTAAAAGAATCCTGTTTATATTTTGTACTCCACGCATCATCTTTTTGCGAATTTCCATTTCTTTCTCATCTACTGTTACATAAATAGCACTGTTTACTGTTGCAAGATTTTCAGGAGTATATTCGATTTGTACTCCACAAGAACCTTCGTACCACATTCCCCCTGTTTCCCACCTCATCTGGTCACTTTTACCCCAAGAAATATGACCTAAAATGGTTACTCCAGAAAACACTGGAATCCAATAATCTCCGTTACATTCTAGACAAAAAGAATCTGTAGAAGTATTAGTTACTGGGTCTAAATCACATAAAGTACAAGCAGTGGCAGATGCTACTACATAGAAAATAACATCTCTTCCAATAGCAGTTCTAATTGCATTGATTACATCTTCAGTATTTTCGGGAAATGATATTATCATAATACGTTTTTAAATTCCTCTGCCCACTTTCCAGCAATATTTTTCCAACTATATTCTGGCGAAGAAAACTTTTTTAGTGCTGCTTTAGAAAGTTTCTTATATAGTGCCCCATCAGTGTATAGTTTTTCCATTTGTTCCGCTACATCTGTTGGATGAACTAAGATTCCTGTGGTCATAACTTTAGTTTGAATAAAGGGGTCGCCATTAGGAATTAATAGTCCACAATCTTTAAAAACTTCACCACAAGCACTAGAATCTGGAACTATCTGCGGAGCACCAGTTATTGCATGTTCCATATTACAAAGACCCCAACCTTCTCCAAGAGAAGTATTTATTCCTATATTGGAAGCATTGTAAATAAGATTTAATTTCTCTACTGTTACACTTTGAACTCCAGTTTTAAAACTAGTTACAATAAGTCTTTTACTTATACCAAGTCTGGTTGCTAAATTAGTTATTTTTAAATCAGAATCCATTACCCCACAGTGCATATAAATTAAAACGTTACTTGGTTTATTTTCTGCAAATAATTTAAAACCTTCCAGAGTTAGCTCTAATCTTTTACGTGGTTGATTTCTATTGGCGTTTAAAATAATATATGCTGTTTCCAATTCTGCGTTTTTAAAAATAGATTTTCTAGCTAATGTTCTATCTACAGGAAAGAACATTTCTTGGTCTATTCCATGAGGAATTATATCAAAAGAGTAATCAGGTAGTGCTTTTTCTGCAACTTCTTTTCCAAATTTAGTATAAACTACTGCCTTATCAACTAGTGGAATATTGGTGTACCATTCAGGGTCATGGTCTCTAGCATCTACAGGAAAATATACAACTATCTTAGGTCTATATTCTTTAAACGATTCTAATCTCTTTAAGTACTCCTTTATTACCCAGATATCGTTTAGAATATAGATTAGGTCAAATTTTTTAGACTTTAGAATTCCTTCTAAGCGACTAAATCCATAAATGTCTCCTAATTGACCTACTGCTGCGGGATAAATCGGAAAATCATATGGGTGTGGGTCTCCAAAGTAATTTATTCCCAAACCTGTTATACTAAATTCTTCTTTTGGTAGATGTTTAATAATTCCGTGTGCTACTCTAGACCAACCCGTAGGAACTACTAAGTCCGAAATCCATAATACATTTATCATCCATAATCCTTTCTACTTATCAGTTTCTAATATTGACATTCTACTAGATATTGTTAATCTCTTCATTGGTGCTTTGATTAAATCATCTAATTCATGTTGAAGTCTTCTTATGGTATCGCCCCTCAAACTTCCAGAAGCAATATTTGAATAAGATATTTCAGCGTCTCTCCAACTTCCTAAATTCCAAGCAGAATTTTCAAGACTTCCATTTAATATAATAAGTGCTGCTTTTACAATTATAATTCGTTCATCCATTCTTTGGATTATACTATCTTCTTCTTCAAAGGTAAAGTACTCATAGTCGATATTTCTACTTATTGCACCACCATCAGTTATAATATATTTACTATCCCAATATCTTTCAAGTCCTCTAGTAGCCGCTATTAGAGCAATCATTAACCATTCATCTAAGTATCTATATGTTGAACTATCTATATCACCAATCTCAATTCTCAATGTTGGAATTAAATAGTCAATTGATGTAGCTACAGCACCAGACGTAGATGGGGTAATTGGGGTAATTGTTCCGCTTCCATCACTCATGCCACTACCTCCGTATCAGTAGTTGTTACAAATCCTGATTTTATACATTTTAGATAATATGTTCCTGCTATTAAATTACTAAAAGTAACTTGACCTAGAACATTAGTTGTTTGACTGTCAATAATACTTGTCATTCCTTCAGTAGCATAGAGTTCTATTGTTGCTCCAAAAACCGGAGATGCTGTTCCACTATCTGTCAGAGTATATGTTAGTGTTTTATCTCCACCATTTCCACCAATAATTGATATATAATCAAATGGGTCATATTTTACAATTAGAACTAATAGGTCACATGGGTCTGTTCCAGTAGCCTCTACATGTATTCCTAAACTTCCCAGAGTATCCCTATCAGATACATTTCCGGACAGAACATACCAACCATCAACAAGTTCACTTACTGTTCCCGAAGCTGGACCAAAAGAACCTCCATTCTTGCTTATGGTAATTGTAGGTGTTGCTCCTAGACCTGTTTTACCTGTAACATGGTCATTAGAATCTACCAATAGAAATACTATTGGATATGTAGTAGTATTTTGTTTTCTTGCTTGTATCATCCAACACCTCCAAGTCCTCTTGAGCGGGGAGCCATACTAGACGTAATAATCAACTGCGAGAATATATCACCGCTTGCGTTTTTTCCTATACATCTAGCAATAAGGGTTTTATCATAGTTACTGGTATTGGTATATACATATGTATCTTGTTCCCACACATCATTATCATCATCAGGAAATATAAATTCTTTTAGTGGTGTTCCAGAATAAAATGGTTCCATACTTTCTGGAAATATCCACCATCGAGGATTATACAACATAGATACAGACTTACGAATCCACATGACAAATGAAATGGTTGCATTTGCTGGAACTAAAACTTCTCTTTGCCAAAATGCACAATAATTTGCTTCAAGAAGCGTTGTTTTATAGGCTCTTACAAACCCATCAGGAACAGGGTCATTAACAGAAATTGTAGGCCCATTCCTTGACCATGCCTTATAATTTCCTTCTACAGTATCATTAAATGATTCTATAAATGAAAAAGAATTTTCTGAATACTTGGGTGCAGACCTATTAACAACTGGAAGTGGGGTATTATATAGTTTCCAAGAACCGCCCTCATCCAAACTAAAATCGTAAGTATTTCCCGAAAATATGGTATCTACTATAATACCATTTCCTCCAACCATTCCAGTAGTATTATTAAGTATATTGGCATTTATTATACGAAGATTTGTACCATTTCTTATACCTGTAGTACAGTATGAAATAGTTCCTGATATTACAATGTCTGATATTCCTTCTTGAGGATAAATACCATAACTACCATATCTAATTGTTCCAGTAAAAAGTCCTCCACTGAGGGTTATTATCCCATATTGACTATATTCTATTGTCGCAGTAATTTTTATATCTGGTTGTGCTCCGTTGAGTCCAGACCTAGCCCCGCTTATTAAACCTCCTATAGTACAACCTTGCCATATGTTATTAAAGGTGTCATAACAACCACTATAAAACCCATTAAAAGTACAGTATTGAGAATATTGAGCGAAGCTCAGTAGTCCAGTAGCCACTCCAATAAAAGTGATGTAAGAACACATAACAATTCCAAATGACGAACCAGAATATGCTAAGACTCCTCCTATTACAAGATTACTACAAGAGGTAAATCCCATATAACTTCTTACATACGCAAAAACTCTTCCAGCAGTTGTTACCGCATTAAAGGGCGTAGATAATGCTCCTGTAATAATAATGTTCCTGTTAAGTAAAATTACTTTAGCTCCTAGTAATTTGGCTGCGGTTAATCCGGCTGTAATGGTGATTGTGGTTGCAGTTATGCCACCTGCCGCAATGGTTCTTTCCTCACTTTGTTGTGCTTTATTTATATTATCAATATGTATTACATTTCCAACAGCCCACAAATCTCCAACAACATCATCATCCACATGAAGAAGAGTTGCTCCAGCAATTTCAGCCTGACTTAGTTTTATATATCTATGTGTGGGTTCTGTACAATTTATATCCATTACCAAACTGCCAGTAAATGCTTTTCCAGCAGCAAAATATATGGTAAATAAACAAGTTGTGGGGTATGGAACTGCCTCTGTTCCTGCTCTAAATGTTCCTGTTCCAGTTACATTATCTTGTAATTTCAAGTAATAAGTACCGGCAGTAAGTGAGGCAGTAAAAACTCCATTAAGTGTTAGTGTTATTCCAGCAGCGAATCCACTTTGACTTACATCAAATTCAACCGTTTGTCCAACTGGAATAATAGCAGTATCTGTATTAGCTGGAACTCCTGTATCCCAGTTAGCAGAGTTACTCCATAAATTATTTATTCCTGCTGTTGCAAAGGTTCTAGTAGGCATTAATCAAATTCTCCTCTTACTTTAAACGACTCAGATGTAGCTGTCCATCTTCCTTCAGGAGTATCCCAATTGCCAGCAGTTGTCCACAGATTGTTTACTCCGCCATTAGTAAAAGTTCTAGTAGCCATTTATTAATCCTCAGATATATTGATTTGTACCAAGAAAGAATCTATGGTGGTATGCCACCCTTGGTTAGTAAATTCAACATATCCCTGTATCTTCCATATACCAGTCTGGTCTATATCTCCTTCAACAGATGTATATTGAATATATCCATCTATTCCATTAGTATAGAAACTAGCTGTCTTGGTAAGATAAGTTCCATCTGGCTTCTTAAGTAAGATTTGTTTTACAGTACAGGATTGTAGGTCTACTGGAAGATCATCCTCTACAACCCTTATCCTGAATACCGTTCCAACATCACCTAAACGTAATTTAGTAATCTCTTCCATTTACCTTCTCCTAAAAGTCTTTGTTATGGCCTTTGTTATTTTCAAATCTTTACCTACCTCTTGATTTCTATCTATACTCAAATCGTTGAAGTAACCTCTGGCGTAATTTAGTGCGAATAACAAAACAAATAGTGGGGTCATATCTATTGTATCAGAAATATGTATTTGAATTGCATCATCCACCTGAAGTATATTATGTTGTACAAGGTCAAGAATCTCGGAAGTTTGATAATGTATTGCATCTTGTACTTCCAATATTGCAGGTAATATATAGAAGATTATCTCTTCTGCGGAGTGAAGTTGTGTGGCATCCTGTACTACAAGTATGTTATGCTGTACAAGTCCTACTGTCTCACTGATCATATCCTGATAACAGTTCTGAACTTCCAGAATATGATGTTGAACTAGAACTACATTTTCTGCACTTTGGTCTTGTGTAGCGTTCTGTATAGCAACTGATATTTCTAATAATACATTCTCTACAGATTGTAATTGAGTTGCATTATCTACAGAAAGAATATTATGTTGAGTTAGCCCTACACTTTCAACAGTATGGGCCTGAGTAGCATTGTCTACTACTAATATATTGTGCTGTACAAGAACTACATTTTCTGCTGAGTGACTCTGAGTAGCGTCTTGTATTTCCGCTACCACTGCTCCTGGAGCATGAGCAATTACAACACAGTTCTCCGCAGTATGGTCTTGAGTGGCATTGTCTACAGCTAGTATATTATGTTGAATTAGTACAACATTTTCGGATGTTTGTAACTGAGTTGCGTCACTTACTACAAGTAGGTTGTGCTGTACTAACACAGTGTTTTCAGAAGTTTGTAGTTGAGTTGAATCTTGTACTGCTAAAATATTATGTTGAACTAAGTCTACAGTCTCTGATGTCTGAGTTTGGGTAGCATCTTGAACAACTAGATTTTGTGTAAATATTCCTACTGTATCTGCTGACTGTGCTTGGGTAGCGTCCTGAACAGCTAGATTCTGAGTGAAGTACCCTACGTTTTCAACAGTATGGTCTTGTGTAGCGTTATCTACTACTAGAAGAACTCCGTGAGCGGTAACAATGACATTCTCTGCTGTTTGTAGTTGTGTGGCATTATCTACTACCAGTATATTATGCTGTATTAAGGTACAATTTTCAGCAGATTGGTCTTGTGTTGCGTCTTGAACTACTAAGATATTATGCTGTACTAGAACAACATTTTCTACAGAATGATTCTGAGTAGCATCTTGAACTTCAAGTACTGTTACTGGTTCATGAGCAGTAACGACTACATTTTCAGCAGATTGGTCTTGCGTTGAGTCTTGAACTGCTAAATTCTGAGTTAGATACCCAACATTTTCTGCGGTATGGTCGTGAGTAGCAGCATCTACAGCTAGATTCTGAACTAGGTATCCTATATTTTCAACTGTATGATCCTGTGTAGCGTCCTGTACTGCAAGATTCTGAACAAGGTATCCGACAGTATCTACTGACTGTAGTTGGGTAGCATCCTGTACTACAAGGATATTATGTTGTATAAGAACTACATTTTCAGCAGACTGGTCTTGCGTTGAGTCTTGAACTTCTACTGTAGGGGGTGGAAGATTTGCTACAAAATAAGCATCTGTGTTAGATTGAGATAGTCCCTTATAAAATTTTGCATGTGTATCTAGTAGTCTTTTATCTTCCATTCCGGTTGCCATACCGGAGGTATTGGCAATACCACCAGAAGAACTACTTTTGGTGGTTTGATGAAATAGTTGAACCGCATAAAGAGAAGATCCGGTTCTATAACTAGGCAAGGGTTATTCCTCCCAGACAAAAGTCCAATCTACAGTGGGACTAGCAGTTGCTGGAACATTTGCAATAGCCAATCCGGTTCCTGCTGGAATAGCAATAGGAGGATCAAATATCCAACCAAATGCACTTCCAATAACTGCACCTAGGTGTGTTCTTGCCATAGCAGGTCCTTGTACTGTAGGAGCAGATGAAAATAATCCAAGGTCTAAAACACAAGTGGATTGAGGAGCTAACAAACGGTCTCTATCATTGTCAATATCCGGAGTTACTGTGCTTCCTGGAGTTCCTCTTGTAGAGGTCCTAATAAGTTGTAATGCCCATGCTACAGCAGATGAGGTAAACCCACTTATCTCTCTACAATAAATTACTTTTATTGCAGAGGCGTTCCACAATACTGCTCCTGCTTGGTCAACTGAAGCACCCGTAGCGGCATTTCTTCCGCTTACTGAGTATCTTTGTGTCATAATTACTCCTCCCAGACAAAAGTTACATCTGCTGGTTGTCCTATTGTGGCTACGGATGTTGCAACTGCTAATCCCTCACCAGCAGCAACTCTAATAGGAGGATCGAATACCAATACTATACCTGATCCAATAGCGGCAGGTAAAGCATATCTGGCTAGAGCAGGAGTTTGTAAGACAGGCTGAGTAGATGCGTATGTTCCCATATACAACAGCACACCTGTTCCTGGAGCAAGTTGTCTATCTCTATCATTGTATATATTTGGAGTTACAGTACTCCCTGGGGTTGTTCCAGCAGTGGTTGAACGAGCAACCTGTATATAATCTGCTGTCGATATGGTTTTTGCATACCAAATCTCTCTTACACACAATGGTTTACTTGCATGTGGATTCCAGAAGTTAGCTATAACGTAGTCTGCGGTGGAGGCAGTAGCTGTTGAACGACCTGCACACTGGTATCTACTAGGCATAATTGCCTCCTTTTAGGTAGGGTCGTTTATTTGAATTATCCAAGCGGGAATATCAACCGTACCACCACCAGTTAGAACCTGTGAGGTACAAGTTGTAACATATCTCAGGGTTGAACCAGCAGTTAAACCAAGGGCTATATGTGTTGCTGTTCCACCATGATCAATAGTTACACCAGACTTTGCGGCTGGGGTACATTTACGACCACTTGTACCATTAGCTACTGGAAAATCTGTAGTGGGTGTCATTGCGGTTGTTGCTAAATCCACAACAGTTGCGGCATTACTATAGTCAGTAGGTTCTGCTGAACAAACAAACTCTTTATCGCACGCTTGTACATAAGCAAATGCGGCATCAATCATTGAATCTGGGGCTACTTTTCCCATATTATTATTCTCCTATAATTGTTTTTTGTCCCATAATAGAGTCTTGAACTTCAAGAACATAATGTTTTACTTCTTTTGGTTCTTCTTTCTTTTCCTCTATTACTTCTTCTTCTTCTTTTATTTTAGGTTTTGGTTCCATATTTACTCCAATTAACTTACTGGAAGTTTATTTATTTCAGAAAGTCTTGCTTCAATTGCTCCTACAATCTTTACAGATTTTTCTTGTTCTTTAGCAATTGTTATCATACGAAAAAGAACTGCTTCTGTTTCTACCTTATTAAGAATACTTTGTAAGGTTAAAAACTTAGAGTTTACAATTTCGGTAAGTTTTTCATCAGAATAAGATTCAATTTTAGGCTCCTCATTTACTATTTCAGGACGAGTATGTGGTATAATATTTCCTTGGTCAAATTGACGTTTATTTGCTCTTTTGAAAAAAACATCCTCTTTTTCAGACCAAACATCAACAATATCTCTTCCTGGAAATTTCGGATTGGTTTCCAAAATTAGACCCACCGGAGTCTCCGAAAATGGGTCTAGAAGTTGTACGTAGATTTTCGCTAAAATTGTTTTCTTATAGCTTTTATATGGCTTTCCAGTTTGCATATTGGAAAACGTTTCTAACCTATTCTCTGTCATTTTATAATCCTTTCTTCAAACCTTTATTTTAAAATATAATAAGGATGCTATACAGTTTACCCCTTATTATTTCTAATGCCTAATTACACAACTTCTAGAACAAAGATACCTTCGGCCTTGTCTATAATCATACCAAATTGCTGATATAAAGACAGAGTCCAGTACGGAGGTATGGGTCGTGGGTCAGTCCATTCTTGATATTTAATGTCACCGTAAGTAATAAACTCACCAACATTCTTACCAATAACAACAACCTTATCGGTAGGAATCATAGTGTTATAATCATCAAGATTATCGTAGACCTGCTCAACAGCTATAATAGGAGCACCATAATAGCGTCCTAACCAACCGGTTTGCATTATTTCACGAATATTGTCAGGAACTTCAATATTATCAGTACCATCAGACCAAGAAGCACCAAAGGTAGTAATAGGTGTCAAGGCAGCACGAGTACCAATAACAGCACGAACTCCACCTGTAGTTTCATTGATATAATCAATGGCATTTTTCAGAGCTAGAGCGGTAATATCACCACCAATGTCCGTAAAGTTAGTAGCGTTATTACCAGCAGTCCACAGGGTTGAAAGAGCTGTGAAGACTTTACCGAAGTAAAAGTCACGAAGTTTGGAGAGCATCTCGTTACGAATTGAACCAACAGTACCAAGTTCACCTGAATCTAATTCCCAAGCATTAGCACCAACGCTAACAACAGCACCGTCTAGAACATAGTTCATACGTTCTGACACAGTGATTTCATCTTTCAGATGAATAGCACCGGGAACAAGCGTGCGAACTTTAATACCCTTTCTCATTTTCTTAACAAGCTGGTCTCCGGGTTGAAGTGCTCTGGTATTCAAGAACATACCAATAAAATCAACCCCAATATGACCGGGATTAGCATACTCCACAATCATCTGAGCAAGTGCGTCTCTCTTCCCTGAGTCCTTTATTACGGAAGCGACAGCATCCTTTAATTTTTCATCCATTTTATTAAATTCCTCCTAAAAATTATTCTACCCGGATTGTTAAATCACCGTCAGCAGAATCGTACCGTTCAGTATATCCAATCATACCAACTGCATTAGCAGAACAGTATGTAGGTTTACCCTTGTTATTCCCATCGTAAGCAATTTTAACGCCAGCACCGGGTTTAATAATGTCCGCACTAGAAACATATCCACCAAGCGGAATGGTGAATGTGCCCTCTGTATAAACCAGTGAAGGAGTACCAGAAGGAATAGTCTGACCTTCGGTGTAACCCGGATAGGTCAAATAAATTGTGGAGCCTTCAATTGGGGTATTAGCGTCCTCACTCCACCCACCTCTTCGAGCACCTTGGTCAAGTGTCGGTTGAGGAATATACATAGGTGTAGAACTATTACTAACAGCCCAAGTCAAACAAAACTTGCAACGAGTTGCGTCATCAGCAGAGGCAGGAAGTTTTACACCAACTACGTCTTCCCTACTACCAAAATCGTAGGAAAAAGAATGTTCACAAAGTAGAACAAATCTTCCTTCAACGATATCTTCTGTAGGAATAACGCCTAAAACGTCTTCAAATCTATTAATTTCCATAGTATTTTATAATCTCCAATATTTATTTCCCCTGAGTTCGCAGGGCTTCGCCAAGGAATTTAGGGGTAAAGTCAGGTGTGGTTGTCGTGTTAGTAATAGGAGGAATTTTAGTTTTGTCCTCTTTATTTTCTAGAGTTTCAGGAACAGTAAATACTTTTAAATCCTGTAACATGAATTCAAGAGTACTTTCATCTAAAGACAATAACTTTTCCTTATTCTCTTCAAAATATTTGTCATCTTTTACAATCTTAGCGGAAGTAAATTTCTGTTTAATAGTTCCTAACTTTTTACGTTCTGATTCTACTTTTTCTACTTCAGCTTTAAAATTCTTTAACCCGACAAGTTCAGTATCTTTTTCAATACTTTGTTTCTTTATTTCGTCTAGTTGGGATTTAAATTCATCCCGTTCTTTTTGTGCTTTTTCCAATTCCTTCTCAACTTCGTCAGCCATTTCCTCTTTCCTTTCGTCAGAAGCGAATGCTTCTATTGATGTTCTGCCACGATATGCGGGTAATCCCACAATAGTTGCAGCAGTTAAAAACACATTTTTAAGTGTGGTAATACCATCTGTTTCTTCAGATGCTTCTGTATCATATGTTAATTCCCAAGAAAGATTGACGTTCTTTCCAGATTTTAGTTCTTCTTTAATTTGTTCAACATCCTTGGGTCTTTCTTTACTCCACAATGTAGCAATTCCCTTAACCTTATCTTCCACCTGTTTTAGATGCGTTATAACTCCCATAGGGAAAGATTCATTATGTCCCTTTTCAATCTTATTAAATGCCTTTTTAATAGGCATATATATACCACTATTAATAAGATTAGGAAACTCTTCTTGTGGAATTCGCTGCTTATTTCCGTTTGGTTTATCATCAGTAAGTGTAAACTTAATATAATTTACACTTGGGTTCAAAGATAGTGATGCAGTTGCATCTCCACCAGTTTCTGGACCCTCTAATGATTGTACCATATCTTCTAAATTTGCAGTAAATGTAGCCTTATTTTCCATTATTTGTTACCTTCTTTTGTGTAGTAGTTGTTTTCTTTACTGTAGGTGCTTGTCCGGGACCAGTTGGCGGTCTACTGTTGGGACTTTCACCAAAAGCCGGAACATCAAATACTTCTACTTTATCTTGTTCTAATGCTCTTTTCTCAACTTCATCATTAAAGTTGTAACCAAGAACCTTTGCCATAGAGTCTCTACTTAATCCACCACTATCAAATAATTTAGCTAATGCCGTAATATAAGACTCAAATTTGTGGAAGTTAATAGGTTCAAATTCCACTTCTGGAGTATTAGCAAATTTATTTCTTTTAGAAACTTGATAAACAATTTCTTTAATAACTGTTAATATCTTTTCCCTAAAGTTTTCCATTGTTTTAATAGGGGATAAGGAAGCAAATTCTTGGTCTCCTGCACTACTTTTTTCTGTTTCTCCTGTGATTAATATTCTTGGAAATCCCAGAGCAAATAAAATTTCTTGGTTTATTTCCTGATATTTAGAATCGTTAATTAGGACATCAACGTCAGGAAATATCCACTTTAATTGTACCACATGTGACGTAAACAGCTGAAATATGTTCTCAATATCGTTATTTCCACGATTTCTCCATAGTAATTGTTCCTTTAAACCATCCATAAATTTCTTATCTTCTTCACTTTCAGTCATTGGATAGTCATCACTACCAACAGAAATTTGTAAAATAGCACTTAGAACTTTATTTGCAATAGAATAATCTGTTCGTCTAAGATTTCTTTTATGCTCTAAAATATCCACAGCAGCAGAAAGATATGGTGTAGGATATGGAGATTCTGTAGTAATTCTTCGTCTTATAATAAAATCATTTTCGAGTAATATTTTATTCTGTCCTTCTTTTATTTTACTTACAAAAGTTGGTGAATAAGATTCAAATTCTTTATATAATGCTTGGTCTTCACTACCATCTGGATATATACCATTATTCCTAATAAAGTGTAACATTTCATCAGGAATAGTAACAAAATATGATGGTTGATCTGGAAGAACTGACGATTTTATTTCTATGGTAGCTGGGTCTCTAACCCACATAGTTTCAGGCATTTGTAAAGAGTCATATTTCTTTATTCCTAAAGATTTAACTTCGTCTTTTTCCATTGTTCCATATTCAATTTCAGGAACAACTAATCCAGATATAAGAAATTCTAATGCCATATCTTCTGCAAAGACTATAAGTTTATCACTTAATCCTTCAAACACTCTGAATTCATTATCAGATAGTCCGTTTTTATGAAACACTAAATTATTAATACCAATATCAATTAATTTATTGATAGTAGTTGCTGTAAGCGGGTCACGTTTATAATAAAATCTACACCGCTTTATCATTTCTATAAAGTCTGGTTGTGGACCCTTAGTATCTTTATCTTTCTTCCAAGTATATCTCCAAGGATTTTTGGAAATATCATTTTGGTCTAAAGATACTATAGCAGCAGTTGCATTTTGTAACCTTGGTTTATCAGTCATTTTATTTACCACCAGCTAGCCCTCATTAGTCGTTTCTTCTCAGTAGCAAAAAGAGAATAATCATTGACCATATAGTAACTAGTCATAGCACAAAGTAGGGCGGCAGTAAAGTGATCATCACCTCTTTTTCCACCTCTTTGTGTAAGAGTTTTGTATGTGATTTCTCCAGTAGGAGACTTGGAGTAGGTCATTCTTTCCAACTCCGTAATCATTTCTGTATCAGTATAGGAATAAATAATCTTTCTGCTGTTAGTATATTCCTGTAAAATAGACACAGAAAATGGTTTAGTTTTTTGTTTTATTTCTTTTCCTTCAGAATCTATTCCCATAGAAACCCAAGATGAGAAGTCTATAGGAACTACTTTCTTTTTATAATCTTTATGAAGATAATCTCTATGCTCCAAAAGATTTTGCACCACAGAGATACCAGCACTACCCTTATCAATTCCTATAATATATGGTTGATATTTAGTATCCAATAGGTCTATAAGTTTTTCTTGTAGTGGATAAGAAACCTTAGTAAGTTTTATCTTTGCATGAAACTTAATATATCCATTAGGTTCTTCATACATTATCCAGATAGCAGTAGGTTCAGTATATCCTAGGTCAACCCCCACAATACAACCTTTATTCTTTTCTGGAATAGGAGGAAGAATTGCTATATTCCCTATAACATTTACTAGGTTGTCTCCTTCCCTAACACCATCAAATTCAAACTTATATACGGGATAAGACTGAATATCAAAGGCATTTCTGTCAAATAGAGAGAAAACAGGTTTCCCATGCTGTCCCAGAACCAAGTGTATGTAATCATCAGAACCTTCTCCATTATATTGTTCTATGGCTTTTTGTTTATCTTCATTAGTAAATCTAGGATTTTGAGAGGCAGAAATTCTATGTTTAGTATAGCTGGTATTTTCTTGGTCTGTATGCCATAGAACATTCTTTTCACGCAATCCTGTTGGAACTCCAGAAGTTGACATTTTAAATCCGGATTGCCAAGTATTTAAAATAGGTTGCATTTCCACCCATGTTCCCCAAGGATAATAACCAGATTCATCTACCCATACATAGGGAGTATGCAAACCAATAACGTTTGCCCCTGTACCACTCATACCAGCAATACGACACATTAATTTTGATTGATTTTTTAATGATATAGAAAACTCTGAGCCGTTAATTCCACCATTTCTTTCAATGTAATGTTGTAATAAAGAATTAGACCTGAATATTCTGGTAAGATTTGCAAACACAGGTTCTAGGTGAACCTTACTAGGAACAGAATAAACTATATAATTTTCTGGAAAAATATTAAATATTAATGCCCAAGTAATATTTAATGATATGGCTTGCGTCTTTCCTACAGCACGAGCAGCCATCATAGACACATAATGATTGAAGTCACATAAATATTCTTTTTGATAGATGGATAAGATAAATTCTTCCTCATATTCGGTCCTATCTATGTTCATTAAAAACTCTCCGAATAAAACAGGGTTTTTAAATATTTCATAGATAATGAGGTCATCCCTAGTACATTTTTCCTCAATCATAGTTTTTTATAAATATCTCCGCAAATTGTCTTCCAAGAAAACCTATCTCTTATATATGCTATCTGTTTCGGTGAAAGTGGCTTATATTCTGATTCAAAAATACTAGCAAGTTGTTTTACTATATCACCTTTCATATCAATATACTTTCCAAAATCTTTATAGTAAGAATAAGTGGGAAGATTCGGAACTATTGGCACTGCACCAGTCATTGCACCCTCTATACAATGCATTTCAAATCCTTCTATTATCCTAAGTCCTGTAACATACTTAACTCTTTGAAGAAAACTTGTATACCAAGAATCTGTCATATATTCCATAAATTGATAACGACTATCGTTCCATTTAAAGTTTTCACCAGTATGTAACATGGTCTTATTTGCTAAAACACAAGCTTCGAATACTTTATCTAAACATTCTGTTTCTGCAACATGCCCTGAAGAGAAAACAGTATATGTTCTTTGAACTTTACTTATAGGAAATAAATCTGGTTCTGCTCCTAAAGGAGTTCTAAGGAACTTAGAAGCATCATTTATATAACCTGTAAGGTCATGAAAAGATAGTGTTAGTTTACATTCGTTCCATAAAGTTGCCCAATTAGTAACTGGTATATCGGTAGTATAAAGGCACTGTTGAAACATAACTACATTGCTTAAAGAAGTTTTGGACATTAAATATTCATATTCTTTTTTTCCCACTACTTGTATAATTTCTATATCTGGATTTGTAGTTACCCAGTCAACATTAGGGAAATGTGTTCTCAATGCCAAACTTATTCTTTTAAATGCTCTACCAAAATCAGGATTACTATTTTCAAATATTCTCATTTTACCTACTTTCTATTGCTTCTGAAATTTTATCCGCAACTAATTTAGGATGTATTGCATTAGACCAAAACTGCCTCATTAACACATCTTTACTATGAGTGAAAGAACATCCCGGTTCCCTATATGTAAAAGTAACTAATCTTTTATTTGGGTCAAACCAATTTTGTTTCACTTGAGAACAAGTATGTGGTCCAGAATATCTACCAGCAATAACACCACAAAAAGTACTCAAATAGGAAATTTCATTTATATCAAAACCATCGGTGGTTTTAGTAATGTCACCTGTAAAAAATACATTTGTAAGGTCTGTTTTAAATTTATTGGTAAGTATAAATGTTTTTTGTGGATATCTTAAAGATAAAAAATTTATTGTTTGAACGAAATTAAAATTTGCGGCTTGTCCAGATAAAACATCTCCGTTACAAATTAATATTTTATCTCCTGTGCATTTCTCTACAAATGCATCCACCCCTTGAATTTGAAATTTTGTATAATCAATAGTTGTAAGATACTCTAATGGAATTCCTTTTAATGGTTCAAATCCTAATTCTAAAAGTATTTCATTGTTCATTTCAAAGATAGACTCTACTGTACAACCATACTTTAAACCCTTTTGACCAATCCAAGTAGAAATATATAAACAATTATCTTCTACCGTGTGACTTATTCCAACATTCATTTTATCTGTAATAGGAGTATATTGTAAGTTATCAATGTCTATTAACATTCTTGGAGGTTTGTTATGAGCATAAAAATATTCTTTGGCAGGGATTATTTTCATACATTCCCTAACAAATTCTCTACTTTCAAATACATCTCCTACTCCATACGGATTAAACCAAACTACTTTATCATACATGGAATAATGAAGCCATTCCTTTCTTTAGATTTTCTGAAGACCAAGCAACATAAAATTCTTCTAGTGGTTTGGTTCCTAAGTTCATAATTTCTTTTATTGAGTGTTTATCTATATTAATTTCATCTTTTAATACATGTCTAAATGAATTATTAGAATCTACCGCTATTGACCTTTTTACTGATAATGCATAATCTAAAGAACTAGCCAATCCAAATTGTGGTAAATCATTATACATAAAAATATTAATATCGTTTCTTGCTAGAAAATCTAACATTGTCTTATTATCAAAAAGGTCATGTGTTATATTAAGTTGTATACCAGGATTAGTATTTAATTTTATACACCTAATTACCATTTCTTGTAACATTGATTTATAAACATCACAAAAAGGAGACCAAACCATATGTAAATTAAAAATAGCTTTATCAAATTCTTTATTAATTCGCTTAGTTAAAGTATCAAATCCCTTTTGATAACTACTCATAAACCCGAAGGTTCCAATTGTTGGTATATCATTTTTTGGATATAAATTAACATAGTTAAATAATGGTCTGGTTAGAGTAACGCACTTTTCTGGAGATAATATATTACTTGAATCTATAATTCCATTTTGTATTCCATAATCACCAAAAAATATGTACTTATCATAATATTTTCTAATAGGTCTTTCATGAAAAACATAATAGTGTGGAATTTTTGATGGAATTTTATGTGTATAAGGAAGCCAACTCATAACTGTACTATACCAATTTAAAAATACAAAATCTGGTTTAATTGTAAGTAATAAATTCATATATTCATTAAGAGAAGTTGGTTCCTTATAAATATAATTTATCCCTTCAGAATCTTTTACTATTTCATATACACGGTTACCAAATTGGTAAATACCACAATTAGCTACTGTAGAATTTATAAATAATACTGTTTTCAAGTTATTTCCTCTAGAATATTTTCAAATGATTTAACAAAATTATCATTTGAAAATGCATCATAAATTGGTTTTAATGGGTCTATTCCTCTACCCATTATTTCTTTTATAGAAGAATTTTCAATACAAATTGAAGGTACTAAACTATACAGATGTTCAAACATAGGAACTTTGGTTACTGCTATTGGGCGTTTTACAGAAAGAGCAAAATCTGTTGAGCCAGCAATTCCATCTGTTTTAGAAGCATCATAAAAGAAACAATTAATATCATTACCGGCTAAAAATTCCAAAACTTGATTATCGGTAAGAAAATCTCTATTAACTTGTAAACTAATCCTTGGTTTGGTTATTTTAGTTCTACATAACTCTATTGTTGCGTCTGTTACAAAACCATTTACATCTCCATGAAATGAATTAGAAATGGCAAATTTAATATCAGCAACATCAAACTCTTCATTTATTTTTTCTACAATGTAATCAAATCTTTTACTTGGAAATCCAAATCCAAAACTACCTATTGTAGGAACTGTATTTTTTGGATACCCTCCAGAATACTCCAACAAATATCTAATTGGAACAATAAAAACTCTACTTGCCATTTCTGAAGAAATGTTGGCTTTTGATATCATATATATAAAATAATTAAAACCAATCGCATTTTTTTCTATGGAGTATCCTTCATGTATTATGGCTACGTGCTTAATACTTTTAAACTGTTCTAATGTTTCTTTGGTTAAGTATGGTAGGGTAGAAGGACTATAGTTATACAAAACTACATCTGGTTTTATGGCAGATATTTCACCAATAATATCTGACTCTCTAATTACCATTCTGTAAATAAAATTGAATTTCTTAGATGTTCTAAGTATCTTTGGTATTCTTTCTGCCCACTGTTGTATTCCACAAGGCTTAATACTATTATTTATTATAAGAATTTTTTTCATATTAATCCCTTTTCATGAAGAAGTTCCTTAAACTTCTCACGAAATTTATTTGGATGCCAATCTTCTTGCATTTGTTTAACTCCAGATTGTGTAGAAACTATAAGTTCTTCATAAGATTGTTTAGGATAATAAGAAATATATTTATGCAGATGTCTGAAAGTATTACAGTCAGTAATTGCTATTGGCCTTCCAGCAGAAATAGCTTGGTCTGTTACTGCTGAAAGTCCAGATAAATCTCTATAATATGGAAAAGAATTTATAGTGTGTTCTGAACACCATCTAATTAATTCTGGTTTCGACATATAATCATGAGTTACTATTACTTCAACATCTGGATTAGCTAGTCTTTTAAGGGTATCTCCATATTGCTTTAACATTGAGAGTGGAATACCAGTAAATTGACCTTCTGGAAAATTAAATCTTACAATACAATTTCCGATTTTATTTGCATTTTCCACTACTTCATAAAATCTTTTATATGATAAAGCAGCACCTGTTGGACATACCAATCCAAAACCGCCAATAACCGTTTTATCTGTACTTAACAAAGGTTTTAAATCAGAAACTACTTCTAGTGGTCTAGGAAAAGGATAGTAGTTTTTTGTTCTTTCTTTGGTTGGGTCTATAATCATATAGGCATCAACTACAGGAGGAGTATATGGAAGATACACCGTTGGGGTAACTTCCAAAACTACTATTATTTTTGTTCCTTTTAGCCTATTAATATTCTTTTGAGTAATTGGTAAGGTAAATGGATGCCAGTTAAAAACATAAAAATCATATTTGGCTTGAGAAATTAATATGTTTCCAAGCCTATCTACTTCCTTATACTCTAAAGAATAATTTGGCTCTCCGCCCATAAGGGCATCTTTTATCATTACTCCGGCCTCATAAATGCTACAATTAGCACGTTGTTGATTTACAAAAACTCCTTTTAGCATTTATTTATCCTTGTTATATGTTTTAGTTATATTTGTATACTTACCAAATCCAAGTAATTCATCAATTGCCCGTATTAATTCCGTTCTTTTTGCATTAGTTTGCTGTGCAGTAATAGCAGAAGATAATCTTTCTTCGTCTGATAAAGATAAATCCATCAGTTTGTCCTGCGAAAACCAGCAGCGTATGTTATTGGAAATTAATTCATCAATTAATTGTGCCACAGTTTTTTCTTTTATGTTCATAGATTCCACCCACCATCTTTTGTTCTAACATGGGGATAAGGAAGCATATATAAAGCAAGTCCACCTCGCTCAAGAAAATCTTTTAGGATTCTATCGAATGTTTCTGTAAAATGCCAAGCCAAAACAATTATTACTGCCGGTTTTGCATCAAAAACTTCCTTCTCTGGGATTATGGGAATATTAGTTCCAGAAGTTCGTAAACCAAATTTGTCTTCGTTTACCTCTCCAATGGCTTTAATCCATTTATTATCAAGTTCCATCACTTGTAACATAGTATTAGCTTTTGTACTTGCAGCTAAAGCATAAACACTATCTATACCATATGGCAATAAAAATGTTTGTATATGTTCTTTAAACTTTTCTATATTACTTTTAAGTTTTTCTACAGAAACTACACCCATTTGAAAATCAAAAAATTCTTGTGCAATAGCATTTTTTACTTTTATGGATTCTGGATATTTATTCAAATAAGAAATGTATACTCTTAAAGAGCCGCCATTTACCTTATTATATTCCATATCAAAAATTTCAAGGTCATGCCATCTCATAAACACATCCAAATCTGAAAGTGTATAATATTCCAAATGTTCAGAATTTAAATCATCTACCCCATTAACCTTTAACATTGAATATAAATCCATTAACTGAATAACCCAAATACCATCTTTATCTAAAATAAACTTTACATCCTCTATAAATTTATTTGGGTCTGGTAGATCATAAAACATGGCTATCGTTGTGATAACTTTCGCCCTAGCCAACCCAAAAGGATACAAATCCCTAGAAAAATAATCATTAATAAAATAGTCACTGTTTTTCTCCGCCCGCTCCTGTAGGTTTGGGGCTGGGTCAAAACCAACTCTCTTTATATTTTTGTTAGAATACATTCCTAGCATAGAACCATCATTACAACCAATGTCTACTACTATGTCTCCATCTTTGAGTTCTATTCTCTTTTCTATATTTTCCACAATATCTTTTAGGTCTTTTAACATAGACCCATTTAATCCAGACCTATACCAATAATGATCTTTATACATAAAATCTAAATCTGGAGTGTCTCTTAATTGATGCAGACCACAATTATCACATCTTGCTAATGCAAGAGTATCTTTTACTGACTCTTCTCCCTCTTTTAAGAAATCAGAAAGATAAAAATCTCCTAGGTCATAAACCGTTCTTAAAATTCCACCACACATTCTACAATTAGCAATCATTTTGTTTCTCCAATTTTAAATCGGCCTCCACCATCATTTCAACCAACTGTTGAAAACTAACTTCTGGTTTCCAGCCTAGTATAGTATGCGCCTTAGTACAATCAGATAATAATGTGTCTGTTTCTGCTGGTCTGTAGAACAGTGGGTCTATAACTACATAATCCTCGTAATTTAAACCTACATGGCTAAAAGCAATTGAACAAAATTCTCTTATTGTGTGAGTTATTTCAGAACCTATTATAAAATCATCTGGAATATCTTGCTGTAGAATTAACCACATTGCTCTAACATAATCACCAGCAAATCCCCAATCTCTTTTAGACTCTATATTTCCTAAACGAAGTTCCTTATCTAGACCTAACTTAATTCTAGCAACCCCATTACTTATTTTTCTTGTTACAAATTCTATTCCTCGTCTTGGAGATTCGTGATTCATTAAAATACCAGATGCAGCAAATGTTTTAAATGATTCACGATAATTGCGTGTAATATAGAAACCAAAACATTTAGCAACTCCATATGGACTTCTTGGATAGAATGGAGTTTTTTCATTTTGTGGAATTTCCTGAACCTTACCAAACATTTCTGATGTAGATGCTTGATAAAATTTAGTATCTGGTTTAATTCTTTTTATTGCTTCCAAGCATCTAAGTGGACCAATTGCATCGATATCAGCAGTATATTCTGGAATTTTCCATGATGTAGGAACAAAAGACATTGCTCCTAAATTATAAAATTCGTCTGGTTTATATTTTTCCATTATAGTAGAAATGGAGTTACCATCCGAGAGGTCTCCGTAAACTAATTCTATATCTTTTAAAATATGATTAACATTTAAAGTATTTACAGTACTAGACCTACGAACCATACCAACAACATTATATCCTTTTTCTAATAGAAGTTCAGCCAAATAACTTCCATCTTGCCCTGTTGCACCAGTTATAAAA
>Ga0315273_10001427_pt1 | contig 27182 bp, 2 predicted proteins | sample YL17G02_0_MG_FD_205753 | JGI IMG/M metagenome (GOLD analysis project Ga0315273, IMG submission 205753) | Sediment microbial communities from Yellowstone Lake, YNP, Wyoming, USA - YL17G02_0 | ecosystem: Environmental > Aquatic > Freshwater > Lake > Sediment | place: USA: Wyoming | collected... | reverse complement strand
CAGAGCTTCACCATCACGGTCGCGGCGGCGCCGGTGGAGAACCACGCGCCGCAGATCACGTCGAGCCCGGTGACGGCGGCGACGGCGACGCAGGCGTACGGCTACCAGGTGACGGCGACGGATGCGGACAGTGACGGGCTGACCTTCGGGCTGACGACGTTCCCGACGGGCATGACGATGGGGCCGACGACGGGGCTCATCAGTTGGACGCCGACGGCGGGGCAGACGGGACCGCACGATGTGACGGTGACGGTGAGTGACGGGAAAGGCGGCAGCGACGCGCAGAGCTTCACCATCACGGTCGCGGCGGCGCCGCCGAACCGGCCACCGGTTGCCAACGCCGGCGGCCCGTACTCGGGTACGGTCGACGAGCCAGTTGGGTTCAGCGGCGGCGGGTCAAGTGACCCGGACGGCGACGCCCTGACGTACGCGTGGGATTTCGGCGACCAATCGCAAGGCGCCGGTGCCACGCCGCAGCACCTCTATGCCACAGTCGGGTCCTTCACGGTGACCCTCGTCGTGACCGACGCGCACGGGGCCAGTCACAGCGTCACGACTACCTGCCTGGTCGGCAAGACCGGCGACCGAGCGCCGCCCCTCGTCACGCTGACGGGCCCTGCCTCCGCGCTCCCAGGCAGCCGGATCCTCGTGACGGCGACGGCGGATGACAACGTGGGCGTCGCGTCGCTGCGGTTCGAGGTCAGCGGGCTGACACCGAGCACGGTGCCCTCGCCGCCCTATCAGCGCACGATCGACGTGCCGCAGGTCGCAGCGCCGGGCGACACGATCCAGGTCCGCGCTATTGCCACCGACTTCAACAGCAACACCGCCCAAGCCGACTACGTCGTCACGATCGTCGCGATCCCCGACACCGAGAACCCCACGGTCTCGCTCGGCGTGCCACCTGAGATTGCGCCCGGAGCGGCGCTCAGGATCACAGCGACGGCGCATGACAACGTGGGCGTTGCCCGGGTCATCTTCTCAGTGAACGGCGTGTCGGTCGGAACGGATGAGACGCCGCCGTACGAATCGAGTTTCGCCGTTCCGGCCGACGCACCCGTCGGCGGAACGCTGTCCATCGTCGCGCGCGCCGTGGACTTCAGCGACAACGCCGCGGACAGCCGAGGGTCTGTCGCGATTGTCGCCACGGCGGACGCGGTTTCCCCGGTGGTCGCGCTGACGGCTCCGGCCGAGATCCTCGCAGGCCAGGCGCTTTCCCTGTCGGCAACGGCCTCCGACAACGTGGGCGTTGCGACGGTGGCGCTCCTCGTGGACGGCGCTCAGCTGCGAACGCTGACGACGCCGCCCTACGAAGCCTCGTACGTCGTGCCTCGGACGATGCCTCCAGGCACGATGCTCCGGCTGGCGGCGGTCGCCACGGACTTCAGCTCCAACGAGGGACGCGCCGCCGCCGAGACGCGCGTCGTCGCGCCAAACGTCGCCGGGCTGGGCGTCGTCACCGGCGAGGTGTACGCGGATCGAACCGGCCTGCCCCTCGAAGGCGCGACAGTCGCCATCATGGGCGCCGACGCGACCGGTACACCGTACGATCGAAGCACCGTCACCGATCGCCGCGGACGCTATGCGCTTTCGATTGGTGCCGGACACGGCCTCGTCGAGATCTCGAAGACCGGATGGATGCGCGTCCAGCGCCCGGTCGACGTGACGGCCGGCCGCGTCGTCGAGGCGGTCGACGCGCGACTCACCCCAGTGGCGGACGCGTCCGCGCCGATTACTCCGGTGATCGGAGGCAAGGCCGGCACGGCGGACGCGGAACTGACCGTGGCTGCGGGCGGCCTGGCGGAAGAGACGGCGATCGCTGTGACCTCGGTCAGCCAGCAGGGGCTCGAGGCCCTCCTGCCCCCGGGTTGGTCGCCGGTCGGCATGGCCGACGTGTGGCCTCGCGGCGTGACATTCCAGGCGGCAACGCTCCGCGTGAAGAATGCGTTCCGGCTGGCTGCCGGCACGGCCCTCGTCCTGGCCGTCTGGGATGACGCGGCCGGCGCCTGGCGCGCCATCGGCCCCTCCGTGGTTCCGGACGATGGGAAGATGCTCGCCGGCGACATCCCGCACAGCGGTCAGTTTGCCTGGATCCTTTCCGACAGCGTGCCGGCCGCGCCTCCCGTGCCGGCGGCCGGCGAGATCGTGCGCGGCGTCTCGGTGCCTGTCGTGCCCGACGCCGTCGCGACCGCGATCACACCGCAGCCGAAGATCAGTATCTACAGGCCTGGCGTGGTGTCGGACGTCCGCGGCGTGCTGACCGGCGCGTCTCCGTTATCGAGCGGCGCGCTGATCTGGGCGCGCGTCAGCGAAACCTACCGGTTCCGATCGGGCGGCGAGGCGAGCCCCGAGCCGTTTGTCGAAGACCTGATCCTGTTCCAGGCGCCTCCCTCCGGAGCTGCGGTCGCGGCGTCGTTCCCCGTTTCGCCCTCACTGACCTTCGAAGCGGCCTCGCTGGATCGCGGGGTCATTACCGTCGAGCTGTCTGCGCCGTCTGGCGAGCCGGACGTGCCCGTTATTGTCGGCGCGGACGGCGTGACCGTGGTGGCGGGCGGCGATCGGCAGCTGCAGATCCCGGCGGGTGCGCTCGCCGAACCGGCGGCGGTGGCCATGCACGGACTCGCGCAGGCCAGCCTGGGAGTCACGCTGCCGGCCAGCCTCGAATTCCTCGACGCGATCGAGGTATCGCTCATCGGAACGCTCGGCCAGCCGGCGGTGCTGTCGGTCCCGTTGCCGGCCGGGATGACCGACGCCAGCCGGGTGCTGCTCCTGCGGCTCGAGCAGATCAGCACGGAGACGAAGCTGGTTGTCGTCGGCATTGCCGCCATCACGGACAGTCGGCTTGTGTCGCAGACGATGGTCGGCGGCGACGCGAATGTGTTGGAAGGGATTCGAACCGCCGGCCGCTACCTGCTCGTGCGCGCGGCCGAGCCGTTTGGTTTCGCCCTCGGGCAAGTGCTCGGCGTCAGCGCCAGTCCCTTCGCCGGAGCGGTGGTGTCGTCAACCGCGTTGCCCGTCGTGGCGCTGTCCAACGCCGCGGGACGCTACGGCCTTGCCGTCGCACTCGGGAATGTCGCGCTGACGGCGCTCGATCCCGTCCGATCCGACACGGGGAGCGGGAGCGGTGTGATCGCGTCCGCCGGGGAGGTGCTGGCGCTGGACCTCCAGCTCGTCGCGCAGGTTCCACGTGTCGTGTCCATTTCGCCCGCCAGTGGCGCGGCCAGCGTGCCGCTGGCCAACCCGGTGGTCATCATCTTCTCCGAGCCGATTGATCCGGCCAGCGTCACCGGTTCCAATGCGCAGCGCGTCTCGCTCGCGTCGGCGGCCGGCCCGGTGGCGGGCACGCTCGCCCTGTCGACCAACGACACGGTTGCGACGTTCCGGCCGGTAGAGCCCCTGCTGCCGAACACCAGCTACACGATCACCGTGGCCGCCGCGGTGCAGGATCGCGCGGGCTACGCGATGGCGGCGCCGTTTGTGTCGCCGTTCTCGAGCCTCGACACGCTTCCACCGCCGACGCCGCCGGCCGGCAGCGTCCAGGCATCGGTCCCGGGCGCTGACGGCAATGCCCGTATCACGGCGACGCAGGGCACGGCCGGACCGCACGACACGGTGACGGTGGTCAACACGACCACAAAGGCCATCACGCCGGTACTGGTCGATTCCGACGGCGGGTTCGCCGTCGTGGTGCCTCTGGGGCTGAAGGACAAGGTCCAGCTGCGAATCGTGGACGCCGCCGGGAACGAGACCATCATCGACATCCCCGCACTCGGGCAGACCAACGCGGACGGGAGTGTGTCGAAGGTCATTGGGCCGGACGGCGGGCGGGTCGATGGCGATCACGGCGTGGCGGTCGATGTTCCCGCCGGCACGTTCCCCGACGGCGCCGTGGTGACGGTGAAGGCCGTTCTGCCCGAGGACTTCCCGGTCGCACTCCCCGCCGACGCTCAACAGCGCTTCCGGTTGGACGGCGGGGTGAAGCTCGATTTCGGAGGCGCGGAGCCGACCCGATACGTCAACGTCTCCATCCCGGCCGCGGGCGACGAGAAGCCCGACGGTCAGTGGGTCGTCTCTCGCGTGGCCGACCTGGGCGGTCAGGCGGTTCTCGATGTCGTGGACAGCGGCAAGCTCCTCGGCGGGCGGATCACGACGTCGTCTCCGCCGTGCCCTGGCGTGACCAAACAGGGCACGTACGGCCTGTACAGGTCGGACGATATTCTCGGGTGGAACTACACGTACTTGTCGTCCGTGAACGGCACCGCCGTTCTGGAAGCGCGCACGGATGTGAAGGCGGTGCTCTCCTGGTTCTCGATGCCGTGGCTGGCGATCGAACCTCCTGCAATGCAGCCGGTCTGCTATCCGGTGATTTCCGGCAGGGTGACCGTCGCCCCGAACAGCGTCAAGGTACAGATTCCGGGCGAGGTGCTCACGCCGGCCGATCGCGAAATCATCATTCGCAACCAGGTGACCGGGACCGAGCAGCACTACCCGCGAAGTGGCGCCGAGTTCGTCTTCGAGATGTCCGGCAGCGATCGCGACGGCTACCGCGTCGTGGTCAGCGGGCCGGCCGGCGAGCAGCAGGTGCGCGCCATTGGAGTTACGGCCGGCGTGACGGGCACGGTGGTGGTCAGATTCAGCCCGGACGTCGTCACTGTACCGGTCGAGCGGGTGGTCATCACGAACCTGACGACCGCGGCCGACCACGTCAGCCTCGTGACGACCGAGGACCTGACGCTTGCGGCCGACGGCGGCGAGGGCGATGCCCGGGAGGTGACGGCGCGCGCGGTCGCGGCGGGCGTCCAGCCGCGCAGTCTGCCGTTCACGGTGATCCCGTCTCCGTATGGCCCCGGCAACCTGCTGCTGCGCGCGCTGGAAGGGACGTTCGATCCGTCGCCGCCGAGGGGCGCCGTGTATCTCAACGGGATGCAGGTCCCGGAATCGGCCATCGTGGATGGCGGCATTGCCTGGGCGTTCGACGGATCGTTCTCCGACCGCTTCGTGCTCACGGTGGAGTACCCCGGCTCGAATTCCATCGTCGTCAAGATTCCGAGTTTCCAGGTCATCGTCAAGAACCCCCAGACCGGCAAGGTCATCAAGACGATCAGCGGTCAGTCTCCTCCTCGGGACCAGCCTCTGAGTCTGGGCGTTATCTCAGATGACATGGCATCGCCATTCGTCATCGGCGGGCCCTCGCGCATCAACAGTTTCGACCCGGCCGGCCTCATCACCTTCACGTTCTCGGAGCCGATGGACGCCGACAGCGTCAAGTCGAACTTCATCGTGCAGGACGAGAACGGCGCCGTCGTCCAGGGCGAGGTGCGCATCTCGAGCGGCAACCGCGTCGCGACATTCGTTCCCCGGCGACCTCTGAAGCTCGGCGCAACCTACACGCTCACCCTGAAGGGCAACGACGAACTCGGCGCGCTCCTGGTGCCGGACAAGCCCGTTCTTGGTCCGCGGGGAATCACCGACGTGTCGGGCAACCCGCTCCCGACGACGCGGCTCACGATCAAGGTCTTCGGGCCGCGCCTCGTCGGCGGACTGCTCACCGGCTCGCCGGTCAACGATGTCGCGTTCGAGCGCAAGCGGCTCAACAACGCGCTCACGACATTCGTGTTCGCGGCCACCAACAGCGCAGGGACGGACAAGGTCGTCAGCATCGACGCGAACGACGCCGCCAATCCCGTGAAGGTCGCCGGAAACGGGGACCAGGCGCAGGCCCGCAAGCGCATCACCATCGTGCCTGGTGTGTCGGTCGGCGGCCTGTCGAACGGCGACCTCGCTGTGACAGCCAGCTTCAACCTGTACTACTCGTTCCTCAACTACTACGACGTCACGAATCCGACCAACATCCGGTGGCTCGCCAACAAGTTGCTCACCGCGACCCCAGACTTCCTCACGCCGTTCAACAACCGGGGCACGTATCACATTCAGGGCTTCTCCAGAGGCGTAGCGGCGCTGAAGACGGCCGACGGCGTGTATGCCTACGCCGCCGTGCAGAACGTGGGCGTCATGGCGGCCGATGTCGGGCGCGGAATCCCGGAACCCGGTTCCAGCACCCGGTTCCTCGAGGCGATGTACCCCGGCGACTTTGTTGACATCACTGCGGTCTACGACAAGCTGCTGGCGGTCAGGCGCGTCGAGAACCAGCTGTTCATGTTCGACGCGAATCTCTCGCCGCTGATGCAGTTCGACCTGCCCGACATCCCGCGCCGCGTGACCGCCGTGAGCGGCTTCCCGATCGACGGCGACGGCGATGGCGTGATCGGCCAGAACGAGATCTATGACCTCGCGATCGTCGCTTGCGAGCAGAGCATCCTCATCATCGACCTGGCCGAGATGCTCAGCGGCCAGGCCGCCGGCCTGCCGATCATCGGGACGATTCCTCGGACGGCCATCACCCGCGAGATCGACATCGACGCGGGCCGCCAGCGCCTCTTCGCCGGCGGCGACGACGGATTGCTGATCATCGACTTGTCGAAGCCCCGCGACAGCGCGAGCAGCAACGACCTGGACGGTGACGGGATCGACGACCGGATCATCTGGACCAACCCGAATCCCCGCGACGTCGGCGGCCTGAAGATCGACGCTGATCGCGGCGTCCTCTATGTCGGCCACGGGGGCGGCGTCGATCTCTGGGCTGTCTACGAGAACTGCTGCGACATCGGCGTGGACATGAACGCCGAGCCGAAGGAGAACCTCGTCGCCGACCGGACGCAACTGTTGATCAACGAGAAGAAGGCACTGCAGCAGGCTATCGGCAAGGGTCTCGGGGAGGCCGCCTCGGGATGCGGCGTCGACACCACGGCCATCTCGATCCTCGAGCAGGGCAGCGGCGCATGCCTCTGGAAGGGCGACCCGAGCAAGACCTGCAGCGAGAACTACCAGCCCGGCATCAGCGATCACGACTTCGAGGTGTTCCTGCCATCCGGACAGATGGGCCCGACCGGCACATGCGTGGCGAAGAAGCTCATCGACCAGTTCCGCGATCCGGAGACCGGGGAGTTGAAGCCCGTCGAGCTACCGAGCGGCACCAAGATGACCTTCGAGGACATCTCGTTCTTCCCGATGCCCAAGGACGAGTTCGAGCGGGCCAAGCTCAACGTCATGCCGCCGACGGACCCCGCCGGCAACGACCCCACGGGCGACCTCGGGCTCGGGCGGCAGGGTCTGCTCCTGAAATGGCTGCTCGAGGGTCAGTATATCGAGGTCCCCGGTCACCCCATGAGCGGCGAGTCGCTCGGCACCATCCTCGAGATCCTGAAGACGCAGACCGGCATCCCGCGACTCGAGGGCTACGAGTGGGCGATGCTCCAGGACTTCGCGCTCGCAAAGTCCAAGGCACGCGTGCGCGTGGCCGGCGCGTCGGACACGAACTCGTTCTTCTACAAGCTCTACATCAAGCAGCTGCACGACGCCGGGAAGGCCGGCATCCGCGCGGCGCTCGGGGGGATGCTGGCCGACCAACTCGCCAACCGCATCGTGCTCGACATCAGCCGCGAGCAGTACGACAGCACGGGCTGTCTCGCCATCCGGGCGCAGCTGAGCGATCCCAACGCGTGGTCCGAGAAACCGTGCCGGTCGTTCGAAGAGTACGTGGCCTCGGCGGCGGCCAAGACACTGCGGGGCTGGACGCCGCTGACGCTCTTCACACGCGACGTGGTGGTCCACGGGATCAACCGCTTCTTCAGAGTCAAGTCCGACCTCGAACCGATTGCGAGCGAAGCGGACGCGAACGAGGTCATCGCGTCGGCCGCGAAGTTCATCGACACGACCAAGGCCGCTACCGAGACAATCTTCAACTTGACCGTCGGCCAGGATCCCGACGGGCAACAGCGGATGCAGAATGTCGGGAACGCGCGCCAGAAGACGGACAAGGCGCTCAAGGAAGCGCATCTCCAGCCGGTGCCGCACCTGTACAACCGCGGCTTCGTCATGGGCCGCCAGTTACGCGTGGCGATGTACGCCGACTCCCAGCTTCTGAAGGAATCGGCGATGGATCTCGCCGGCGGCGAGAACCTCTACCCGAAGTACGAGCGCAACCCCGACGGCTCGCTGAAACTCGATCCCGACAACAAGCCAATCCCGCTCTACGATGTGGGCCCGATCGATCAGGCGGCCAATCTCGGCCAGCCCAAGCCGATCGCGTACACCATCGACCTGCCAGACGCGACGATGAAGGAGGCAAACCGGGCCAACAACGTCGGCGGGTTCTACTACTACACTCTGAATGTAAACTCGCCGGCGCCTCCGCAGACCCCGGCACAGCCACCGCCTCCCGTTCTGGTGCCGGGTCCGAATCCGGAGTGCGAGGACGGTCCAGTCCTGAGGATCACCCAGCAGATCGTGGCCGGCAATCAGGTGCTCGACCATGACGCCGTGCTGGGTCTGGGAGAGCAGGTCAAGCTTCGCATCGTGGTCGAGAACCTCTCGAGCAGTGAGCAGTCGGACATCGTTGTGTGCAGCACGCTCCTCAGTCTGTGCAAGGCGGTGGGGACGCTCGCGGTCGGCGGCAAGGCGAAGGTCGACATCGACTTCACGGTTCCTGCGGACGGCGTCATCGCGGACATCATCGCCACGGTCTACGGTCCGATGAGCGGCGTCCAGACGTCGGCCCCCCTACGGCTCATGGCCAGCTGCGAGTATTACGAAGTGATCCCGCCCGACCGCAATCCGAATCCGAAGGACGAGGACTCGAAGGTGATGATCGGGGGCTCCGCACTGCGCTACTACAGCGTGATCAACCGCCGGAGCGGCGAGCCCGTCGCCGGGGCGGCCGTCAGCGTTCAGGCCCAGTCGGCGACCGAGAGTCGGGCGTTCGAGTTCACCACGGACTCCAACGGGATCATCGTCGCGCCGAATGAGCCTGGCATGAGCTTCTACTTCGCCAATCCCGATGTGGTCGGCACGACGTTTGACCTCAAGGTCGGCGAGGTGGGAGGAATCGCGCCGATGTGTTCGGCTCCTGTGGCGTTCAAGATCGGAGTCGAGAAGCGGGCCCACAGCCAGTCGTACTCGCGTGGCATTGCCATCCAGGGCTCCATTGGACTGTTCGCCAGCATCGAGAAGTCGGCCGAAGAAGGTTTCGAGATGAGCCGGGAGGAGGAGACCGCGGGCGCCACGACGATCAAGGCTCTCACGCTGAAGCAGAGCCTCAAGTCCGGCACCAAGAGCGGAATCTCGTTCTCGTTCCTCAACCTGAGCGCTGACGTCGGCGTTGGAAAGCTCTCACTCGGTGGGGAGGTAGGACTCACCGAGAAGATGGGCGACGCTTCGTTTGAGACCTACAGATACCCGTATCCGTTGAGCCGTGAGGCGCAGTGCTCCATTGCGGCTGTCACGCTTCGAGGGCTCTACGGCATCAACCCCCTCTTCAATAAGCTTCTCGATTTGTTCCGGACGGATCCGTGCCCCGACCCGACTCTCTTCCGGTCGTCAGCGGGAGAGGAGACCTCACGTGAGGCATCTATCCAGGGGAGCTTCAAGCTCGGTGCGACGCGGCCGACCGGCGGCGACAAGCAAATCGGCGTCACCTTCGGCGCGTCCGGCAGCTCCGGGTTCGGGTTTGGTGTGGCGTTCGGCCGGAACTATGCCCCCTCCGGCGGCACCGCGAAGGTGGCCTCGAAGACGCAGGGCTACACGCTGAGGGGCGGCGTGGATTTCACGGCAGGGCTCACCATCGACCCGTCGGACCCGCCGCACGTGCAGGATGACCTCAAGACGACCCACAAAGTGTTCGATCGGACCCTCAACACCGGCCTCTCTTACTCCACCGCCGAACTGTATGGGGTGCAGTTCCTCAACACGATTGACAGTGACGAGCCGTCGGCCATCTCGGTGACCTACCAAAGCCCCAAGGGGTTCGGCTGGACGAGAAGCATATTCGGCGCGGCGACCCAGCTGGCCGGGCGGCCCGACCGGACGCTGACCTGGAAGATCTCTGACCCCGCAGACGTCGCCCTGGCGGTTGATACCCTCGCAAACGTGAAGGCGATCCGCAACTCGGACGCGTTGGCGCAACTCGGTTTGCAGATGACCTATTTCTTGCCGACCGTCCTGGTCGGGGAACACAGGAAGTTCGAGCGGGAAGTGCTGCCGCAGACTAGGACCTCCTACACGATTACGCAGAAAGACGGCTCCGGGTATTCGGCGCCCTTCGGCGCCAATGTGGCTCTCGGGCCGCTAAAGGCCGGCCTGTCGTTCGTGGTCAAGGCGGACTCGAGCGTGGGGTTCATCTTCGAGAAGGGCGTCAACGTCAAGGGAGCCACCTATCCGCTCGAGAAGTACACGCGCGATTCGTTCATCCCCGATGCCGACCTGAATCTCTTCGACATCGTCGTGCTGAGCTGGAAAGCGTTGATCTCGTCGTTCGCGTCTCACTTCTCTGACCACCTCCTCTCTATCGACCTGACGAACCCCAACAACCCCCTGCGATCGACCGGAAGCGCCACACTGACGATCGACGGGACGAAGGAATCCGAGCCGTTCGATGCGACCGTCTTCTCCTACCACTTCTCACCAGTCGAGGGGCCGGTCAAGGACGCCCGCTACATGCCGGCAGACGTTGCCGGGCCGGCTGGACAACCGCACTACGGCATAGGCGGGTTCCACCAGTTCGGCCCGGCCGGCCGCTCCCTCGGCGCCTCCAGCCGCCTCGTCATCGACTATGACGATGGTGAGGTCAGCGGCCTGGATGAGTCGCAGTTCGCCATCTACGCGTACAACGACGACACGAAGGACTGGGATCTCGTCGGAGGAACCGTCGACGCCGCCGCGAACACCGTCACCGCCGCGATCGACACGATGCGCCTCTACACGATAGGCATGCCAATGCCGAAGGGCGACATCGGGCTGGACGCCACGGCAGGCGAACTCGTGAATGAGACCATCACGTTCACGGTGACGAGCGGGACCGTCGTTTCGAACAACGGGCAGCCGGTGCCCGACGGCACCCTGTTCTCCGTCCGGAACGTCTTCGCGGGTGGAACCTCGACCGAGGCCTACGGGGACGTGCTGACCGCCGACGCCGATGCCCAGCGGGAGAACGTCCAGGTGGCATCGTCCGGCGGGCGCATCACTTTCCAGGTTCGCTATCCGGCTCCGAACAACGTCTACGTCCCGGGCCGCGTAGTCGTGTACTCGACGCAGGGAACGGCCTTCGGCGAGCTGGTCATCGCGACGAAGTAGGCAGGACGCATGCAGCACGGGAGCCAGGCGGCGTCGCAGCGCGGGGGAAGGCTCCTGAGGGGTCTCGCCGTCGTGTATCTGCTGGGGCTCGGCGTGACCGCTTCCGGCGATACCCCCGTCGTCGCCGAGATCGGTACGAACCAGATGACACTGGACGGCTTCCGACTGATCTTGCGTGCGATGCGCGATCGGGACGGCATCGCGAATAGCCTGGACACGCTGACCCGCGCCGGCCGGAGCCGGATCCTCGAGCGTCTCGTCGATCAGCGTGTCTACACGGCCGCGGCTCGCCAGGAGGGCATCGACCAGCAGCCGGACGTGAAAGTGCTCGTCGAGCAGGCCGAGGCCGAGGTGCTCGCGAAGGCCTACCTCGACGCCCGCTCGAGGCAGGTGGTGACGACGGACGACGCACTGCGCGCCTACTACGCGCAGCGTCCGGACGACTTCCGCGCCGTGGCCCGCGTCAAGGCGCGTCACATCCTGCTCCAGACGAAATCCGACGCCGACGAAGCCCTCGCGGCGCTGAAGGGCGGCGCCGACTTCGCCGCGCTCGCCGCCGAGAAGAGTGTCGACGCCAACACCAGGAACAAGGGCGGGGAACTCGGATGGGTTCCGCGCGGCCTGATGGTCAAGCCCTTCGAAGACACGTTGTTCTCGCTGAAGACCGGTCAGATCGGCGGCCCTGTCCAGAGTGGGTACGGATTCCACGTCATCCGAGCGGACGAGGTCGACGAAGGCGGGATGCCGCCGTTCGACGAGATCCGGGAGGCCGTCAGGCAGCGTCTGATTGCCGCCGACGTCGAACAGCTTCGTCAACAACTGCGCACCCGTTATCACGCGAAGGTCTATCCGGACGTGTTGGCGACGATGGAGAAGTGACGGCCGTGATTCGAGCGAGATCTCTCGAGGGTCGGCGGCTCAGCGCGGTGGCGCTGGCGGTGGCGATATTCGCCCTGACCGCCTCGACGCTCGCCGCCCAAACGCCGGCCCGCGTCCTGGGCAGGGAGGAGATCCTCCTCTACGGCCTTGGCCTGCGCGTCGAGCCGTCCACCCAGGTCGTCCCCAAGGACATCGCCACCATCGTCAGCACCTACCTTCAGGCGCCGAGCGACCCGGGCGCCCAGCTTCCGCCATTCGCGCCGGACGCCGAGATCCGCGCCACCCTGCGCGGTCCGACCTTCCAGACGCCCGTCGACCTGACCACGAAGCCAAATAGCCCGTTCACCATTCCGCCGCTGACCACGCCGGGGCTCCACACGCTCGACAACATCCGCCTGGTGAGCAGCGGCCAGGTCCTGCTGTACGGATCGCCCGAGAGCGTCTCCATCGAGGTCATCGAGAAGCTGCTCGTCACGCAGGTGACGGCGCGCCCGCTGACCGCCGCCGAAATCAAGGAGCGCGGCCTGGTCTTCGACAAGTCCAGCTACCAGGCCTACAACTTCACCGCGGCCTTCGCCATCGAGGATCACCCAGTCACGATCGATTTCCCCATCGTCCTGCCGACGATGGCAGGGGCCCAGGGCGTGCCCGTCGCCGGCACAATGATGCTGGAGTCCATCAGCGGGCCTAGCCTGACGCTGCCCACGCTGCTTCCGGACACGCTCAAGCTCCAGGCTCAGATTCCCAACTTGAGCGTGACCGGCTTCGTGCTGCGCGCCCCGGTGTCCCAGGACAAACAGCTCATTGTTCCGCCGATCCCCGGCGTCATCGTCATTCCGGGCGACATCGGATTCCTCAACCAGTTCTTCAGCATCATGCTGATGGTCGCTAACGTGGCGCCGAGCGGATCGAACCTGGTCGTGTCCGACCTCCAGGCCGAAATCGTCCTGCCGCCGGGCAACGACGACGTGGTGGGCTCGGCGGACGATCCGCTGCGGATGGCGAGCACCGCCGAGGGCGAATGGCCGCGCATCCGGGTCGTGGCGCAAGCGGGCCCGGACGGCAAGCTCGGCACGGCCGACGACATCCTGACACTGGGGCCGGGAGAAACGGGCCATGCCGAGTACCTGGTCGAAGGCCGCCGCGAGGGAAGCGCCATTGTCGAGATGGCGCTCAGCGGAACGCTGACCGGCCTGCCGATTGGCCCCGTGACCATCATGGGACGAGCTGCCGGAGCGGTCCTCGTCCGGAACCCGAAGTTCACGCTCACCTTCACGCATCCGGAAATCGTCTCGGCCGGCGAGCAGTACACGCTTGACGCCACCGTCACCAACACGTCGATGTCGCCGGCGAACTTCGTCAGCGTCAACCTCTACGGGGCCAACATCAGCGGCGCCGCCCTGATCGGCGAGGGCACGCGGGAGATCGAGTACATCGCAGCCGGCGACTCGGCCACGGTGAGCTTCACGCTGGTCTCCAAGCGGAGCGGACGCGTCACGGCCGCGACGATGGACTCCGACGAGAACGTGGCGGGCCGCTTCGCGCTCAAGACGTCGGTGGGCGAACTGGGCATCCCCCTGTCGCCCGATTCCCTCGTGCTGCCGAAGGAGGCCAACTCGCTGCCGGCCGGCGTGCGAGAGGCCGCGCTCGGCCTGCTGGGCAAGGCCCACGCCGTGGCGACGGCTCCACCCGCCGCGCTGCCGAAGGACGTCCAGCGCTTCACCCGCAAGATCGTCTGGGACCGCGCCATCGAGGTGGCGCAGGCGGGCATGCGTGTCAGCCTTCACGAGCCGGTCGCCGACAGCGTCGCGCATCTGGCGATGGACTTTCTCGGAAACAACCGCGCACGGCTGGCCGAGCTCTATCCCAAGCCGGGTGATCTCGCGTTCGTGGCGAACGATGTCGAGGGCTTCGACGCGTTACGACGCACGTCGGTTCGGGGTGACACGTTCGCGGCAGCCGTGGCCACCGTGCTGAGCCCTGAGATCGAACGTCTCGGCGTTGCGCCGTTCCACACCGAACTGGCGCAGACGCTTGCGTGGCGGCCGGGCCACATCTCGATCCTGATCGGCGGTACGGATGGCACGCTGCCCGTGAGGCTCACGCTCATCGACAGCGGGGGCCGGCGCGTGACGGATACGACGGCGGGCGCCGGGAAGGTGACCAAGTCGATCCCCTACAGCGACCTGCTCCGGTTCACCGATGGCTCCGCAGTGACCGGCCAGCTAGCCATCGTCGCGAGCCCTGACGCCGGCAGATTCAGCATCCGACTCGAGCGGGAGCCGGGCGTGCCCGATACCGCGACGTTCGCGCTGAGCGTCGTCGCACCCGACGCGGCCGGAACGCTACGGCAGTACGTCTTCCCAGCCCTGGCCGTCACCGATCATCCCGAGGCCCTCGGCGCGGCCGGCGATCCGTTCCGATTCACCTTTGAGCTGCTGGCCGACGGGTCGATCGTCCAGGGGCGGCCGATTGCCGCCCCGCCGCCGACGTCGATCCCGGATCAGCCGCCGGAGGTGCTGGGTATCGTGCAGCAGGCCGACGCCGACTTGCTCAAGATCGGCGAGGAAGTCGTGGGACGGCCGGGACGTGTCGTCGCAGTGCTCTTCAGCGAAGAGGTCACGCCCGAGAGCGTCCAGGATCAGAAGGCAGCTGCCGACATCACGCACTTCGCCCCGGACCAGAACGCCGTCGTCGGCGTCGCGCTCCAGCCCGGACGGCGGATCGCCTATCTGGCGCTGCGAGATCCGGTGGGGCCGCTGATTGCGCGCTCGATCGTGATGTCGGACATCGCCGATCGGACCGGCAAGACCGTCGTCTCTCAGGCGACGCCCATCGAGACCACCGTCAGCGAGGCAGGCGGCGTCGTCACCGGCCAGGTGCTGAAATCGGACGGCACCCCGCTCGCCTTCGCCAATGTGCGCCTGTTCTACGAATTCACGCGGGTTGTAGCCGAAGCCGTAGAGAGTCCGCTGAGTCCCGGCGAAATCATCCAACTCGACGAGGAGCAGACCCATACGTTCGGCATCAGCTCGAAGACGACAGACGACCAGGGACGGTTCTCGTGGGACTACGTCCTCGCCGGCCCCACCGTCCGGATCGCGGCGTTCAACGCCGACACCGAGGAATATCAGAGTATTCGCGTCTCGATCGCGCGCAACGGCCAGCGGCTCAACGTCAATCTGCCGTTCCTCGGCCGCGGCAGCCTGAAGGGCCGGACGCTCGCGGAGGACGGCACGACGCCGCTCGGCGGAACGTCGCTGCTGGTCACCAGCCTGACCGACCAGAGCCAGTACTTCGTGCTGACGGACAGCACGGGCGCGTTCGACATCCAGCGGATCCCGGTCGGCAACGTCCTCATCGAAGCGGTGAACCCGTCGGCAGGCGCCACGGTGAAGATCAGTGAGCGCATTCCATTCGCCGGCGCCGAGATCACCCGCGATATCATCCTGATCGGCATCGACGTCGCGCAACCGGTCCAGCGCGGCCGGGTGACGGGACACGTGCTGCAGGCCGACGGCGCAACGGTCGCCGTCGGTGCCCAGGTCGTCCTCTATTACCGCGAAGACGCCCGGTACCCCGTGTACTGTCCGGAACAGTCCTCCGACGGCATCACCGAGTGCGCCGTGGCGGTCACGCGCACCGACGCGCTCGGCGCGTTCACGTTCGAACAGGTGCCGCCCGGGTCGTTGCGCGTCTACGCGTTCGATCAGCCCACCCTCATGCAGGGCGAGGTTCTCGTGGAACTGGCCCCGGGCGGCTCGGTGTCCTTCAACCTCCTGCTGGCCGGCGGTCTGGGCACGGTGTCGGGGACGGTCGTCGATTCCGCGGGGCAACCCGTCGCGGGCGCCAGGGTCGGCGGCGGGCTGAGCCTGACGACAACCGACACCTCAGGGCACTTTACGCTCACCGACGTGCCGGTGGGTCGCAGCCGGCTGGTCGCCGTCAGCGACGCGCTGGGCTCGGTGGGCGGCGTCGACATCGATATCGCACGCCAGGGCGAAACCATCAGCGCGGTGATCGTCCTCCAGGCGGCAGGCGTCATCACGGGCATCGTGCGAGACTCCTCCGGCACGCCCGTGCCGAATCTCGACGTCTACCTGCTGAACAGGCCAGACCTGGCCAAGGGGGGCGAGAACTCCATCGCCGTTCGGTCGTCCACGACGACCGAGGCGAACGGCCGGTACCGCTTCGAGCGCGTCGTCGCCGGCGAGTACCGCGTGTCGGCGTTCAACCCCGACTTCACCGACGGCAACGTGGCTGATGCCGTCCTCAGCTACCAGGGCCAGGTGGTCACCGCCGCCATCACGTTCCGCGGCCGGGGACACATCCACGGCGTGGTCTACGACGCCGACGGTCACACCCCGCTGCGCGCCGCCGTCGGGCTGTCCGGCGACCAACTCGTCATCGCCGGGAACAGGGTCGGCGCGGGCTTCGTGTACGTCCAGAACTACCAGATCGCCGAAAGCACGATTACCGACGGCGCCTTCACGTTCAACGGCGTCTGGGTCGGCCCCTTCACCCTGCGGGCGGCCGGCCAGTTCAGCCCCGACCCGATCGCCTACGAGGCCACGATGCCGCCGCCGGGCGGCGAGGTGAATCTGACCCTGCGGCTGCAGCCCACCTCAGAGATTCGCGGGACCGTGCTCCAGCCCGACGGCGTGACGCCCGTGGGAGGCAACGTCATCGTGCGGTACAAGTCGGGTGCCTTCGTGATCAGGTGCATCACGGTCGGTTCCGGCGAGGGGGCCTACGAGGTCTGCTCGCCGTACCCGCAGGGGATCCAGGAGGAGACGGTCGTTACCGACGAGCACGGGCAGTTCTGGTTGCCGACGGTGAATGCAAGCTCGTTCACCCTGACGGTCGAGGACCCGGTCAGCGGAAAGGTCGGCCAGGTCAGCGGGACTGTCCGGGCCGGCGGTCGCGCGGAGCTGACGGTGCGGCTTCTCGGCACCGGAGAGGTCACCGTTCAGGTCTTTGCCAGCGACGCCTCTACGCCGATCCCGGGTGCACGGGTGAAGGTCAATCAGATCGGCTTCCCCGGACGGTCCTTCGAGTTCATCGCCGACAGTCAGGGGCGAGTGGTCTTCTCAGGCGCGGATGCCCTGACCGAAGGGGCGTTCGTCGTCGCGGCCGTGGACCTGCGCGACGGCTTTGCCGGCCGGGCGATGGGGCGCGTGACGCAGGACGGGGAGCAACTCCTCGTCCGCGTCTACCTCTACAACGCCGCCGGCGCGGTCGCCGGCATCGTCTACAAAGCCGACGGCCTCGACCCCGCACCCAACGTGCAGGTCATCGTGTCCAACGAGCGCGGCCCGCTCGCGTACGCGATGACCGATGCAGCCGGATCCTTCCGCGTGGATACGATTCCGCTGGGAGACTTCTCCGTCGAGTGCTTCAATCCCGCGACGGCCGGCCGCGCGTACGGTGCCGGACGAATCGACCTCGATCGCCAGGAAGTCGCCCTCAACCTGACCGAGGCTGCCGTGAGCGTCGTTCGCGGGACGGTGATCGACGCCTTCACCCTCGAGCCTCTCAAAGGCTGGACCGTCGAGCTGAATCAGCAGAGTCCGTCCGGCCGGGACCTGCCCACACTGGTGACGACCAGCGGTGTCGACGGCGGATTCTCGTTCCCGGGAGCGACGGTCGGGTCCTTTTCGCTCACGGTCTGGTACAGCCAGGGTGGCGTATACGCCCGCAACGCGATGAGGGGCGCGCTCACCCGCCCGGCCGAAGCGGTGGACGTCGTCGTGCCGGTGGACGTTCCGCATCCGGCGTACGGCCGGATCGACGGCCTCGTCGTCAATCCGGACGGATCGCCGGCCGGGAACAGCCAGGTCGAAATCTGGGCATCGACCCTCGCGCAGTCGCTTGTCACCACCGGCGATGGCACGTTTACGGTCGATGACGTGCCAGTCGGACGGTTCCAGGTGGTGGCGATCTCACAGGTGACGGGCACCGCCGGCTCGGTCGTCGGGGATCTGCAGTTCGAGGGCCAGACGGCCAAGGTCACCGTGGTGATGATTGGCCTGAGCCGCGTCAGCGGCACGGTCGTGAAGGCGGATGGCAGTCCTTCGGCAGGTGCTGAGGTTACGCTGAGCGGTCAACCCGCGAGCGGGTGTCTTGGCGACTGCGTCGTGTTCGCCGATGCGGCAGGCGCGTTCACCTTCCTCGACGTCCCGGCGAAGACGTTCACGGTGACGGCGAGGGATCCCATCTCCAACTTGAAGGGTGCGGTCGGCGGCTCTCTCTCCGGAGGCGAAACGCGAGTCGTCCGCGTGGTGCTGGAACCTTCGGCCATCGTGAGAGGACGCGTTCTGTTCTCGAACGGCGGCCTGGCGCTTGGTGTCGTCGCCGACCTGAGCCGGCCGGCGCCGTGGGACTCCTCGACGACCCAACGCCTGTTCGTGGAGAGCAGATCAGACGGTGTGTTCGAGTTCTCGACCGTGGCCATCGGGACGTGGAATCTCTCGCTCCAGGATCCCGCCGGCTCGGGCCTCGCGCGGCGGACCGTGGCGGTCACCGGCCTTATGGACCTCCGCGACATCGTGCTCGATGAGGCGCCGCCGATGGTCACCGGCATGACGCCCGCCGCATCGTCCGCCGGCGTCCCTCGCGACCAGATGATTTCGATTGTCTTCTCGGAGCCTGTGAGCCCGACGACGGTCAACGGCACAACGGTCGTGTTGAGCGAGGCCGCCGGGACGGTGGCCGGCCTCGTCGACCTCACCGCGGGTGACAAGACCGTCACGTTCACCCCGCTCGTCCCGCTCAAGGACCAGACGCGGTACACCGTGCGGGTGTCGGGGGTGAAGGACCGGCTCGACAAGCCGATGAGCGCGGCGTACGTGGCGTCGTTCACGACCATCGACGTCAAGCCGCCCGGCTGGTCGGTCGTGAGTCCGGCCCAGGGGACGTCGGGGGTGGCCGTTGACACCACGGTTCGCGTGACGTTCTCCGAGCCGATCGACCCCCAGCGCTTCACGGCCACTCCGGTTCGCGCGTCTTCGGCGACGGGCGCCGTCGAGGGCCGCATCGACTTCCTGAACGGCAACACCACTGTGGCGTTCTCGCCGCGGTGGCCACTGGCCGAAGCGACGGTCTACCGGGTGCAGGTCGATCCCGCCGCCGATCTCTCGGGCAACCTGCAGGCGGCCGGCCTTGACTTCGAGTTCCGGACCACGGACCGGACCCCGCCGACAGTTGCCGGTCTCGTCCCGGCTGACAGTGCCACGGTCATCGAGAACGGATTCGTATCCATCACGCCGACGCTCGGCGCCGGGCACGACGTGTCGTACGTCGACTACTACGCGAACGGTGTCTTCAGGTTCACGTCGCGGACCTCGCCGTTCACCTTCGCGCTCCAGGCGACGCCCAGTTTCGGGAAGGCCGGCGACCTGATCACCGTCTGGGCGGTGGCGGTCGACACGTCAGGGAACCGCGGCGTCGCCTCGGCTCCGCTGGCGATCACGATCCTGCCCGACGCCGCGCCGGTCGTGTCGATTGTGGCGCCGATTGCGGGACTGTCGGCCAGGAATGGCGAACGTGTGGTGGTCACGGTTCGTGCGAGCGACGATGTCGGCGTGGCCCAAATCGGGTATCGCGCCGCCACCGGCCGGCCGCAGGACGCCGTGGCGCGTGCGGTGACGCCGGCTGTCCTGGCACGCGAGGAGTCGTTCGAGTTCGTCGTGCCGGCCAACCTCGCGCCGGGTGCGACCATTGCCATTCAGGCCTCCGCGGCGGACACACAGGGACAGATCACGAACGCCGCGTCGGTGAACATCGCGGTGCTCGACGCCGTGCCGCCGACAGTCGCCATCACCGGCGCGACGTCAGGCGACAGGATTCGGCCGGGCCAGTCGGCCAGCGTCGTCGTCGCCGCCCAGGACATGGGCGGCGTGTCCGCCGTGACGTTCGCTACGAGCGGCCTCGTGAGCGGAACGCAGACCCGCACCATCGACCCGGCGCAGAACTCCCTCGTCACGACGTTTGCCGTCACGGCTCCGATGTCGGCCCAACCCGGCGACGTGATCCGGCTGGACGCGTCCGCGACGGACAAGACCGGCAATACCGGCAGCGCGGCCCGCGTGCTCCTGGCCGTCGCGGACGCCGTGCCGCCGACGATCAGGTTGCGGACCGAGACCGGACGCCTCGACATGAGCGCCGGCCAGACCGTGACGCTCATCGCCGATGCTGACGACGAAACCGGCGTGGCACGGATCGACCTGGTGGGCCAGGGGGCGTTCCAGGTCGCTGACACCCAGGCGGTGTCACCGCCGTCGGGCAGCGCGTCGGTGCAGTTCACCATCAATGTGCCTTCCGGTGTCGCGGCGGGTGCGACTCTCTCGCTGCACGCGAAGGCGTACGACATCTCGGGCAATGCCAGCGTTCCCACCGACCTCACGCTGACCGCCATCTCGGTGGCCGAGGTCATCCTGCCGCCGACGTTGGTCGTGCTGGCTGGTGACACGGTCGACCTGACCGTTCAGCTCGCGGCGCCGGCGCGGGCCGGTGGCACGACCGTCGCCCTGCGAAGCGCTGCTCCCGAAATGGCCTGGGTACCCGCGTCGGTCAGCTTCGCCGAAGGGGAGCAGTCGAAGACGGTGGCGGTCAGCGGTCTGTTGGGCGGCATCGTTCAAATCGACGCGCTCATTCAGGGAGTTCCGCGCGCCACCACCTCCGTGACCGTCATCGGCGGAGTGGTGCGAGGTGTGGTCCTCGACCCGCAGCTCAACCCGGTCGCCGGCGCGCAGGTCACTGTCAAGGTCGGGTGGGTGTCCCAGACCACTGAGACCGACGGGGCTGGGCGCTACATCGTCCAGGGACTTGCCGATCCCTCCGACTGGCGTGTGACCGTTCGGGCCCGCGATCCGCACACGCAGCTCATTGGCTTCAACAGCGGCATCCTCAACGGCCCCGATGGGCATGTGACCTTGAATGTCGTGCTCCTGTCGGCCGCGATCCTCAGCGGCACGGTCGTCCATCCCGATGGCACTCCGGCTGGCGCGAATGTACGGGTGGATCTCTATGCGGCCGGCAACCTGGAAGAGTTGGTCAGCACAACCTCGACCGACGCAACGGGCGCCTGGGAATTCCCGTTGGTTTCAGTGGGCGACTACGTCCTTGACGCGTCGGACGGCGCCGGCAACCTCGGCCGCTCGACGGCCCATGTCGGCGCGAGCGGTGAGGAGGTGGTCGTCCAGATCATGTTCCTCGGCCGCGGCGCCGTGACCGGGATCGTGCGAGACGGCGTCGGCAATCCGATTGCGGGCGCTCTGGTCGAGATGCGGCTCAAGACCGCGTTGGGGTTGTTGCCCCCGACCACGGCCACCGCCGGGCTCGATGGTCGCTACCGGTTCGAGGGTGTGTACGTCGGCGGCTTTGCGCTCACGGCGACGGACCCGATCAGCGGGCAGGGCGGGACTGCGTCAGGGGCGGTCAGTCGGGACCTGGAAGAGGTGTCGCTCGACATCCGACTCGCGCCGTTCGCCAACTTGACGGGCACAATCTACAGGCCGGACGGTGTTACCGATGTCGGCGGCGGCGTCACCGTGACGTTCGACTGGTGCCAGTGGCAGGGTCAGCGAGACTGCACGGCGTTCACCGCAACTGACCTCAACGGCCGGTACGAGTTCCGCTACCTGCCGCTCAAGACGTTTGCGTTCTTCGTCCAGGATCCAGCGACCCGCGGTCTCGGATTCGCGAGCGGCACGCTGGCCGTCACCGGGGAAACCAGGACGCTGAACGTCACGCTCTACGGGCAGGGCACCATCATCGCGACCGTGACAAACGGGAGCGGAACGCCGGTGGCTGGCGCCCTGGTCGGCGTCCAGGCGGTCATCGGCCGGGTAACGGACACGCTGTCGGGAACGACAGGCGCCGATGGACAGGTGATCTTCCAGCACGTGCTGGCCGCCGGTTTCACGGTGACGGCCACCGCCGGCGGTGTGACAGGGACCGCGACTGGAAGCCTGGCGGCTGGCGAGATCAAGAACCTGATGATCCCGCTTGAACCATCCGGCAGCATTGCAGGGCGGGTACTCCAGCCGGATGGTGTGACGCTGGCATCGGCTGTCTTCGTCGAGCTGACCGCCGAGCAGGCACCGTTCAACTCCTACTCTGCAACGCTGGCGGATGGCACGTTCAGGTTTGACCAGCTCAAGCTTGGCAAGTACACGCTCCGCGCGTATGACGGGGTCACGCTCGATCGTCTTCGCGCACTCGCCAAGGGCCTCCTCCTCTCGGCCGGCGGCCAGGTCGTGACCGCGGATGTGACGTTCGCCGGCCTCGGGACCGTCGTGGGGCGCGTGCTCAATCCCGACAGCTCGAGCGCGTCGAACATCGAAGTCCAGGCGCAAAGCCTCAATCCCGACTTCGGGAACTTCGGCACGGCCCTGACCGACGCAGCTGGCTACTATGTCGTGCCGGAGATGGTTGTCGGCACCGTGGCGGTCAAGGCGGGCAACCCCGCGCTCGACCTGCTCGGCGAGGCCACGGGCACACTGGCCGGCCACGGCGACACCGTGACGGTTGACATCCTGTTGGCGAACAACGCCGTCAACATGCCCCGGTATCGGTACGACGCCAACGCTTCGTACTATCAGATCCTGGGAAGCGGCGCCGTCAACGACGCAGTCGCGTCGGTCTTCTATGGGGATGGATCCAGCAAGGAATACGGATTCCTGCTCGACCTCATTTCGGGCGGCACCACTCTGACGTTCTCGGGCGGCAGCATCGGCAGAACGGAGGACGGCGGCCGTGAAATCGCGGTTCGCCAGGACGGTCTCGCCGGCCTGAACGTGGTTCGGAAGGTGTTTGTGCCGGCGACCGGCTACTTCGTTCGCCATCTCGAACTGTTGAGCAACCCCACGGTCGAACCGATCACGGTCGGCGTGCAGGTACGAAGCCACGCCATGGCCACGGTCGGCTCCGAGCAGATCATCACGAGTTCGGACGGCGACACACTGCTCACCGTCGGAGCTGGAGACAGTCCAGACCGCTGGCTGACCGTCGATGACGGCGCCGATGGCGACCCGGTCGCGCAGAGCGGCGCCGGCACGCCGGCGTTGGCGTTTGTCTTCGATGGTCAGGGCGCCGTTGCGCGTGCAGGAACGGCGACGTTCGCGGGCGGCACGGTGGGCGTCCTCTCGTACGAGTGGCAGAACATCACGGTGCCGGCCGGCGGGACGGTCGCGCTGATGCACTTCGGATCGCAGCAGACCAGCCGGGCCGCCGCTCAGCTCTCGGCGGAGCGGCTTGTCCTGCTGCCACCCGAGGCGCTCGCCGGCATGAATCCGAGCGAGATGGCGGCGATCGTGAACTTCGCCGTTCCTGCCGACGGCCACAGCCTCCTTGATCGGCTGCCTGAGATGGGCGGCAGTGTGACGGGCCGCGTGCTGGCTGGCGACGGCACGACCCCGATCATGTGGGCTCCGGTGATCTTCCAGAGCGCCAACCCGTTCTTTGGCAGACAGCACCAGTACTCCTCCTCCTACGAGGGAACGTACAGCGTCGCCCCGCAGGGTGTCGAGAACTGGCTGGTCCCCCTCGACTCGTTCACGCTCGTCGCTCTGCACCCGGACAACAACGCCCTGCAATCACCGGGCGTCTCTGGCAGCTTCGCACCGAGCGAGACGACGGCTGTTCAGGATATCGTCTTCTCCAACCTGGGCCTCGTCGGGGGCACCGTCCACCGGCGTGACGGCACGGTTGTGACAGGCGGAACGGTCACGATCAGCCGGCTCGACCCGCCGGTGAGCATCTCCACCTCCATCAACGGTGACGGCACCTTCCTGTTCACCGGCGTGCCCCAGGGGACACTGATTCTGAGCGCCGGTCAGCCGACGCCGGTGTTGGTCACCGCGGGTCAGTTGACCACGATGGATCTTCTTCCCGCGCCAACGGGAACACTTGACGTCACGCTCCGGGATGCAGGCGGGGCTCCTGCTCCTGGCCGTCAGGTGGGCCTCAACTCCTACTGGAGTGGCGGAGTTTCTCGCAGCGTGACGACAGACACGTCAGGCCACGCGGTCTTCACAGAGGTGCCTGAAGGCACGTTCAACCTCAACAGCTACGACTCGTACACCGGAGCGCACGCCAATGCCGTGGCGACGATCGTCGCGGACCAGACAACCACAGCCGACCTCAGGTACTGGGGAAGTGGCACCTTCGCTGTCCACGTGCAAGCCGCCCGAGGAGTCGGCGTCCCGGGCGCCTCCGTCAAGATCTCCAGCTATACCTGGGGAAACACTTACTACAAGGCCGACGGCTTAGGGACCGCGGTCGCAGCGAACCTGTATCTGGGCACGTACACGGTCGAGGTGGCCCATCCGACCATTACTACGCTCAAAGCCTCGACCCTGGCGACGCTGACGGCCAACGGTGTCACCGTGCCCCTGACGCTCGTGCTGCCCGCATCCGCGTCCGTGCGGGTCACGGCGCGTCGAGACAACGGCACCGCATTTGCCGGCGCCTATGTCTTGGCGAAAGACAGCGCCAGGTCTGAGTTCTGGTGGTACGGTACGACCGACGCCGCCGGTCAGTACACGATAGCCAGCGTACGGCAGGGGCCGTTCGTGGTCAGGGTCATCGACAGCAGCACCAGCCGGCCGCTTGCCGAGGTCAGCGGGACGATTTCCGCAGCCGATGACGGCCAGGTCATCGACGTTGCCGTGACGATCAGCCAGTTCACCGGGAACATCCAGGGCACCGTCTTCGCGGGTGACGGGGTGACGCCGGTGCCGAGCGCTTCCGTACGAGTGCTGAATGCGCTGGACAGGGGCGCCCTGGCCAATGGCAGCAGCGTCGCCAACGGTCAGTACCAATTCAGCAATGTCACGGCGGGCACGGCGCCGTTCGTCGTTGTAGCCGGACATCCGCTGGCCCCGGCATTCACCGTCGAAGCCAGCGGGACGTTTGCCGCAGATGGCGAGACGAAGACCATCGATCTCGTGCTGTCGACCATCAGTGGCACGGTACAAGGGCACGTGTTCGCCGTCGATGGCACGACGCCGGTGCCTGGCGCGTATGTCGAGCTTCGGCATGGAACGACGACGCTCAGATCGACGCACGCCGACACGGGTGGTGCGTACTCGTTCGCCAACACGATCGTGGGCTCGGACGGTTTCGGCGTGCGTTCGTGCACGATGGAGAACTGCAGCGGCGGCCTGGTGGCTTCAGGAATGGGCCAGATCACAACTGCGGGCGGCTCGGCGACTGTCGACCTCGTGTATCCAGGCCGCGTCGGCACGATAGAGGGCCGGGTCCTCCTGGGCGACGGCCTCACGACCGTCGCGCCCGTGCCAGTCACGGTTGGGGCGTATCAAACGGTCGGCAGCAACGAGGTTCATCTTGCCGACGCCACCACCGATGCCACCGGGGCGTTCCGGTTCGCGAATCTCGTGACGCCTGAGGACGGCGTGCTGGTACGGGTGCAGTCGCCAAGGTCCTCGTCAGCCACGAAGGGCGAGCGCACCGTCGTGATCCCGTCGCAGGGGGCGACCGTGTCCGGGATCGACCTGGTGCTTCCGGTCAACATGGTGACGGGAACGGTCAGATTCGCAAGTGGGTCACCCGTACCGTCACCCCAGGTCTTCGACCTCGAACCGGACGGCCGCGCGCGCGCCAGAGACTACGCTGATGCGCAGGGTCGCTACGCGTTCTTCGAGGTGCTGCCTGGCTCTGTCACGCTGGCGGCCCAGGACGCGACGTCCGGGCTCACCTCGACGAGCGTCGTGCATGTGCCGTCCCTGCAGGCCGTCACGCTCGACTTCACCCTGCCGGCTTCGACCGGCGTCCGCGTCACCGTGCTCAACTCGGCGGGACAGCCGATGTCGGGCGCCACCGTCGCGCTGGTCAGCGACGGCCTCGCCCTCCAGCGGGTGGCCACGACCAACGCCCAGGGTCTGGCTACGCTGGCCAACGTGCCGGCCGGCCCCGCGTTGATCCAGGGCAGGTACACGATCAGCAGCAATTTCTACGGCTACGCCTCCGTGTCGGCGGACATTCCGGCTGCCGGTCAACCGTTCGATGTCTCCTTGTCATTTGCGACAACCGGTGCGGTCACCGGGTACGTGGGGCTGGACGGCATGCTGGTGTCGAGCCCGTGGGCGAATGTCATCGCGCTCGGCGGGGCAGGCCCGCTTGGTGCGTTCGGGACTAAGCAATACGCGAGCGGGACGTCGCCGTTCTACCTCTCACGGGTCCCGCCAGGACCGGTCCAGGTGGGAGCGTGCGATACTTCTTGGCTCCACTGCGGATTGGTGAACGCGACGCTCGGGCCAAGCCAGGTACTGCCCCTCAACATCCCCCTTGGGAATGCCGTCCGGCTGCCCAACATGCTCTACAGCGCTGACGGATTCGAGTACAGGCTCAAACCCACCTGCGAGTTGGGTGGCGGCGGAACGGTGGACTACTTCCAGGTGGGAGGCGCCTACTATTATTCCTACCGCCTGAAGGTCGCGAACAGCTACTTCGGCTACCCCGCCGAAGCCTACCTCGCCACAAACGAACTCAACGGACGCCAACTTGCAGTCGGACCGCTTCCGGTGGGTAGTTGGCGAGCGACAAGGAAGATGTTCGTTCCGGTTGAGGGGGGGTTCGTGCGGTTCCTGGACATTGTGAGCAACCCCACCGACGCGCCGCGCCAGGTCACGATCTCGGTCGACTCGGGCCTGGAATACGACGAGGTGTCGACGCTTGTCGCTCCGGACGCGACTGGCAACACGTACGCGATCGAAAAGGACAAGAACCCGACGTCGAACTACGCGATTGCCGCGTCGGTGTTCAGCGGCGCGGAAGTGGCGCCCGTGGCGACAGTTGCCACGATCACCGACTGGAGTGTCGTGTACTCGTGGACCGTCACCATCCCAGCCGGCGGCAGTGCGGCGTTCCTGCACTTCAGCGTGGCGCGAGCGCAGGCTGACCTTGCTGGAGCTCAGGCGCAGGCCGAGGCGCTTGTGAACCTGACGGATTCCCGAGCGCTCTACGGCCTGACAGCGTCGGAGAAGGCGATGATCAAGAACTTCGTCGTCAAGTGACCGCGCGAAGCAGACCCCGGAAGAATGGTGACGCTATGTGGCGAAGAAGCGCGCTAACAACCCTGGCACTGGTCGTCC
>Ga0315273_10001426_pt1 | contig 27190 bp, 25 predicted proteins | sample YL17G02_0_MG_FD_205753 | JGI IMG/M metagenome (GOLD analysis project Ga0315273, IMG submission 205753) | Sediment microbial communities from Yellowstone Lake, YNP, Wyoming, USA - YL17G02_0 | ecosystem: Environmental > Aquatic > Freshwater > Lake > Sediment | place: USA: Wyoming | collected... | reverse complement strand
CACATCCAAACGCTTGATTTCATCTTCATTGTGAAGCGTCGCACGGCTGACCAGCGAGCCGGCCACGCGCATCGGACGCAGATGCGCGACCGGGGTCAGCACTCCCGTCCGACCCACTTGGACTTTGATATCTTCAACAATTGTCGTCACTTTTTCCGCCGGAAATTTATACGCCACTCCCCAGCGGGGTGATTTCCCGGTATATCCCAGCGCATCCTGAATCTTCTTGGAATTGATCTTGATGACGATCCCGTCGATTTCATAGGCCTCTTTGTGCCGTTTTCCAATCCATTCCTGATAGAAATTTTCGATCTCTTGGATTGTCCGGCAAAGTTTATATTTTTTATTAACTTTGAACCCCAAATTTTCCAACAGTCGCAATTCTTCCACTTGCGTTTCCGGAAATGACAGTTCTTTATCCCGGTTCATGTCTCCTGATTTTTTCTGATTTTTTTCCCGGGATCCGGATATTTTTATTTCCTCGATGTCATAGATGAAGCTGTCGAGCTTTCTTGAAGCCGCGATTTTCGGATCCAGCTGACGGATCGAGCCCGCCGCCACGTTGCGCGTGTTGGCAAAAAGCGGCTCGCCTCTTTTTTTCCGCTCCGCGTTGATCTCATCAAGATCATTTTTTCCCAGCCAGCACTCGCCCACCGCGATAAGGTCAACTGGCTGATTCAATTCGAGCGGCAAACTTCCGATCGTCTTGAGATTGAGCGTCACGTCTTCGCCAATCACGCCGTCTCCCCGCGTCGCGCCTCTGACAAATTTTCCGTTTTCATACGTCAAGACCATCTTCAATCCGTCAATCTTGAGTTCGCAAACATATTCCTCGTTTGGAACCGAAGATTTTATATTTGGAATTTGGGATTTGGAAATCAGGCGGAGGGTTTTTTCTTCCCATTTTTTGAGTTCTTCAGAATCAAAAACATCGTCAAAAGACCATTGTTTGACTGTGTGCCTGACTTTGGAAAATTTTTCCAGCGGCTCTCCTCCAATTCGTCTTGTCGGACTGGTCGCCGACGCGAATTCCGGATTTTCTTCCTCCAATTTCCTCAATTCTTCCATCAATGAGTCATATATCTCGTCCGTGATTTTTGGGTCGTCCAAAACGTGATAGGCGTAGCGGTGCCGATCGATTTCGCGGCGGAGTTTTTCGATTCTTTGTCCGATTTCTGTTTTCTTCATATTTCCATTATACAGCAAAAAACAGAGTGTCAAAACTCCGTTTTTAGTTGAAAGCGTCTTTTAAAAAAGTTTAATTATATGGCAGTCCGGGCGGAGTGAAATCGGATGTCCAGCGGGCGATACTGGAAATGCGGAGTTCGTCGATGTACCCTCCTACAGACAGAGTTGTTTTGAAACAGATTCCAGTTTTTCATTGAGACTGATGAATTTTTTCAAACTCACTTGCTTCAAATCATGCAAAATTCGAAACATAACTCTGATTGTTTCCACTTTTTCTCGCGCTTCTCCGATCTGCATTTTTTTCCCTTCAAAATTTTTACTGGCGCGATACACGCTCTTCATCATTTCCAGCACTTCCTTTTTTATCTGCTCGCCAATCGTGAATCTGTAGTCACGGGAAAAATTGTTCGCCGCCGGAAACAATTCCAAAAGCAAATCATAACTCGCTTTATACACCGGCAAGTTATAGTAGAGTCCCATTTTTTTTGCGTGCCGCGCCGCCTAGGAGGACGACGCGGCAAATAGTCAAATAGTCAAATAGTCAAATAGTCGAATAGTCGAATAGTCGAATCAATTCTTGAGGCACCGCACAGATTTACCGTACTCCTTATCACAGCCAAGCCGGTGGACCCCAGTTCTTTCACCACTCAAGATGCGACTACGTGCTTCCGAATCATCATTAGGATAACGAGAAGACGACCAAAAGTACGCAGCATCCATTTTACTCATGAAATCGCTGCTCTTATGGCGGTAGCCGGCTAGCAACGCGTTGAAACCGGAATTGCCACCGGACTTGAGTTTGGTGCCGGCATCCGAGCAATCCCATTCATCAACTCTGTTTGCATCACAGGTTTGTCCGGATGTCTTGAGATAATTTTCCAAGATGTATTGTTCCGCGTCAGTCGGAATGTGCCAGTCGGTGGGACAGATGCCTTGAGGTGTCGGAGTGCAAGTTGTTGTGAGGCAGGAAACGGGCAGACCGTTGGCTTCCGCCCAGGTGTAGAGTCCGCCTTCGTTGGTGCAGTTGGTGGTGGAATTGTCGTAGCACCATTTCTGGACGGTGCTGGGAGTATTGGCAGTCGGAGCCGGATTAGTCGGCATAGTCCCGGCACTGTCCAGCATTATGCCAACATTGAGATTCTCCTTGAACCAACATTGGGTGCCGATTTGGACGGTGTTGTAGTTCTTTCCTCCATAGGAAACGGTGGGAGGGTCGCAAGATAAAAAGGCGATTTCCACTTCCACCGCCCGGACGGTCGAGGAAAAAACTCCCGCCGACTTGATTCTGAACGTCTTGGCTATCGGATCGCTGCAAACCAACTTGGTGCCATCATCCGCATAGAAAGTCACTATCGCATTACCTCCCGCCACGTCACCCATATTCACGGTTCCGCCATCGCAGGAAGAACCAAGGGTGCTGATCTTAACATTGGGATCATCTTTTTTCTTGTTAACGACAATCTCCACCCCGCTGTCGGCTACTTGGAACGCCTGGTTGGATTTTCCGGTTGCGCCGGACATTTTTCTTTCAATCACCGTCACCGAAGCGATGCTCACCGCCATCATCAGCATCAAAGACATGATAATAAGCGTAAAAACCAGGACGGAGCCGTTTTTTAATTTATTTTTAATCGTTTTCATAGCAATTATTGTTTATATGCTTTTTTCTCCGGAAAAAATTTTTGATTAATTATTTTTTTTCACCTGATCAGCGAATTATTCCATATTGCGCAGTGAGACAGTTGATTGGATCCGCGCCACATCTTTTTCACCATATACGGTTCCGGCGCAATTCAACGTCGCGCACACTTCCGCCGAAATCGTCACCCGGCCAACCATTTTCGGGCTGGATGTCGCTGATGAAGGCACGACGTTGAATTCAAAATTATTGATATAACTCGCCGTTATTTCTTTGGTCTGAATTAAAAGAGCTGATGTGCACAGGGTTTCGTTGGTATCGGCTACATTTGAAGATCCACTGACCAATTTATCACCAGAAAATTGATAAACGATGCATTTTCCTGTTCCTGTCTTTCTGGAATAATCATAAACTCTAATCATATTTAGATTGCTGTCAATAACCTTGCTTGTCCTCAAGGTCTTGGTCATGATATTCATGGCATATTGGGCGCTTTCCAGATCTCTTTGGATCGCCTTGCTGTTCCGATAACCAAAGACCGAGGAGCTGAAAAAATCGAAAGTCACGACCATTAGCAGCGAAAAAATGAAAATCGAAACCAAAACCTCAATCAGAGTGAAGCCGTTTTTTTTTGCATTATTTGTTTTTTTATCCTGAATATTCATAACTGATTATATCTCGTGCATTTAATTATCCAACAAAATTGATTCCACATAGGCGCATTTTTTTGTCGCAGTGCAGTTTGCGGAATTGGATGGAAGAACACCTCCCCAAGAAACGATGCTAAATATTTTTTTCCCTGTAGTTTCATAATCACCAATGACAATCCGGCGGGAAAATTTTGTCGCCGATCCCGATCCGCCGTGGACATAAAAATTATCGGCATATTTTAATTTAAAATCGGATGAACTGCAAAATAGATTCGCACTCTTATCAATCTGACAGTTTAAAGAATTTGAAAAACCATCAAATGAGGCCTTTCCATTGACTAAATTATTATCCCTCAAATTCCTCACCAATTCCGCGCCTTCCTGCGCCAGTTCCGAAGCGATGATATAGTTCCGGCTGTCCATCGAATGATTCATGCTGGAAGCGACTACATTCACGATCGCCGTCAAAGCGACTACCATGATGAAAGCCGCCAAAAGCACTTCGCCGATGGAAAAACCGCTCTTTGATTTCAATAATGATTTTTTTATAATTTCCGAATATCTGTTTCTCATTGATTTTTATTTATTAGCACATTCCGGAACAATTGGGAACCTTCCCGCTTTGTTCCACAATTTTTCCGGTCGCGCAAAAACAAACTGAAAAATTATCAGCACCTTTATTGATCACAAATAAATAATTGCTGTCGAGCGTCCCATGCGGAACAGAAAATGTAATGTCTTGCGCTGTGCTGAATTTCACTCCGTTTTTCAAGACATAGGCCGCATATTCTTTTAATATGGTTGATGTGCAATCCCCTCCGCTTATGCAATAATTATAATTTATAGAGTAGCCGCTTCCTCCGGAAACCGCCTGAAAAACATAGGAACAGGGGAATTCATTCGTCCCCATAATTTTTCCCGTCAGCGCCAGATTTTGCGCTTCGCGGAGCGCCGCCACCACTTCGCGGGCGGACGACTCCAATTCTTTTTGATTTTTCCCCGAACCCAGAAAAGCGATCGTGATAGCCGACATGATTCCGATAAGAGCGACAACAATCAGCAGTTCGACCAAAGTCACGCCGGATCTGTTTTTTATTTTTAAATTCAGTTTCATATTTTGGAAAATTTTAGAAAAGCAGTGGGAAAAAATAATATTTGATAAAAGGAAACGCTTGAAAAAGGATAATGGAGAGGAAAACTCCAAAAGCCAGAAAAGGCCCAAACGGAATCCGGCTTTTCATTGTTTTTTTCTTCATTAATGTTAGCACTATTCCGGCCGATGCGCCAGAAGAAACAGCGATCAAAAAAGCGAGAACAATGGCCGGCCATCCGCAAACAAGCCCCGCCAGCAACCCCAGATAGGCATCTCCCATCCCCATCCATTTCTCTCTTGATCCCGCCGCCAGCGTGAAAAAGAAAAGGAAAGATGCCATCCCGGCTATGATTCCCGAAAATATTTTCAAAGAAAAAACCCCCGCCTCCGGCACGAAAATAAACCAATCAAAGAAAAGATAAAAAGCGATTGACCAAATCACCCCCGACCACAGAACAATCATCGGAATTTCCATAAATTTCAAGTCATAGATAAAAATCACGATCAGCACGGAAAAAATTCCCAGATAAAAAAGCGTCTGCATCCAACTGACAACATCGGCTTCGGAAAAAAAATAAACTCCGGTGAGCGCGAAAACCGCGCCGGTGGAAAATTCCACCAACGGATATTGCCAAGATATTTTCTCCTCGCAATCGCGGCACCTGGCTCCAAGAATGATGAAGCTCAAAATCGGAACATTGTCATACCAGCGGATTTTTTTCCGGCAATGCGGACAATGAGACCGGCCCAAAATGTTTTCCACCAAATTCAACCGATAGACCACCACGTTGAGAAAGCTCCCGATTATCAAGCCGCAGATAAAAAAAATAATGACTGTCATAATATTTGATTAACTAATAACACTTGCCCGCAGTGGCTTCTTGGCAGCCATCCACATTACAAACAATCCGGCAACCCTTGCAATTCCATATTTCGCTGGAACCTTCACCGTTAACGATATTGATCGACCAATCATCAGTCGTGCCACTCAATGAAAAATATGGTTTATTGCTGTTGCACTTTGGAGGGAGTTCTGGAAATTTCTCTTCTCCCGAACAGATCTGATCTCCCGATTTTCCCGAACTGGCCGATCCGCCTGTTCCCACGCACAACTCAATCGCTGTCTGCAAACTCTTCATTGATGCTTTATACGAGACAATAGTCGCTTTATTTTGGCTGGATAGCGCCCAAAGAGCCAGCACGATGGTGGTTAAAATGCCGATAATCCCGATGGTGATCAGCAACTCTATGAGCGTAAATCCCTTTTTCGGATTTATTTCATTCATCATTTCAATTTATATATGAAAAATTCTTTATAAACTTGTTCCTCAAAGACCTTTTCAAAACGAGGATTATTATCCATCACATCAATCAGATTGGTGTAGCCCTTGGAAATCACGATATGCCTGGATTGGAAATTATTTTTCACCGCGTCCGCGATCAAATTTCCTTGTTTATTATACCATATTTTTTTTCTTTCGTCATTTTTCAGATTGGCCGCCTGCAATTTGAATATTTCTCCGCAATTCTCTTCATAGCAAATAAAGCCGTTATTGGAGATATGCCACCAGAGCCAATAGAGTTTCGGATCATAATCATAGAAAAATCTCGGCTCAATGCCGGCGATATAATAATTGTCGGAATCATAATAGAAGAGTTCCGTGAACCAGCCCCAATTGGTGTTGAAAATCACTTCCCCTTTTTGCGCGTTATTCTTGAGCCACGTTCCCACGGCTTCAAAACGATCATACGGGGGAGAAGCCGCTATTCTGTTTCTGACCAAGAATATATTGGCTATAAATAAATACGCCATAATAATTAGCAAACCGGCATAAGCCGACTTTTTGATCAGGATATTTTCAAACCGGATGTTTTTGAGAATGAAATTTATGCCGATGACCAAATAGAGAGCCGAGAAGAAAACGAAAAAGTCGCCGTTCCGGCCGCTCAAAAAAGTCGCCAGCAGGAAAAACAGGGAAAGAAAAAACAAAGTTCCCCGCAAAGATCTTTTTTGGTCGTTTTCTTCTTGAAAAGAAAAAAATCCGTCCTTTTTTTCTTGGATGTAACGGAATATTTCAAAAGCAGAAGAAATAACCAAAAGAGATATCACCAGAGTAAAGGAATTCACAAAATTAAAAACATTGGGAGGGTATAATTCCAATCCTTCGGCAATATCAACTTTCTTGCCGATAATAGTGTCATAAAAAATGCCGAAAACCACGTCTTTCATGAAATAAAAGAGGCCGGGAGCAAAAATCAAAGACGCAACGACAGCGAAAAAAATTCCTAAAAATGAACTGACTATGATTTTCCAGTTGAATTTTTTTCCATAAAAAACTTCAAAAACCGAATAGAGTCCGACTACAAAAACCGGAAAGAAGAAAGTCGCGGTATGCCAATATAAATAAAGAGCCGAGACAATCCCGATTCCCCAATATTTCCTCTTGTAGGCGAGATACAGCAGCAAGGCCAAAATTGCCGGCGCCAGCGTGAAAGGACGCATCATCAGAAGCCGCCAAAGTAACGGATGATAAATGATGGAAAATAACACCAACATCCACAAAAAAGCGTTTTTTTCTTTCCATTTGAGAAGTAATCCGTATAATACAACGAAAGAAAGCGAGCCGAAAATCGCTCCATATAGCTTGATGCCCAAAAAAAGCGGCTTGACGAAAGTGAAAGGAATCACTATCAGATAGAACAGGAAGTTGTAGTAGATGAAATATTTTTGATTCTCGGCAATCTTGGAAAAATGGAGCCAAGGGAAATCCCGGAAGGACTCCAACCCTTTTTCTCTGAAAATTTCCGCGAAACGGATGTGAAAAAGCGGATCATCGGTGCTCGGCAAATTGATAACTGAAAACTGGATCACATTGAAAATGATGAAAAAAAACAAAAAAACAGTGACAATTTTAACATAGTCCTTCTGATATGCCTGTTTGATTCCATTTTTTAAATTCTTTATTTTTTCTCTGTTAATGAATTGCTTAATCCGCATTAGAATTTTATTAATTATTAAACGCAAGAATTATTTATTCCATTATACATCATCACGAACAACAAAGAAAGGCAGATAACGCCTTTCTTTGAAACAAATTCTATTGATATCAACAGACCTGAAATTTTATGGGCAACCCGTGAAAGTAGTTCCAATCTGCGTCACATAAGCATAGGTGCAGGTTGACGGTACTCCGGGTTTTGGAGTGACATTAACATTGAAACTTCCGTCTGATACGCAATTGGTAATAACCGTCCTGCCTCCAACTGACGCAGGAATATTAACATTGCTTACATTCCCTGCTGGATTGTCGCATTCCAAAACATAGGCGGCGGCTAAACTCGAGGCGCCGGCCTTGAATTCAGCCTGTCTGGCTTTTTGCCTCGCGCTGTTCAAACTCACCAACACGATGGAAGCCAAAATTCCGATGATCGCGATCACGATCAAAAGTTCAACCAGGGTGAAACCTTTTTTTATTTTTTTCATATTTCACCTCCTTTTCTGTTTTTACGAATTATTCTTGTCTTATGGACAAAGGGTAAAATCAGTTCCAGTGTCAGTGATGGCTGCGCTAACGCAACTTGCCGGTACTCCGAGTTTCGGCGTAGCCGTCACTGCAAAACTTCCGTCACTTTGACAATCAATTACAACATTAACTCCGCCGACTGATGCAGGCATAGTTACATTAGCCGCGCTTCCGTTCGGGTTGTTGTCGCATTCCAAAACATAAGCGGCCGACAAACTGGAGGCGCCGGCCTTGAATTCAGCTTGTCTGGCTTTTTGTCTCGCGCTGTTCAAGCTCACCAACACGATGGAAGCCAAAATACCGATGATCGCGATCACGATTAAGAGTTCAACTAGGGTGAAACCTTTTTTTATTTTTTTCATAATCCACCTCCTTTTCTATTTATATTTAATTATTAAATCTGTCTATAATTATACACCCAATTCCGATTTTATCCTAATCTGTCGGCAATATTGTAAATCGGCATCAGAATCGCGAACACCATAATCGCCACTCCGATTCCCAAAATGATAATCAACACCGGTTCAATAAGGGTGGAAAGCGTCTTCGTCATCCTATCCGTTTCTTCTTCATAGAAACTGGCAACTTTTCGGAGAATTTCGCTAATTTTTCCGGTTTCCTCGCCAATTTTCAACATTCGCGTCACAACCGGAGGAATATCGGATGATTTGGCGAAAATACTGCTAATATCTCCTCCGGCCTTCACTTCATCCACCGCCTTCAGAATTATACTTTGATAAACGCTATTTTCGATAATCTCGCTTACAATCAGCAAGGCGCGCGTAATAGGAATTCCCCCAAGCAGAAGAACGGAAAAATTATCGGCAAAACGAGATATATATAAATTACGGAATAATTTACCCAGTACCGGAAGCTTGATTTTCCATTGCTCCCATTCTTTCTTGCCATCCTCCGTTTTCACATAATAAATGATTCCCAGAATAAATCCGATTATGGCGATAAGCACCGCCCACCAATATTGACTCATAAAATCGCCGACCGCCATCAAAAGTTTGGTGTACCAGGGAATGGCCACATTTAAATCCTTGAAAATAATCGTCAGCCTCGGAAGAATGAATGAAATCACCACAAAACCGATAATAAAAGAAACGCCGATGACGAATACTGGATAAAAAAGCGCGCTTTTTATTTTCGATGTCAATTGATAGTTTTTTTCAATATTATCGGCGATATACAATATGGATTTTTGCAAATTTCCCGAGACCTCTCCGGATTTCACCATATTAATCATCAAAGAAGAAAATACATCCGGGTGTTTGCCTAAACTTTCGGAAAAAGACATTCCATCCTCGATATCCTGTATCATCTCCATAATAACAATTTGAAAAAATTTATTGTCTGTCTGTTTTTCTATCGTTTTGAGCGCCATAACGATCGGCACTTTCGCATCAATTAAAATAGACAATCCGCGGAAGAAAATAACCAGCTCTTTTTGATTGATTCCTTCCCAAATTTTTTGAAATCCCTTCAATAGTTTCGACGTTTTTTCTTCTTGAAAAATATTCATCGGAATGAGATTGTTTTTTTGAAGCACTAAAATTGCCCCTTCCTTGTTGATAGCTTCAATCTTCCCCTCTTTGACAATCCCGTTTTGATCTTTGGCTTTGAATATAAATTTCATATTTTTATCTTTTAATTTTTGCTTATCAACATTTGCAGATATTCCCTGTTCTTAGTATACACCAAAGCGTCGTCAATGGTAATAATACCTTTCTGCACCAAATCGGCCAGGGACTTATCCAAGGAAATCATCCCCTCGCGCAAACTTGTCTCAATAGTCGAGTCGATCTGGTATGATTTGTTTTCCCGGATGAGATTTTCAATCGCGTTGTTTTTTATCATGATTTCAAGAGCCGGAACCCGGCCGCCGCCGATCTTGGGAACCAATCTTTGCGAGACAACGCCCAGAAGAACATTGGCCAGCTGCGATCGGATTTGATTTTGCTGATGAGCCGGAAAAACGTCAACGATACGATCAACAGTCTGCGCGCTGTCATTAGTATGAACCGTTGCTAGGATTAGATGTCCTGTTTCCGCCGCCGTCATCGCCGTACTGATAGTATCTAAATCCCGCATTTCTCCAATCAGAACCACATTGGCATCTTCACGAAAAATAGCTTTCAAAGCCAATTGGAATGATTTGGTGTCTTCGCCGACTTCTCTTTGATTGATGATACAACGATCTTGCTCATACACATATTCAATCGGATCTTCAATAGTCAGGATATGCTTATCTTCATTATGATTGATAAAATCAATCATGGCCGCCAAAGTAGTTGATTTTCCATGTCCCACCGGACCAGAGACCAATATCAATCCCTGGATATTGCGCACGAAATTATACAAGCTAGTATTCATATTCAGCTCTTCCAGCGTCCTTACCTTGCTGGTAATGAGACGCATAGCAATGCTGACATAGCCCTTTTGAAAGAAAACATTTGTTCTGAAACGCGCTTTATTCTCAAAATTATAGGAAAAATCAACTTGGCCGTCATCCATAAGTCGTTTATTGTTTTCTTCGCTCAAGATGACTTTGCTCAACGCTTTCGTGTCTTCATCCGTCAAAACATTTTCTTGAGTCATCGGATAGAGCCGACCGTCAATTCTAATCGTTGGATATCTTCCAACCACCAGATGGATGTCGGATCCGTTTTGCTGAGCCACCAGCCGCAAAAGGTTTTTTATTTTTTGTTCAGTTCGTAATGATTCCATTTTATATCCATATTTTTTATTTAATATCCACAATAAGATTGTACCAGAAAATTATTTCTTTAACAAAGCATTTATTTTTTCCACCACTTCCGATGGAGTAAAATGAGATTTTATCAAATAGTCATCTGCTCCGATTTCCAGCGCTTCGTCAATTTTTTCTTTTTCTGAAAGATTGGTAAGCAGAATGACCGGGATTTTTTTGAGTGTTTCATTACTTTTAATTTTTTTCAGCACTTCTATTCCATCCACATAAGGCATGATGATATCAAGAAGAATCAGATCCGGAACTAATTCCTCCAGCTTCTTGATAGCTTCCAGACCATTCCTTGACACAATTACTTCGAAGCCCTCGTGCACCAGCTTGATCTGATAAATATCGCTCACAAAAGCATCATCCTCGACCAATAAAATTTTCTTTTTTTCATTCATAAATTTTTAATAAAAATATAAATTATTTACACAATTTGATATTTTTTACCAACTATCCCTTATCATCATCCAAGTCTCCTCCCACCGACAAACTTCCTTCAGTCACTCTTTCCACTTCAGCCAGCGTTGTCAATCCTTTGATTACTTTGACAATTCCATCCTGCCGCATAGTTAACATGCCTTTATTTTTCGCTTCTTTCCTGATATTCTGTTCACTGTCTTTCTTTTCTGAAATTATCTCCTGCAATACACCATCGATTTCCAACGCTTCAAAAATGGCTATTCTTCCCTTATACCTCAATCCTCCGCATTCCGAACAGCCCCTTCCTTGATAAAATTCTATTTTCTCCAATGAACTTATGCCATATTTTTTAAGTTCATCCGGATGGATAAGATCTATTTCGTTTTTTATTTGTTCCACGATGGCATGAGGCATTTCTATTTTTACTTTGCATTTTTCGCAAATTTTTCTAACCAAACGCTGAGCGGCCACTGCCCTCAAAGAAGAAGAAATTAAAAACGGCTCTATGCCCATATCTACTAAACGAGGGATGGTTCCGATGGAATCATTGGTATGCACGGTAGAAAAAACCAAATGTCCCGTCAAAGCCGCATGAATAGCCAGTTCCGCAGTTTCGTTGTCCCTAATCTCTCCCACCATTATTACGTTCGGATCTTGGCGTAAAATCGATCGCAGACCGTTGGCAAACGTGTAACCTATTTCCGGTTTTATCTGACTTTGATTGATTCCTCTTATATTATACTCAATAGGATCTTCCAAAGTTATGATATTTCTCTCTTCTTGATTAAGAATTTGCAAAAAAGCGTAAAGCGTGGTTGATTTTCCCGATCCCGTCGGACCGGCCACTAAGATTATTCCATAAGGATCTTCGATTTTTTTGGTTAAAATTTCATAATTTCTTCCCATCAATCCCAACGACGACAAATCTAGCATTTGATTTTCTCTATCCAAAATCCTCATCGCTATTTTTTCTCCTTCCAGCACCGGCAAGGAAGAAACTCTGAAATCAGTCACTATCCCATTTTCATCAACCTGAAATCTTCCATCTTGGGGTTTTCTTTTTTCGTCAATTTTCAAGTTGGATAAAATTTTGATGCGGGAGACAACTGCCATTCCGACATTTTTAGGAAAAACCAGAGATGAATAAAGAATGCCATCCACCCGGAAACGCACTCGATAATTATTGTCAATCGGTTCAATATGAATGTCACTCGCCCTTCCGTCCAAACCATGCTTTATGATAACTTTAACCAGTTTGGCGATTGGAGCATCTTGGATAATTTCCCGACTTTTCCTTTCTTCATTTTCTTTTCTTATTTCAAAGCTCACTCCTTCAGTTCCTTCGTCACTTAAAGATTTCAACGCTTCTTCCACCGCTTTTTCCGCCGTGCTGTATTTGGCTATGATATCCTGGAAATTTTTGAAAGAAACTAAATAAATTTCCATCTCCAAATTGTCTTTTTCTTTAACGAATTTTAGAGCATTCAAGGCCTCAATGTCCTGAGGATTAACCATGGCTACTTTTATCTTATTTCCTTTTTTTTCAAAAACAACCATCTGATGTTTTCTGGCAGAATCTTCAAAAATAATGTTTAAATCGCTTTTTTTTATGACTTTTGGAACTTCCGACAAATATAAAACTTTCAAAACAGCAGCTTTCTCGGACAAAAAGCTGTCTTCAGGTTTCTTTTCTTTATCATTTACTTTCCTATGGGAAGCATTTTCTTTTTTATTGTCGACATCAGAAATCATTTATTTTGATTAAGGAAGAAAAGGATTAACTTTACCGACGGAATCAAGTTCAATTAAAGACGAGGCCTTGGCTACGGCATTACTTATTTTATCAGCCACGGAAAAATCCAGCGTCGATTTTAAATCAATTTTTGTTTTGGTCTGAGACAAATAACCGAAATCGGCTTCTATTTTCGCAGTTAGATCGTTTGCATTTTCTCCTTCTTTACCTTCTAATTTTTCTCGGGAAATCAAAACTGAAGGGATGCTGACATACATTCCGGAATTTTTCAATTGATCAAAAAGAATTTTGATATATTCATAATTTCCAGCCACATTTATCCTGGCCTTTATAATTTTAACTTCATTTTTTATATTCATTGGCACTATACCTCCGCTTATATCATTACTGGATGTTATTGGAGAAATTGATGCGTTATTTTGCTGTTCCATTACTGATGATTTCATTTCTTCCAGCGACATATTAACCAGGCTTACTCCGGCGCTAGTGGTCATATTATACACGTTATTGATGATTTTTTCTTCAATTTTATCATTGGGCAGATAAGACATGATCACCCGCTCTTTGTCCTTATTTTGATTGAGCGTATTTTTCAATGAATCAATGTCGCTTTTTTCCTTCAAGATTTTCTGCAGTTCCTTGTTTTTCTGCTCCAGATCTATTTTCACTGTTTCCATCTTCGTCACCATCGGCCAAATCCACACGATCGAAATATAGACAACCAACACCAGCACAATTGGAAAAAATAAGATTTTTAATCGCATATTTTTTATTTTTTATCTTTCGGTTTTTAATAACCGAAAAAAATAACATAATTAATTTTTAGAAATAAAAAATTATTCAATTTTCATATCCAATCCGAAAGATATTTCTCCATCCTTGTCTCTTTCGGTGGTTGTCACCTTTATTCCTTTAAAATACTTCGATTCCTTGAAACTTAATATCTGTTTCGCCATATTGATAAAACTATTGGTGACTGCCAAAACGGATACCGCCGACTCTTTATTTTCAAATGATTTTAAAGCCACTCCTTGAACCATGTTCTTTTCTATCTCTTTCAATACATTTTCCGGATTTTTCATTGAATCGACATTTAATTTGATTTTTTCCAATCTAGTTTGAAAATCAGCGATGCGATCCGCGTCGTTTCCCTTGAGGGCAAGCGATTCAACGCTTATTTTTTCATTGACATCCAAAACTTTTTTATCAAGATCTCCGACATATATTTTCAATACAATGAAAACAATCAGCGTAACGAATAAAACAATTAGAGAAATAACCGCCCCTTTATTGCTAATGCCTATCTTTTCAAATCCTTCTTTTTTTTGTGGAACGTCTTGTAAAAGATTTATGTTTGCCATTTTTTTTATTTAATAATAAAATAATTAATTACCTTCTTTTATATTCTTCCACTCCCCGTATCGCCAATCCTATCGCGACAGAAAATGAACTTCCTAAATTATTAATTAACGGATTCATTTTTTCTTCAAATTGAATTCTTTTCCACGGATCTCCGACAATCGTGTTTACACCTATGCTTTTTGAAAAATATTTGTCCAATCCTGCAAGTTTGCCTCCTCCTCCCGAAAGAATTATTCCATCTATTCTGCCGGATTTATTTTTATCTTTATAAGCGCTGATTATTCTCAAAACTTCATTATTGATCAATTCAAGTGTCGGAATGATAATTGAAATTTCCCGGCTGTTTAAAAGATCTTTTTTCTCTTTCTTAAGCGTTTCCGCCCTGACTTTGGATACATTTAAACTGTCCGCTATGGTATTTGTCATTTCATTTCCTCCTGCGTCAATATTACGATTAGCTTTTATAATCCCTTTTTCCACTAAAACAATATTGGTTGCTCGCGCTCCTATATCAATAATCAAAAATGTCCCCAAATCTTCTCTGACTAGGGCTCTTGACAGCGCGAATGTTTCCAATTCAATAACTTGGATAGAAAGTCCGGAGTGATCGAATATTTTTTCATATCTTGATATTTCTTTTTTGGGAGCGGCCACTAAGATTACTTGGATTCTTTTTTGTTCCAATTCCGTCTTCTCTTCATCTTTGCTCCTGCCGATGACATCCCATCTCAGTGAAACTTCGTCCAGAGATGTCGGAATATATTTATGCGCTTCAAACTGTATGGCTCTTTCCAATTCGTGATCTTTCATCTCAGGAAAATCAATCAGGGTGACTAAGCCGTTGAATCCAGGCAACGACACAAAAGCTGAATCGGAATTAAGTTTCATTTTTTGGATGATTTTCGCCAAATAAATCTTTAACTTATTTTCATAAGTCGTCTCAAGTTTCAATTCTTTATTTTCACCGTTGGGAATCAATCCCAAATCAACCCATCCATAATTTTCAAGATTAACTCTTTGATTTCTATAAGAAAGCTCCACTATTTTAACAGATGAAGTTCCAAAATCAACACCGATAAAATAATTTCTTTTTGATTCAAATAGACCAAACATCTTTTTATATTTATTAACAACTAACTTATTGTTTTAATTATACCACAAATGTAAAAAAACAACAACACACCTCACGTTTTTAACATCAATAAACAACATTTTATCGCAAAATACAGCCATTTTTGTTAAAATAAACGATTTCAAAATAACTTATCTAAAAAAATATTTATCGAATATTAGTGTATAAATTCTAAAACTTTCTTCACCCCATTAAACCCTGTTAAATTTTCACTTCGTGAAATCATTTAACAGGTTAAAATTTCCGTAAAACGGAACCTATTTAACCGGGGTGAACCCCGTGAAATTCCGCTCGCCTTGGCGGGCGGACTAGCGAAGCTGGTATTTAACCGGGGTGAATTTTTTAATTGTTATGTTATTTTTTTCCTATGCTTATATCATATATTATGTGCCGGCTGTGTCAACACACCATATGATGAGTTATACACAGTTTTATGGATTTTTTCAACGTCCCGCCAATTGCCCGCAGGCTCCTTGAATCTCTTCTCCCAAACTTTTTCTTATTGTGGCATTGATTCCGCTCCGCAATAAATAATTTTTGAATTTTTGCGCTTTGTTCCCTGAAGATGATTTCAATTCTTCTCCAGTCGGATTATAGCGGATCAGATTGACGTGAAAAAGATGGATTTTTCCGACGGACTTCAAATAATCCACGACTTTTTTCGCTTCTACAGCGCTGTCGTTTATCTCGTCCAGCAAAATATATTCGATAAAAACTTTCCGCTTGGTCTTTTGGAAATAATCGCCCAATGCTTTACGCAATTCGCCTAAATTATATTTTCTGTTTATCGACATAAATCGGTTCCTTTTTTCATCATTCGTGAAATGAAGCGACACCGCCAAATTTATCTGGGGAAATTCTTCGGCTAATTTTCGAATTCCATCAGGAATGCCCGAGGTGGAAACAGAAATGCTCCGCGAGCCAAAACCGAATAATTTTTTGTTAGTAAAGATTTTTAAGCTCTCTCTGACCTGCTCCCAGTTCAGGAACGGCTCGCCCATACCCATATATACGATATTTCCAATATCGGAATTCCAAATTCCGCTCGCCTCGCTGATTCTTTGGCGAAGCGGGAATTCCAAATTCCGAAACTTATTTTTCAGATATTGTTTCCAAAACAGGACTTGATCGGTAATTTCTTCCGCTGTCAAATCTCTTCGCCAGCCGAGGCGTCCGGTCGCGCAAAAACGACAACTCATTTGACAGCCGACTTGGCAAGAAACGCACGCCGACCAAAGTCCCGGTTTGGGAGATATTAGAACCGTCTCAATCAGATTACCGTCCCCTAACTTCAGAAGCGCTTTAGCTGATTGTCCATTTTTCGCTTCCAAAATTTTTTCCACTGCAAAAGATAATATCACCAACTCTTTATCCAAAATTTCTCGCAGATCTTTGGAGATTGTCGTAATTTCATCCCATGTCGAAACACTATCCCAAAAAACGGCTTTTTGAATCTGTTCCAGTCGAAACTTCGGCTGATCGTGTCTGGTTAATATTTCTTGAAGTTTAATCGAGTTCATATTCCAATAATCTTACTCTGCCATTACCGACTTAGCAAGATTTCTTGGTTTGCCAATATCGTATTTTTTTTACTCCAAAATAATTCCCCGGAAGTTACAGCCGGATCATCAATAACAGCAAAAAATATTATCAGCTTTATACTTTCGATTAAGTTATCTTACAAACCTGATATTTTCTAAGCCAAGTTCAAGAATAGTTATCAATATTTTCGCCAATTTGCGCGGATCATGACGGATAAAAGAACGAACCTGGGCTAAGATATCCGACTGGCTATATTTCGGCTTTGCGTCGCTCAACATATCCGCTTGGACAATTCTATAATTTCTTTTGCGGTTTCTCTCGTTTTGGAATTCTATCGACAATTCTTTTTTGTTCTTGTATCTTTTCATCAGTTCTCGGCTCGGCTTTTTGTTATTGTAAGTGACAAAATCAATCCGATCGCGCCCGATATGTTTATTGATGGATAAAACATAATCATCTAATGAAAATTTTTCCGTGTGTCCGGGTTTATTCACCAAATTGCAATTATAAACCACTTTGGCTTTTGTTTTCCGGAGCGCTTCCGGAATGCCTTTGACCAATAAATTCGGAATGATGCTGCAATAATGATTTCAGGGATCGATCACAATCATATCCGCTTCCAAAATCGCTTTGACGGCTTTCCCATTGGCTTTCGCGGACGGTTTCAAATAATTTTTTCGAATGCCGATTTTTTCCAAATCATAATTGTGATTTATTTTTTTCTCTCCTTTCAGAATCTTTCCGTTCTTGAGCCGCATATAAAGATTCGTGTCCTCAACAGTCACCGGAATCACTTCCCCTTTCACGTTGAGAATTTTTGCCGCTTCTTCCACACCTCGGGAAAAACCGCCGTTCAATTTTTCCAGAGCCGACAAGAAAAGATTGCCGAAACTGCAGCCTTTTATCCTGCCGCTTTCAAAGCGATAATTCATCAGTTCGTGGAAGGACTTCGAAGAATCAGAAAGCGCCACCAAACATTGGCGCACATCGCCGGGCGGAAAAACCCCCAATTCATCGCGCAGCACTCCGGTCGAACCGCCGTCATCCGCCATGGAAACAATGGCCGAAATATTGATCGGATATTCCTTGAGCCCGGAAAGCAAAACAAAACTTCCTGTTCCTCCGCTGATCGTAACTATTTTTTTTTGTTTTCATATTTTAATAAAAATGAGATATTATTTTCTCGGCCTCCTCCAGATCATCGGGATTGCCGATCGGATGCCAACGAGCCGCTCGTTCGATTTTCACCAGATAGTCCTCGGCCATCTTGAGCAAGGTCTGCGGGAGTCCAAACTCGGTTCCGCTTATCGGCACCGGTGGGTAATCAAAAAATTTGCGATTGAGCAGATAGCAACCCGTATTCACCAGATTGCGCTTTGATCCTTTCGGTTTTTTGCTGATTCCGAAAAAATTCCCTTTTTCGTCTGTGTCTATCACGCTGAATTCTCTCGCGTCATCAACTTCGCAAGCCAGCATAGCTAATTCATTTTTCATCATTTTTTCCAGATCATTCCGACAATAAAAATCATCGCCCATCAAGACTAAAAATTTTTCTTTGAGATGACCGCGCGCCAGATGGAGCGCTCCGCCGGTTCCATTCAATTTTTTTTGTTCCAGATATGTGATTTTTTTTTTCCTAAATTCATTCCCAAAATAATTTTTGATCGTTTTCCCAAGATATCCGATAACCAGAATGATTTCATCAATATCATCCGGAAGCGATCGGATTTTGTGCTCTAAAATCGGCTTTCCTTGAACCGCAAGCATAGGTTTGGGAATGTTTTTTATAAGATCAGCCATCCTTGTTCCTTTGCCGGCGGCTAAAATAACGACTTGCATCTTGTTATTGATAAAAAATCAAATTAAATCCCACAATTGCAAAAATATCGTCCTCTGCGTTTCAAAAATCATTTTATTTTCAATAATGACTCCCACCGGATTGCCGTTGTTGTCCAAAGAAATGAAAGCGCATTTCCCGGCATATATGATTATATATGTCATATTTTTTCCCGAGCTTAATTTCGGAATAAGCCATTTTCTTTCATCCAACCCATAGGTGCCGCCGCCTTCCGACAAGGAGATCGCCATGGCTCTGATTTTGAGCTTCACTCTTTTTTTATTGAAATCCGGATAAGCGGCATAAACATCTTCCCGCACTCCGACCGCCGAATAGATATAATATTTTTTTTCCTTTTCTGCGCCCATCAAAGACAAAATATCGTCCAGAATGAATCTGATTCCGGCTCGGCCTTCATAAAATTTCGTGATCGGTTTATTGCCGCCTTTATTTTGAAGCGATTTCAGTTCCGGTATCAATCCGTGAATCTTTTTCCCGACATCTTCTATTTTTTCTTTTTCTCCGTCAAGAATCTTGATGATTTTTTCCGGATCTTCCGCGACAAAACGTTGTTTGGTGTCTTGGTGAAAATAGGTGACGAGACCCACTTCCTGAAGTTTTTTCAAAACATCATAAGTCGTGCCGCGATTGAGATCGGCCAGTTCCGCCAAAGTCCTGATTGAAACAGCTCCGTTTTCCAGCAGCTTCAGATAGATCTTGATTTCTTTATCCGAAAGTCCTATTTTTTTCAATATCGAAATTTCCATATGAGACAATTTTGGAAAATAATAAATTAAGAAACTCCTGGATGCAAGTTTGCATAGGAGTTTTTAGAAGGAGAGGGAGAGGGAGAAGAGATTTGGTTTGGATGATTTGATTTGGAGAGTAGCGCGATTATTGTTTTCTTTCGGAAAGAAGGTGAAAGAAAACAATCGCCGAGGTCTGGAAATATTTGATGACAAATTTTCCGGATGCTACAATCTTTTTTTTCGAATCATTCTATCCTGAACAATTTATTATCCGAGGATTTTTGCGAAAAGTTCCAGTTAGCCGGCTTGGTTGATATCCATAATAATATTGTATGACTCCCCAAGTTTCGGCTAACCGATTTTCGCCTATCTTTTCTCCCTTTTTTCAATGTTCTAATTTTAGTATACATATCCTGTAAATTTTGTCAAGTGTTTTTCTGCAATTATTTTTATGTTAACAAATTATGCTTAATAAAAGGCAAAAAATGACATATTAATTGTCATCTTTTAAAAGTTATTTTTATAATAATATTTATATCACGATATTTATTATCTTCCCTTTCACATAGATTACTTTTTTAATTTCCTTGTTGCCTATGAATTTTTTTATCTTTTCGCTTTGCAGAGTTTTCTCCTTAACCTCGTTTTTGGATTCATTCGCATCCGCTTCTAAATAATCCCGCAATTTTCCGTTTACCTGAACAACTAGCATGATTTTTTCATCTTTCATCAGTTTCGGATCATAAGCCGGCCATTTTTCCCGAAAGATTGATTCATTGTGCCCCAATTGCTGCCAAAGCTCTTCGGATATATGAGGAGCGAAAGAAGAGAGCAGTATGAGAAATATTTCAAATTCTGTCTTTGAACATCCGGCTTCATATATTTTATTGACCAGGATCATCAACTTTGCAATGGCAGTATTGCACTTCAATTTTTCCAAATCATCGTTAATTCCTTTTATGGTTTTGTGCAATAAATTCTTGAGTTTATTTTCTCCAGAAATTTTTTCTTGAATATTCCAAATCCTATTTATAAATTTATGCATCCCTGCTATTCCGCTATCCCGCCAATCTCCCCCTTGCCGCATATCTCCCAGGAACATCAAATACATTCTCATCGTATCGGAGCTGAATTTAGCGATATAATCGTCGGGATTGATTACATTTCCTTTTGATTTGCTCATTTTGACGCCGTCTTTTATCAAAAGCCCATGGGCGCGAAATTTTTCAAATGGCTCTTCACTTGGAACATATCCCATTTCATACATAACCATATTTATGAACCTGGAATACAAAAGATGAAGCACGGAATGTTCTTTCCCGCCAATATACATGCTGACAGGCATCCACTTTTTAAGTCGTTCCTTGTCCATCGGTTTGTCTTCAAATTCAGTATTGGGATAGCGCATATAATACCAGCAAGAATCAACAAAAGGATCAGAAACATCCGTTTCTCTTTTGGCTGATCCTCCGCATTTCGGACAGATTGTCTTCACAAAATTCTCGACTTTATTGAGCGGCCCCTTGCCTGTTCCGTCCGGCAGAAAATCATCCATTTCCGGAAGCAATACCGGAAGATCTTTTTCCGAAACCGGAACCCAACCACATTTCCCGCATTCAATCATCGGAATTGGCGGTCCCCAATATCTTTGCCGACTGATGCACCAATCGCGGAGCTTATAATGAATCTTCTTGTCACCAATATTGTTTTTGACCAGCCAATTCACTAACTTATCGCGTGCCTCAATCGAAGATAATCCACCATATTCACCAGAATTTACCAAAAAACCATCTTCAACAAAAACCTTACCATTCAAATATTCCCAGTCAACTCTATCTTTTTCTTTGTTTCTACTTTCCAATTGCCCCTTTTTAAAACTTTTTACAAACCGCTCTGAAACAACCAAGGATCTATATTGATTAAGAGCTTTCTCTTCTTCTTTAAAATCATTTTCCCGAAATTCAAATTCTCTAACATACGGACCAATATCGATTTCCACACCTTTTTTATTTTTATAGACTGAATTGATCAAATTTTCTGATAACTTCTTTTCTTTTACTTTTTCAAAACCTAGGGTGTTAAAAATTTTTATAATCTTACGATAGGAACCTTCGTCTTTGGTCATTAAATCTAAGTCCTCAAAATTGCGATAAATAATTCTGGCATAAAAGGCGCAAGCTAACCCGCCTAAGAGCCAAAATTTAACATTTTGCTTTTTAGTGGCTTCGCAGATTTCTTTTAAGGCCTCCAGAACTTCGACTGACTTTTTATAAGCATTCGCGTCTGGCGTGACTGACTGGATAATCGGCAAATCATATTTTTTCGCAAATTCAAAATCCCGCTCATCATGCGCCGGCACCGCCATCACCGCTCCGGTTCCATAAAATCCCAAGACATAATCCGCAACAAAAAGAGGCAACTCTTTCTGATTGAATGGGTTGATGATTTTTATTCCCTTGAGTTCCACTCCGGTTTTCTCCTTTTGCAGATCGGTTCGTTCAAGATTGGTTTTATTCTGCGCTTGAATGACATATTGCTCTATTTCGGAATAATTTTCAATTTTTTCTTTCAATTTTTTAATAACCGGATGCTCTGGCGCAAGCACTGCGTACGTCATGCCAAATACCGTATCCAAACGCGTGGTGTACACTTCAATTTTTTCCTCACTGTCTTTTACCCCGTTAAATTGTTCCGCACCGGCTTCGCCGGATTTAACTGGATGAATTTTCATCGAGAATTGCGCCCCTTCGGATTTTCCGATCCAATTTTTCTGTATCATCTTTACTTCTTCGGACCAATCTATCCAATCCAAATTTTTCAGCAAACGGTCGGCATATTCGGTAATGCGCCAAAACCATTGTTCCATTTCCTTTTTTTCTACAATCGTATCGCATCTTTCACATTTTTCAACAATTACCTGCTCGTCCGACAAAACGGTCTTACACGAAGGGCACCAATTAACGTACGCTTTTTTTCGATAGGCCAATCCTTTTTCATGCATTTTTAAAAAAAGCCACTGAGTCCATTTATAATAATTCGGTTTGTACGTTTCTACTGTTCTGCTCCAATCATACTGGTTTCCGATCATCCGCAACTGTTCATAAAAATGTTTTTCCGTCCGTGCCGAAACGTCCTTTATATGTTCCTTTATTTTTATGGCGTAATTTTCGCTATGAATGCCGAATCCATCAAGTCCGATTGGCTCAAATACGTCAAAACCCTTGAGTCGCATGAAACGTCCATAAACATCGCTATGAACAAACGCATACATATTGCCTATATGCAGACCTTCGGCGGATGGATAAGGAAACATCATAAGATTATAAAATGGCTTTTTGACTTTATCCAAGTCAACTTGATTAATTCCATTCTCTTCCCAATACTTCTGCCATTTCTTTTCTATTTTTTGAGAATCGTATTGTTCCATAAATAAAACTCTGTTTTAGAGTTGTAATTTGTAATATAACAGTAGTTTACCAAATAAAAACCTCTTCCGTCAAAGAAAAAAATCTGCTAGAAAACACTTATTTTTCTCCGGATAATTATTTCTTGCCAGAGAGTTTGTATAAATTTTCCAAAAGACAGGCGATAGTTACCGATCCCACTCCGCCAGGAACAGGAGAAATAATAACATCTTTATTTTGAATTGATTGAATATCCACATCGCCGAAGACTTTTTTGCCTCGCTTTGATATTCCGCCATCAATAATGATGGCTCCATCTTTAAAAACATCGCCTTTCAAAAATTTCGGTTTTCCCATTGCGGTCACGACCACATCGGCTTTCTGGATATGACCAATATATTTATCCGCATTTTTACTAAGAATATATTCCGCCTGCATACCTATTTTTCGCAGCGCTTCCGACATGATTTTCCCAAACATATCTGAATTAGCAATTACAATTGCTTTTTTACTTTTCACATTTTTTCTCGTGCTTTTTATCATTTCCACAATGGCTCTTGGAAACACTGGCCAGCAAAAAAATTTTTCGTTCAAGAATCGCTGGATATTTTCCGGATGAAAACCATCTACATCTTTCCTTGGATCAACCGCATTTATTATTTTTTGCGTGTTAAATTTTTTCGGCAGTGGTAATTGAACAATGATGCCGTGAATTTTTGGATTATTGTTGAGAAGCGCTATTTTTTTCAAAATCTTCTCTTCATGTTCTTGAGCTTTGAATTTATGTAAAATAAATTCTACGCCGATTTTTTTCGCTGATTTCTTTTTAAGTCTGACATAAATCTCTGACGCCGGATCATCGCCAACCAACACCACGGCCAAACCGGGAGTTATTTTGCTCCTTCCGATACTTTTTGCGACCCTTCCAAAAATTTTTTGGAAAATTTTCCCACCTTCAATCAGCTTCATTGATTGTTAATTATGCATAAAATAAACGATTTATGACGGTTTTTTTTCTTGGATTATTTTCCGTATCAGATCAAACTCTCCAAAAATATTCTTGTTCTTGAGTTCAATATAAAAAATTTTGTTCTGTCCGCCGTGAGCCGATGCCATTTCTTGCCTTTTATTATTCAAGATTCTTTTGATCTTGAACGGTTTGTTGCCGGAAGATATCACTCCTTCCAATATGTCATCCGGATAAATCGCGTTATGAACCGCCATTTCCACCAAACCGTCTTTCATACCTTTCACCTCTCCCACGAATTGATGGGGAATTTCAACATGTGAATTTTTATAATTGTGTTCCGGCTCAAAACCAAACAAAAATCCTTTCGTGTATCCTCGATTGGCGAGCGCTGCCAATTCTTTTTTTTGTTCCCGTATAGTTTTCGCCAATTTTTGTTTTGATGCTTTATTTTCCAATGCGTTCAAAACATTTCGATACGCTCGTGTCACCAGTGACACATAATAGACACTTTTGTTCCGGCCTTCGATTTTGAACGATTCCACCCCGGCTTTTTTCAATTCTTCCAGGTGTTCCAGGAGATTCAAATCCTTGCTGTTAAAAAAATATGTCCCGTTTGAATCTTCCTCCAGATCGATTTGCACTTCTCCTTTATCATCCTCCACATCCATAATTAAAATTTTTGAATTTTGTAATTTAGAATTTGATTTGAAATTGGAATTTTGATATTGGGATTTTTGAGTATATTTCCATCTGCAAGGTTGAGCACAGTCACCAAGATTCGCGCTTCGCCCTGTGATCCATTGGCTTAAGATGCACCGCCCGGAATAGCTCATGCACATCGCGCCGTGGACAAAATATTCCAATACCGCATCCGGGACTCTTTTTTTTATTTCCTTAATTTCTTTAAGCGTTACTTCCCGACCCAGAATAATCCGCCTGATGCCTTGATTTTTCCAGAACTCCACGGCTTTCCAATTGGTCGCGTTCGCTTGAGTAGAAAGATGAATATCAATTCCCGGAGCGTGTTTTTTCACCAGCGCCAAAATTCCCGGATCAGAAAGAATAATCGCATCCGGTTTGGCTTTGGATAAAAATTTCAGATGATCAATGATATTCTTGATGTGCCTGTTGTGAGCATAGATATTGACGGTCGCATAAATTTTCCTTCCTAATTTATGGGCATATCGGATAGATTCTTTCAGAGATTTTTCATTAAAAGTATTGATCCGATAGCGCATAGAAAAATCCGGGATGCCGGCATAAACAGCGTCCGCTCCATAGGCCAAAGCATATTTCATTTTTTCCAAACTCCCGGCCGGAGCCAACAATTCGGTTTTATTGATCTTCATATAGTTTACTCTAAGAACAATTTTCCTTTTCGTCAAATACCATAAGAAAAAGCCCGACCAGTATTGCTTGATCGGGCTTTGATACTTTTATGCATGCCTCGGCGCAATCTTAAGATTAAAATTAAGATTGAGATTGCGTTCAAAAATCAGTTCTTTTTGATACGCATCCGGCATTCCCACCAGCATCATCCCGGCTTGGATATTTTCGAAAGGAAATTTTTCCCTCCGCGCCGAAAAAAGATCTTGCCGCTCAAAAGTGCAAATATTCGAGTTGCTGACATTATTTCGTCCGAGTCCGGCTTCCGCTATCAGTTGATATTCTATGATTCCCTCAATATCAACATGATATTTGTTGCCGTTCCGACAAATATAATCGGAATAGCCTCTTCTAACAAATAAACCTTCGTGACCGAATTCATAGCAATTTCTGCAGATTCCCGGACCTATCAAAGCGCGAGTATCTTTCCGGGAAGATCCATATGCCATCATTTTTTTGACAGCAATTACCGGTAATTTTCGGATCAATCCTTTATACCCGATGTGGCAGATCATGACTATTCTCATTGCTGAACCATACAGAATCAGCGGAAAACAATCGGCATAAGTCACGGCGACAAATAAATTTTTCTCGACCGTCAACAGAGCGTCCACATTTTCCACGATTTCTGGCGATTTCCAAGTCGCGATCTTTATTTCATCGCCATGAACAACTTTTGCCATTACCAGTTTGGATCCGCTCGGCAAAAATTCTTTGACAAACCTCTTTCGATTGACTTTCCCAATATCTCTATCGGAAAAACACATGCTTCCATGATCCCTGACTGATGCCAAGACCAAAATTTCGGGAATATAAGACCAGAATCTTAACGGACGGATATTTTTCAACTCCAGCCACCTCCTTTCGTTTGATTGAATGTAATCTTATAATTTGTAATAAGAACTTCTTGTTATCTTACTTCATAATTTCCCAAACGTCAATTTTTTTTCTAACAAAAACAATTATAAAAACCGGCTTCAGCCGGATTTTATAAATGCAAATTAATAACCGCTAATCAAACTCCAATAATCAAATTGAAAATTCCAATAACCAAGAAACAAATTCCCCGCCTCGCATCGACGAGAAATTGCCTTGCGAGTCGAGGCGGGCAAACAAAATTCAATTTTCAATTGTGCATTTTTTCAAACAATAAATTGTTAATTGGAAAATGGAAAATGATTCACCCCGTAGAATACTTTGCTTTGAGCAAAGTAATTCTGTTTTGCGGAATTATTCCACCGGGTAAACCCTTTTTTCGTGGAATACTTTGCTTTGAGCAAAGTAATTCCGTTTTGCGGAATTATTCCACTGGATAAACCTTTTTTCTTTATGAAATATGGTTTTTATCAGGTTATTTTCCCTATAGTTAAATTATACGATATTGGGAAAATGTGTCAATGCGGAAATTCCAGTGTAAAGAGGAAATCACCGGAACATTCACCCAGAAAACAAACATTTACGCAAGTTTGGCAAAAACCAATTTTTCCAGTTTCACCATCCTTTTTTCCAAGTCCGCCAGTTTGACCAAATCCGCTTTATTTTTCAAGCGGGTTTTCAATTCTTTCGCTTCTGTTTTCATATTCTGAATTTCTTCGTCAATGCGAATAAGATAGGCCTTAATAAAAGCAAGGTTTTCATCGGTTCGATCTCTGAATTCAGTCATCTCTCCTTTGAATTCAGTCATCTCTCCTTTGAATTCCAAGAATTCTTGATGATTACCGTCTATTTTCCTGTTAAGATTGGAGAATTGTTCCAACACCAGATCGAATTTGGAATT
>Ga0315273_10001424_pt1 | contig 27196 bp, 28 predicted proteins | sample YL17G02_0_MG_FD_205753 | JGI IMG/M metagenome (GOLD analysis project Ga0315273, IMG submission 205753) | Sediment microbial communities from Yellowstone Lake, YNP, Wyoming, USA - YL17G02_0 | ecosystem: Environmental > Aquatic > Freshwater > Lake > Sediment | place: USA: Wyoming | collected... | reverse complement strand
GAGAGCGAGATGACTCCCTCGCTCTTGAAGCCGACATCCACCAGGACTTCCTTTTCGTCGATGCCGAGCACCGTGCCGCGAACGATCTCGCCCTCGCTGATGGAGCGGAGCGACTCCTCGTACTGGCCGAACATCTCGGCGCGCTGCTCGAGGTCCAGGTCGTCTTCGTCGTCGGCGTTGAACGGGATGGGTGGGGATGACGGGACCCGCTGCGGGGAGTCCGCAATGGGGTTGAGGGTCGTGTCGGTCGTGTCCTGCATGGGAATGAAAACCTCCTTGAACAATCAAGATAGGGGGCGGTTCAGACCGCCCCACGTGATGCCGTAAGTTCCTGGTCGGCCTTCAGGCGGGCGATCTCACGCATGACCGCGTCCCCCACCTGCTGGTAGAGCGCGCGTCCCGGCGTAAGGTCCGCTCCCGGTCCGGCCAGATCCTGCCACTTCCACGCGGGCCCGAAAGAGATGCGGACCCTGGACTTCCGTATCAGCCACCGGCCAGGCCGGCCGCTGCCGGAGATGTAACACGGTACGATCGGGACATCGGCGTTCACCGCCATCATGCCGACTCCGGGCCGCGCCGGGTGAAGCCTGCCGTCCCTCATCCGGGTCCCCTCCGGGAACATCATCATCGCCTCGCCCCGGCGCAGCGTCTCGACCGCCCTCGCCATCCCGCTCAGGTCCACCATGCCGCGGCGGATCGGGATCGCGTGAAAGCTCCGGATTACTGCGCCGAAGACCGGATTCGAGAACAACTCTTCCTTGGCGAGGAAATGCACTTCCCTGGGGAGAACGCCGCCGATCAGCGGAGGGTCCCAGAAGGAGACGTGATTCGAAGCCACGACCAAACCCCCGGACCGCGGGATCTGCTCGCGCCCCACCACTTCCCACCTGGTCGCCGCACGCAACGCGACACCGATGACGACTTTCGCCAGACTATAATGCCAACTCAAGGAAACTCCTAATCGGCCCGGTCGGACCCGGGTCGTCCGCCCGGGCCTAGCGGGGGTCCCAGGGTTGCATCCTGCGACCGGGGCATCATCGGCGGACAGCCCGGCCCGGCCAGCACCGCCCGCAGGACCTCCTGGACCACCGTTTCCACGTCCCTCCCGCTGCTCTCGATGATGATCGCGCCACCGGCTGCCCGCAGGGGACTGTCGGCACGCGTGCGGTCGCGCTCGTCACGGCGCTCGATCTCGGCCTGGACCTGTTCGAGTGCGACCGGCAGCCCCCGCTGTTCGAATTCGTGGGTCCGCCGCCGCGCCCGGGTCAGCGCGTCGGCATCGAGGTAGATCTTCACCTCGGCGTCCGGGAAGACCACGGTCCCGAGGTCCCGCCCCTCTCCCACCAGCGGGCCGCGCTCGCGCAGGGACCGCTGGAACTGGACGAGCCGCTGCCTCACCGCGGGTATCACGGCCAGCCGCGATGACAATTCACTCACCTCCGGGGTGCGGATCTGTCCGCTCACGTCCTCTCCGTCGAGCCAGACGTGCGGCTGATCGGGCGCACCGGAGAGGTCCAGAAGCGTGCCCTCGAGCATCCGCTCCACCGCGTCCTGCTGGTCCGGCGACCCACCCTGCCGCTGGAGCTTCAGGGCGAGCGCCCGGTACAGGGCGCCGGTGTCGACGTACAGGAATCCGAGGCGTGCCGCGACCTCGCGCGCCACCGTGCTCTTGCCGGCAGCCGAGGGCCCGTCGATGGTGACGACGAAGCTCATGTCTTCCCCTGCGGGGCTTGCGGCTCTTCCACCCGGCCCCCCAGCGAGCGCAGTGCCTCACGAAAGCCCGGGTACGAGGTGGCGATGCACGACCCATCGTCCACGGTGATCGTGCGCGAGGCACGCGTGCCCAGAACCGCGAACGCCATCGCGATGCGATGGTCACCGTACGCGCGGACGAGGCCGCCGCCGACGGGACCCCCATGGATGTCGAGGCCGTCGGGGAACTCCTCCACCTTCACGCCGAGAACGCGCAGGCCCTCGGCCATGGCGTGGAGGCGGTCACTCTCCTTGAGCCGCAACTCCTCCGCGCCGCGCAGGCGTGAGGTGCCGCGCGCAGCGCTCGCCACCACCGCCCAGGCCGGGATCTCGTCCACGAGGCGCACGACCTGCAGCGGGGTGATGTCCGAGGGGTGAAGTTCCTCCGGCCCCGTCACGGTGACCTCGCCCACGGGCTCGCCATCCTCGATCGCAATCGGCCCCAGGTCCACCGCGGCGCCCATCTGCTTCAGGGTGTCGAGGAGTTGGATCCGGCTGTCGTTCAGCCCCACCCCCGACATCGTGACCCGGGCGCCCGGGCAGGCGGCCGCAGCCACAAGGAAGAACGCAGCCGCCGAGAAGTCGCCCGGCACGCGCAATGAGCACCCCTGAAGACGCGCGGGGCCCGCCACGCTGACGAGCCTGGCGCCGCCGGGCTGAAGTTGCTCTTCGACCGGGACCCCGAAGCGGCGCAGCATGCGGGAAGTGTGGTCCCGCACGCCCGCGGACGTCCGAACTGCGGTCGGACCATGGGCCTGCACCCCGGCGAGCAGGATCGCGCCGGCCACCTGGGCGCTGGAAGTGGGCTGTGGGAAGCACATGCCCTTCAGCGGCCCACCGCGGACGACGAGCGGCGGCAAGCGGTCCCCATCGCGTCCCGACAGCGTGGCGCCCATCGCGCGAAGCGGCGCGATGACGCGGTCCATCGGACGCCGCCGCAAGGACTCATCGCCGCTGAGCGTCGCCTCGAACGGTTGGGTCGCGAGCACGCCCGCCAGCAGACGCAGCGTCGTCCCGGAGTTGCCGCAGTCGAGGGGCCCGTCCGGCGCGCGCAGCCGACCTCCCGTGCCCACGAGCCGCACGACGCCCGGTCCGGCCTCGACCTGCGCGCCGAGCGCCTGCACGCACCGCAGCGTGGCCTCGCAATCCTCCCCGACGTTCGGGTGGCGGACCACCGTCTCGCCCCCGGCCAGCAGCCCGAGGATGTACGCGCGGTGGGTGATGGACTTGTCGCCCGGCGGACGCAACTTCCCGCCAAGCGGCGGCCCGTGATGGACGACGAGGGGGCGCGCCACGGACACTCTTGCCTTCGGGACGTTCTGCGGGGTCGGCCCGGTCAGTGCGCGGACTCGCGCCGCCGGCCCGCCACGAGGCTGCTTCGCCGGGCGACCGCCCGCTTGCCGCGGGTCGCGGTCGCCTTGGTGGCCGCGGCCCGGGCGCGAACCGCCGTCCTGCCGCTGCTGCCGGTCGCGGCTCGCAGTGCCTGCAGGTTCCGCCAGGTCACGAACTCCTCGATACGCTCGCGGCGCCGTAAGTCGAGATCGGTGAACACGCAGGCCAGCTGGTGCTGGCCCCCGCTGCGGGGAGCGGCGGCCTCGCAGCGCACCACGATGCCCTCGCAACTGATGATGTCCTTCGTGCCACGGCCACCCGGCAGGCGGGGCAGCACGATGGCCAGGTCCACCTTCGAGAGCGGAGCCAGGTAGTGCGGCGAGAGGCAATAGACTCCGCTTGCCGAGATATTCTGGCTCTCGGTCACGATCTGCGTGAGGTCGCCGTCCGCGCGCGCGCCCTTGAGCCTCATGCTGAGGCGGGCGTCCACGCGCGCCGACGTGCGCCGCTCCTTCTTCCGGGTGTTGCGCTTCTGCGGCATCAGAACCTCCCACCGCGGCTGCGGCCCCGCTTGCGCGCACCGCGCCGCCGCGGCTCTTCCAGCGCGAGGTCGCACTCGCGCGCCGGTACGTCCACCCGGGCGATGGTGACCTGGACGGCGTCGCCGAGAGAGAAGCGGCGTCGCGTCCGGCGTCCCACCATGCGGACCCCGGTCCGATCGAGCGTGAACTGGTCATCGAGGTAGAGCGACACCCGCACGAAACCTTCCACGGGGACATCGTCCAACTCGACGAAGAGCCCCTGAGGCACCAGACCGGTCACTATACCCGAACCCCGGTCTCCGAGTCGCCCCTCGAGGAAACGCAGACCCTTGACGCGGGTGCCCTCGCGCTCGGCGTCGGTGGCGGCCTGCTCCGTGGCGCTGCAGCCGAGGGCGAGCGCTTCGAGCGCGACCGGATCCCAGGCCTGTCCGGGTCGGGACTGGATCCACTCACGCACGCGACGGTGGTTGTGAAGGTCGGGGTAGCGCCGGATGGGCGAAGTGAAGTGGCAGTACTCGCGGGCCGCCAGCCCGAAATGACCCAGGTCGCGCTCGAGGTAGCGGGCGCGGGCCAGCGAACGGAGCACCAGCCGGTGCAGAAGCCGTCGCCGCGGCGGGTCGAGCAGGGCGCGCAGCAGGGCCTGCAGGGGCTTGGCCGGGTCGGTGAACGCGACCCTGTGCCGCCCGGGCCCGGGGAGGGCAAGGCGGGGCAGCCCCAGCGTCCCGAGCATCGAGTCCAACGCCTCCAGTTTCAGCGGCGAGGGCGGCTCGTGCACCCGGTACAGGAGCCCGGCCTTGCGTCGGGCTCCTTCCTGTCCCACGCAGCGGTTGGCGAGGAGCATGAACTCCTCGATCAACTCGTGGCTCTCGAGGTGAGGGCGGCGCTCGATCTTCCAAGGCACACCATGCTCATCCACCCAGGCTTTGACCTCCGGCACCTCCAGCTCCAGGGCCCCCACGGTGACGCGCCGCCGCCGCAGCGCCCGGGCGAGCCGGAGGAGCGTCTGCAGCGCCTGCTGGAGAGCCGGGTCCGTGGTCCCGGGATGGTCGAGCGCCGCCTGGACCTCGCCGTAGTGGAGCCGATGACGGCTGCGCACCACCGTCTCGGCGAAGCGGCAGCCGAAGAGGGTCCCATGCAGGTCGAGTTCAACGAGGACCGACAGGGCGAGCCGGTCGCGGTCCGGCCGCAGCGAGCAGAGATCGCCCGAGAGGGCCTCGGGGATCATCGGGATGACAGCGCCCGGCAGGTAGCAGCTCGTGCCCCGCGCCTGGGCCTCACGGTCGACGGCCGAGCCGGGGGTCACATAATGGGAGACGTCGGCGATGTGGATGCCGATCTCGAAGCGGCCCGCTCCCAGGTCGCGCACGGAGAGCGCGTCGTCATGGTCACGCGCGTCCTCCGGATCGATCGTGAAGACCAACTCTTCACGCAGATCCAGCCGCCCGTGGCGCTCGTGGGTGCCGGGCTCGCGATGCCCTAGCGCCTCACGCTCGACGAGCACCGGAAAGCGGGTGCGCAGCCGGAACTGCGAGGCCACAACCGCGATGTCCCACTCCGGGCGGTCGTCCGCCCCGAGGACCTCGACCAGGAAAGCCGGACCCTCGTCGGGCACCTCCGCAATGCACCAGTCGCCGTCGAGCGGCTCGTGGTTTCCGGACCACACCAACTCCCTGCGGCCCCCCCGCCAGCGCCGTGCCGGGTCGAACACCCAGCGGCCGCGCGATACATACGCGCGACCGATCAGGCGTCTGGCGGGCGGCTCTGCAGGGCTAGCGAATCCGCTTCTTGTGCCGGTTCTTGCGAAGCCGCTTCTTGCGCTTGTGGGTTGCGATCTTCTTACGTTTGCGCTTCTTGCCTGACCCCATTCCTCATCCTCCATACCCTTGCCCGATGGCATTCCGCGATCGGTGTCATTCAGCTCAGTACGGGTTCGGCGACTTCAGCGACCTCTCCCAGCACCACGGCCTTGAGTTCCTTGCTGGGCTTGAACACCGGCACGAGCTTCGCGGGCACCAGGACCTCGCAGCCGCTGCGCGGGTTCCGTGCCCGCCGCGCGCGGCGCTCGCGCACCTTGAACGTGCCGAAGCCGCGGATCTCGAGATGCCTGCCCTCGCTCAGTGCCCGGGACATCGCGTCCAGCAGTTGGTCCACGATGACCGCGGTTTGGTTGCGTGAGATCCCGGTCTGCGCCGCGATCTCCTCCACCAGATCCGCCTTGGTCATGGCCGGTCCTCCCTGTTCCTGCCCGCACCACCGACCAGGGCCGGTGGATCTTCCGTCCGCCAGGCAGGACTTCTCCCGGCGGTTAGTGTCCGCAACCTGCGCAATCCGCAGATCCGCACGCCCCCGGCGGGGACTTGCGGCTCCCCCGGGTCACGGCGAACGCGGACAGCATCTTATCCGATTGCGACGCCCCGCACTTCGGACACTCCGGGGCGGCCTCGTCCATGCGCTTGAGCAGGGCCTCGAAGCGATGCGCACAGGCCCTGCAGCGGTATTCGTAGATCGGCAGAGTCACCTCTCAGCGCCGGACCCGGGTAATCTACACTAAGATGGCGATTTGCGCAGCCCATTCCTCGCTGGACGGTCCCGGGGCCCCCGATTCGGCCCGCTCAGGTCCCCGACATCCACCCGATCCACCACCCCCACGATCACCGTACGGATGGGCCCACGGGCGCACTGCAGCACCTGGGCGGCCATGTTGCCCTCATCGGCTACCAGCACCAGGTCGCCCGGACCCGAGTCCGCCGCGTCCACGGCGATGGCCACCTTGCCCGTGGCTGCGTCCGCGGGCGTGACCGGTTGGACCAGGAGCAACTTCCTGCCCCCAAGGTGGTCGTGCTTGACGGTGGCCACCACCTCACCGATCACTCGGGCCAGGAACATCAGGCGTCGCCCGGGGCCGTCCAGGCGCGGGCCCGGACCTCGTCCACGATGCCAACGATGGCGGCATCGGCAGGGTTGTCGGGGTCCGCGAGCGCGTTCGCCGCTTCACGGCCGCGAACATAGAAGACCTGCTGGCCCTGTGCCGCGGACACCAGGTCCACCGCCACCAGCCAGCGGCCCTGATCATTGCCCTCGGAGTCGGTGGGCTGCAGCAGCAACGTGCGCTGGCCGGTCCAGGCGGGGACGCGCGTGGAGCAGACCACGGTCCCGACGACGCGCGCGAAGAACACTAGAAGAGCCTCGCCTTCAGTTGCGGATGGAGCCGGGGGATCACGACCGAACGGGCCAGCAAGCCCCTCTGGAGGGCCTCCGCCCTCCCGGCCTCGACCGCGGCCTGAACGTCACCCACCGCCCCGCTCAGCCACAGCACGCCCTTGCCTCCGAGTCCGTTCGAGAGCCTGAGGTCACGCAGCACGACCTCGGCCGCCTTGGCGGCACGGTCGGCGGCCACGATGGCCGAGGCGGCGGTCAGGGTCTCGATGATGCCCAGGGCGTCGTGGTCCTGGGGCGGGCAGGTGCCCCGCAGGGCGGGGATCACCAAGTCGTGGAGTTGCGGGATGAAGAGCGAGTCGAGCAGGGTCTCGCCTGCCACCTCGAGGCCGCGCTGGAAGGAGGCCCGGACGGTCGCGACCTCCCCACCGATCAGGATCCAGAACTTGCCCGGCGAAAGCGGCCCGAGTTCGAGGATCTCCACTTCGGCGGTCTTCAGGATGGCGTCGGCCGCGACTGTCCCCTGGGCGATGCTGCTGGTCTCGATGGCGGCGATGGCGACGTGCATCAGACGATCCGGAAATGATCCACCAGGGTGCAGCGGCGCACCCGGGTGAAGCTGCGTGCGGTGGTCATGCCCTCTCCCGTGGGGCTCGCGATCGTGAAACTCGTGGGCCCCTCCCCGCCAAAGCCGAGGCCGGCGTAGTTGGGACCGTTCTTCACGAAGATCGAGCAATCACACAGACGCGCCATCCTCGAGAGCTTCTCGATGTTGCGCGAGTGCATGGAGGCGGTGTGGCGATAGCCCTGTTCCACGAGCAGGGCGAAGTCGATGGCCTCGTCCACGGTCCGCGCACGGGTCAGCGGCAGGACGGGCATCATCATCTCGGTCCAGAGGAAGGGATGGTCCGCATCCACCTCGCACAGGGCCAGGCGCGTGCGGGGGTCACAGGGGATCCCGGCGTCACGCAGGATGAGTCCCGCGTCCTTGCCGACGTAGCGCCGGTTGATCTCGGCGTGCTGGCGGGGACCGTGCTCCTGCTCGAGCAGCAGCCGGCGCAGTTTCTCGACGTGGTGCGGCGGCAGCGCGACCGCCCCGGCCCGCGCGAACGCCTCCTTGAGCCCATCCGCGATCAGCGCGACCGCCACGACCGCCTTCTCGTCGGTGCAGATGATGTTGTTGTCGAAGGACGCCCCGGCCACGAGGTCGCGTGCGGTGCGCTCGAGGTCGGCGGTCTCGTCCACCACGGCGGGCGGGTTGCCGGGCCCGGCGGTGATCGCCTTCTTGCCGGCCGCGAGCGCCTCCTTGACCACTCCGGGGCCCCCGGTCACGACATTCAGGCGGATGCCCTGGTAGTGGAGCAGCGCTTTCGCCACCTCGATGCCGGGCTGCTCCACCGTGTGCAGCAGCGGCAACGGGGCCCCCGCGCGCAGGGCCGCGCGGTTGATCAGGTCGATCGTGAGGATCGAGACTTTGCGGGCGGACGGATGCGGACAGAAGACCGCGGTGTTGCCACCCGCGATCATCGAAAGGCCATTGTTGATGATGGTCTCGCTGGGATTCGTGACGGGCGTGATGACGGCGATCACGCCGTAGGGCGCCCGCTCCATCAGCGTCAGGCCGTGGTCGCCGGTCCAGGTGACGGGATCGAGGTCCTCGGTCCCCGGCGTACGCTCGGTGACCAGGCGGTTCTTCTGGATCTTGTCCTCGACCCGGCCCAGACCGCTCTCCTCGACCGCGAGGGCGGCCAACGTCTCGTACTGCGAGGAGAGAGCCTCGCGCGCCGCCGCGATGATGCGACGGCGGGTCTCGAGCGGGGTCTGGTCGTACGCCTTGAAGGCCGCCCGCGCGCCTTCGACCGCGCGGTCCAGGTCGGGATGCACGCCCAGCGGCGCGCCCCGTCCCGGCGCCGCCCCGCTGCCCCGCCGGCCGGAGTCGAGGCGCTCCAGCACCTCGCTCACGATGGACGCGATCCGCTGCTCGTCGAGCGTCATGGGTAGCGGCTCAGCCCGCCACGCCGGAACTCTTGAGGTAGACGTCCTTCCCGGCCACCTCGACCGCATCCACGATCCCGACGATGACCGCATCCACCGGCTTGTCGCGGGAGACTTCCGTCAGACGCGCCGAGGAACCCGCCACCACCATGACGATCTCGCCTTCGCCCGCGCCCACCGCATCGGCGGCCACGACCTGGCTGCCGGTGGGCTTGAACTGCACGTCCACCTCGCGGACCAGAAGGAGCTTGAGACCCAGCAGTCCATGGTCCTTGCGGGTCGAGACCACGGTGCCCTGCACGCGCGCCAGGATCATCGCTACTTCTTGCCGCTGCTCTCGGGCCGCCGGATGGGCAGCACGCCTTCAAGCATCGCGTGAGGGCGCGCGATGACGTGGACCGAGACCACCTCGCCCACCTTCGCTGCAGCCAGCGAACCCGCCTCGGTAGCGGCGCGGACCGCCGCCACGTCGCCACGGACGATCGTGGTGACGTAGCCGCCGCCGATCTTCTCGTAGTGCACCAACTCCACCCGCGCAGCCTTCACCATCGCGTCCGATGCTTCGACCATCGCGACGAAGCCGCGTGTCTCGATCAGGCCCAGAGCCTCTTCCTGCATGGGACTCTCCTTAGGGGGTTGTGTCGTTCCCACGGACCGCCGCACCCGGCGAGGGTCCCGCGATCGGTTCCTCGAGCTGTCCTTCGGGCGACGGGATCACATGGCGCGCGAGCACCTCGCCCTTGCCCGCCGCCGCCGCGGCTCCGGCGGCCACCGCCGCCTCGACCTCCGCGAGCGCTCCGCGCACCGTGACGGTGACCAGAGCATCGCGCGTGATCTCGAAGCGCGTCAGGCGGACGCGGGCTGCCTTGCACATGGCGTCGGCGGCTTCGACGGCAGCGACCATCCCGCGCGTCTCGACCAGACCCAACGCTTCACGTGACACGGGTCCTGAGGCTCCTCCCTGGCGGGTGATAAAGGATGACCCGCACGTCGTTTCGACCCACTCCGAGGTCGGGACGCTATCAGGGTTGAGTGGACCGGTCAACGAGTCCGATGACTCCGCGGAGGGCCGCAAGTGCCGGCGCTGCGCGGGAATGACCGACGTGCGAGCCGCTGCAGGCTCAGCGGGGAGGCGGGAGCCCGAGCCCGGAGGGCCAGAACAGCGATCGAGAGGAATTCAAGGGCCCCGGCCGTGCTGGCCAGGGCCCTTCAGATTGGTTCCCCGTTTCGACCGTGTGCCGGTCCCTCAAGACTCCTTCGCTCGCGATAGGGGGATCAGCCTTGAAGGTGGCGAAGCACGGGTCGCACAGGGAACACATCGTATTCGGCTCTTGGCGTCCGCTCCGCGGGACCTCGCGCCCGCTGGCGCTGGTCTGGCCCCGCCGGATCGGCGGCCTCAATGGACAGGTCTTCGCAAGGGCGGTGCCGCGCTGTACCGGGCTTGCCTGCGAACCAGCCTCGCTCCGCCCATGGCATTTCGCCGCAGCCCGTTACGACTGGTCTGATGCGGGGCGGCGAGTGGAGGTTCTGCGGGCCGTTCATCGGCGGCATGGAGGACGAGGGTTCTTCCCCCCGCCCCAGGGACCCGGGATGGGGCGGAACCCGCAGATCGCCAGCGGAGAGCGCGTCCGGGGCCCGCTCACGGAGTCTGGCGGAACGGGTGGAGCGCTACTCTCCCGCAGGCGCGGAGGCCGGCGCGCGCGTGAGCGCGCCAGGGTCCGCGAGTTCCTCGGCGAAATGGCAGGCGGAGACGTGCCCCGGCGCGACCTCGCGCAGCGCGGGCTCCTCACCGGAGCAGCGCTCGCGGGCGATGGGACAGCGCGGATGAAAGGGGCATCCCGCGGGCGGACTGGCGGGGCTGGGCACGTCGCCCTGGAGTACGATGCGGCTGCGGCGACGTTCGGGGTCGGGAACGGGGATGGCCGACAAGAGCGAGAGCGTATAGGGGTGCCGTGGTGCGCCGTACAGCGCTTCGGCTCCGGCCAGTTCGACGATACGGCCCAGGACCATGACCGCCACGCGGTCGCTGATGTGCTCGACCACGGAGAGGTCGTGGGCCACGAACAGGTAGGTGAGCCCCATCTTGCGCTGGAGCTCCTGCAGCAGATTCACGATCTGCGCCTGGATCGAGACGTCGAGGGCCGAGACCGGCTCGTCGGCCACGATGAGCCTCGGCTCGACGGCCAGCGCGCGCGCGACCCCGATGCGCTGTCGCTGGCCGCCCGAGAACTCGTGCGGGTACCGCCGGGCGTGATCGGGTGAGAGCCCGACCAGCTCGAGCAACTCGGCCACGCGGGTGCGGGCCTTCGCCCCGCGCGCCAGGCCGTGGATCGCCAGCGCCTCGCCCAGCATGCTGCCCACGGTGAGGCGCGGGTTGAGGCTCGAGTACGGGTCCTGGAAGATGACCTGCATCTGGCGGCGCAGCGGGCGTAGTTCGTGGCGCGAGAGCCGCGTGATGTCCTGGCCGTCGAAGCGCACCGTGCCCGAGGTGGGCTCGATCAATCGCAGGATGCAGCGTCCGGTCGTGGTCTTGCCACAGCCACTCTCCCCCACCAGGCCGAGCACTTCACCCCGGCGCACGTCGAAGGAGACGCCGTCCACCGCGCGCACCTGCCCTGTCTCCCGGCCGAAGAGTCCGCGGCGGATGGCGTAGTGCTTGCGAAGGTCGCGGACCTCAAGCAGCGGCTCAGGCACGGCCCGGCTCCTTCCCGGTGACCGGATCCAGCGTCCCGGCCGCAATCTCCCCGGCGCGCCAGCAGCGCGACGCGTGGTCTCCATCCAGCGTCTGCAGTGGCGGGTCGAAGGTGCGGCATCGCTCCTCGGCTGCCGGACAGCGCGGGTGGAACCGGCAGGCGAGCGGGAAGTGAGCGGCGTCGGGTACTTGCCCGGGGATGACGGGCAGGGGCTGACCGCGCGAGGCGAGCCGCGGCAGCGACGCCAGCAGGCCCGCCGTGTAGGGGTGGCGCGTGTGCCGGAACGCCGCCGCCGTGTCGCACGACTCGACCAGCTGTCCTGCATAGAGGACCGCCACCCGGTCCGCGGTCTCGGCCACCACCCCGAGGTCGTGCGTGATGAGCAGCACGGCCATGCCGAGTTCGTCCTGCAGCCGCTGCAGCAACTCGAGGATCTGTGCCTGGATGGTCACGTCGAGCGCCGTGGTCGGCTCATCGGCGATGAGCAGCGCCGGGCGGCAGGCGAGTGCCATCGCGATCATCACCCGTTGTCTCATGCCACCCGAGAGCTGGTGCGGGTATTCGGCCGCGCGCTGCTCCGGGGCGGGGATGCCCACCCACTGGAGCAGTTGGACGGCGCGCGCGCGCGCTTCGCGCCGCGCCATGCGCTCGTGCAGTACGAGGACCTCGACGATCTGCTCGCCGCAGCTGAAGACCGGGTTCAGCGAGCTCATCGGCTCCTGGAACACCATGGAGATCTCCCGGCCGCGCACCCGGCGCATCGCGGCGGGTGGGAGCGTGAGCAGATCGCGCCCCTGGAAGATCACCCGGCCGCCCACGACCTTCCCCGCGGGCTCCGCCAGCAGCCGCAGGATCGAGAGCGCCGTCACGCTCTTGCCGCTGCCCGACTCCCCCACCAGCGCCAGCGTCTCTCCGGCGCGGACCTCGAAGGAGACGCCCTCCACCGCGCGCACCACGCCGTCGTCGGTGGTGAAGTGCGTCCTCAACTCCTCGACCCGGAGGATCGCTCCGCTCATCCCGCCCTGCCTGCGCCGATCCGGCGCGGGTCGAGCGCATCGCGCAGGCCGTCGCCGAGGAAATTGAAGGCCATCACCGTCAGGAAGATCGCCACCCCGGGAGCGTACAGCAGCCACGGGAAGTCCGTGAGGACCGTGAGACTGCGCGCCTGCTGCAGCATGTTCCCCCACGAAGCGCTGGGCTCCTGCACGCCGACGCCGAGGAAGGACAGGAAGACCTCGCCCAGGATGTAGCCCGGCACCGAGACGGTCGCGGCCACGATCACGAACGACAGGGTGTTGGGCAGCACGTGACGCACGATGATGCGCATCCGGCTCATGCCCAGGGCCTCGGCGGCGGTGACGTAGTCCGAACGCCGGATGGAGAGCACCATCCCCCGGATGACGCGGGCCAGCCCGGCCCAGCCGATGAGCGCCAGGATGGCCACGATGGCGAGGTAGACCTGCCAGCTGGGCAGGTTGGCCGGGAACGCCGAGCGCAGGGCGATGATCAGGTAGAGTCCCGGGATGCTGAGCAGGACCTCGCTCGAGCGCATGATGAGCCCGTCCACCCAGCCGCCGAGATAACCCGACACGCCCCCCAGCAGCAGCCCGAGGGTGAAGGAGATCAGGATCCCCACGAGGCCCACGGTGAGCGACACCTGCGCCCCGAAGAGCAGGCGTGAGAGTTCGTCGCGGCCCGCCGGGTCGGTGCCGAGCAGGTCCACACGCCCGGGCGGATCCACTCCGAAAAGGTGCCGCTCGGAGGGCACGAGCCCCAGGAGCCGGTAGCGGGAGCCGCGGACGAAGAACCGCAACGGCACTTCGCGCGAGCGGTCCTCCCGGTACTCGAAGATGCCCGGGCCCGGCGCGGTCGCGTACACGAAGGGGCGCAGGTGCAGGGTGCCGCCCGCGTCTCTCCAGTGCAGTGCCTGGGGCGGGTGATAGAAACGGCTGCGGTCCAGCTCGTCCTGGGGGTAAGGCGCGACGAAGGGCGCCAGCAGCGCGAGCGCGTAGAACAACGCGAGCAGCGCGCCGCCGGTGAGCGCCAGCGGACTGCGCCGGAACTGGCGCCAGAAGATCCACCCCGGCGATCTTGCCGCGCCCTGGCAGCCGATCTCACTCATGGCGGATCCGCGGGTCCGTCGCGGCGAGCAGCAGGTCCGCGACCAGGTTGCCGAGCACCAGCACCACCGAGGCCATCAGGACCGAGCCCACGACCAGGTACTGGTCGCGCGACAGGATGGCCTCGTAGGTGACGCGTCCGAGGCCGGGCCAGGAGAAGATGATCTCGGCGACGAGCGAGCCCGAAAGGAGCGACCCGAGGGTGTAGCCGAAGAGCGTGATGAGCGGATTCAGGGCGTTCCTCAGCGCGTGCTTCATCACCACCGTGCGTTCGTCGAGACCCTTCGCCCGGGCGGTCGTGACGTACTCGAGGCGCAGCACGTCGAGCAGGTTGGCGCGCATCTGCCGCATGCGACTCGCCAGCGGCACGAGCCCCACGACCAGCGCCGGGAGCACGAGGTGCCGCAGCACGTCGAGCACCCGGCCCGCGAGCGGGAGCGATTCCCAGTCGAGCGAGCGCATCCCTCCCACCGGGAACCAGCCGGTGTTCGCGGCGAGCATCAGCAGCAGCAACCCCGAGAGCACCTCGGGCACCGAGAGCCCGATGAATGCCACCAGCGAGAGCGTGCGGTCCACCGCGGTGCCCTGCCGTGCGGCTGCCCAGGCGCCCAGCGGGATGGCCAGCCCCCAGGTCACCAGCGCGCCCGCCAGCGCCAGCAGCAACGTATTGAGAAGCCCCCCGCGCAACACCACGAATACCGGCTGATGGCGTGAGAACGATTCGCCGAAATCGAGGTGCAGGACGACGTTCTTCAGGTAGAGCATCAACTGCACCGTCCAGGGCTGGTCGAGCCCGAAGCGGTGGCGCATGGCGTCGAGCGTGGCGGCTGAGACCTGGGGGTTGTCGGCGAGGGCGGTGAGGTAGTCGCCCGGAGCCAGCTTCAGCAACCCAAAGGTGAGTACGACGACAGCCAGCAGGAGCGGCACGAGTTGCAGCAGCCTGCGCAGGACGTAGGTTCGCATGCTCCGGCGGGTGGGCGGGGTCGGCCAGGCCCCGGACCCTATCTCCGGCCCTGCGGTTTCACGAACACCGTTGCGATGTTCCAGAGCAGGCGCGGCGGCAGGATCGTCGGGTGCACGTTCCCGAAGCGGTTCCTCACCGGCAGCTTGATCCTCATGGTCGGCAGCCAGATCACCCAGCACTCGTCGTCCACGATCTGGTCGAGCTGCGCGCTCACCCGCCGGCGGGCGGCCAGCGAGCCCGGGCGCAGCAACTCGCCGAAGAGGGTGTCGAGGCGGGCCTCCTGCGGGGTCTCGGGGCGGACCTGCCGGGTGTTCCAGAAATGCGAGAGCCCGCTCGAGCGGTAGAAATTCCCGCACATCCCCGGGTCGGGCGGGACCGCGGCACCGAGGCCGGCCAGGAGCGCATCGTAGTCGAAGTCCTCGCGCATGTTCCTGAGCAGGGTGTTGAAGTCGACCGCGGCCACCGTGCACTGGATGCCGACCCGGGCCAGGTCGTCCCGTACGAAGTTGGCCAGCTGGACGCGCGTACTGCCCGCATTGGTCTTGAGCGTGAAGCGCACGGGGTTGCCATTCACGTCCTCGATCACGCCGTCGCCGTCGCGGTCCCGGAAGCCGATCCGCGCGAGCAACTGCCTTGCCGCAGCCGGGTCATAATCCGGGGCGGACATGCGCGGCGTGTAGAACGCCCGGTATCCCGACGTCATGAGCGACCAGCTCTTCACGCCCTCCCCGAAGAAGATGCTGCGGATGACGGCGTCTCGATCGACGGCCATCGACACCGCGCGGCGGAAGTCGCGACTCGAAAACCAGGCGTACTTCACCGGATCCGCGTACGGCGCGCCGGGCGGATTCCTGCCCCCGGGCTGCTTCACGGTGTTGAGGTTGAACCAGAAGAAGTTGCTCGTCAGCGCAGCGCCCAGATCGTGGAGGGTGTACCCGCCGCTCGCCTGATTCCGGGCGAAGGTCCCGTAGTCCTCGGCCTTCACGTTGTCGAAGCCATCCAACTCGCCGGCCTGGAACTTGAGAACCGCGGTGTTCAGATCCGGGACCACCACGAAGACCAGTTCGTCGAGGTACGGAAGCCGCCGTCCGCGGGCATCCACCCCGAACCAGTACGGGTTTCCCGTGAGCACCGTCTTCTCACGCGAGACGAACTGCTTGAGCTTCCACGGTCCACTCGTCACCAGACTCTCGGGTGGTGTGCTCACGCCGTAGGACGAAGCGAAGCGGCCTGCCCGCCAGACCGGTTCGAGCACGTGGCGCGGAAGGATGCGCAGGGACCCCACCGCCTCCACCATCAGGGCATGCGGCCGGGCGATCCGGGTCACCACGGTGTAGGAGTCCGGGGCCGAGACCTGCATCTTCTGCCCGTGCGGGGTGAGCAGGTCGTAGATGGACTGGTGCAGCGTGGAATCGTAGGCCACCGCGAAACTGAAGAGGACATCCTCCGCGGTGATCGGATGCCCGTCGGAGAAACGCGCCCCCCGCCGCAGGTGCCATGTCCAGGTGAGCCCGTCCGGACTCACCTGCCAGCTCCGGGCCAGCACCGGGTACGGCTTCTGCGCGATGTTGTCGAACTCGGTCAGCGCCGTGAAGAGCAGGTCGCTCACCTCGCTCGAGCTGGTCTCGTTCGACATGATCGGATTGAGGGTCCTGGCATCGTTCGTCACGCCGATCACGAAGCGGCCGCCCGGCCCGCCCGGCTCGCGCATCGGCGCGCGCAGGGGTTGGGCGCACGACGCACGGACCGTCCCGCCCAGGACGAGCACGGTGACCAGCCCGATCAGGATCGCGTTGCGGCGGCCCATCTTCGTGCCCTCCAGGAGGAGTGGGACTGCGCGTCGGAACGGAAGTATCCGACCGCCCCGGGCAGGGGTCAACCCGTTGGGGCCGGTGGCGGGACGCCTGCGCCGGTCGCTCTCAGGCCCTCGTCGCCCTCGACCCGGCGCGTGCCCGGCGGGAGCTCGGCCTGCAGGGCGTCGGCCCAGCGCGCCAGCGATGGCCGGGGTCCGAGCCAGTGGCCGGCGTGCGCCGAGGCCTGCTCGAGCCCGGCGCGCACCCGCTCCCGCGCCTGCTCCGGGATGGCGAGGAAGTCCGCCAGCCGCAAGTGCGCGGGACCGAGCAGCAGACTCCCCTGCTGCAGCAATGCCCGCGCCGTCCGTCGCTGCGCGCTGCCCACCAGCTTGCGGCCCTCGAGTATGATCTCGTGCCGCGCCGTCGAGGCGAAGCACGGTGCCGCGGCGCCCACGGCGGAGCGCGGCGCGAGGTCACCGCGCGCCGCCCGGGGCGCAAGCATCGCGGGCACGCCCAGGCGCGTGAGCGAGGCCACCAGGAGCCGGGAGACCTTCCCGTACGCCACCTCCAGCCCGCCGCCCCACGAAGGGTCGGCCAGTCCGGCAGCGAGCGAATAGGTCCACTCCTCGTCGTGGTAGATGGCGCGACCTCCGGTCGGACGCACGGCCCACGGGACTCCCGCCGCGCGGCAGCGGTCCAGGTCGAGCTCGCGCATCGGGTCCTGGGCGTGCCCCAGCGTGACGCCGGGGGGGACGAAGGTGAAGAGCCGGAGGACGGGCTCTGCCCCCGCGGCCGCAGCCTCGAGCAGCGCCGCGTCACGCCGCATGTTCTCGGCGGGATCGTGGCCCCCGTCGCACCAGAGGATCATCGCGGACGGAACCTCACGCTCAGCGCAGACCCAGCCAGTCGAAGAGCAGGAACTGGAAGCGCCCGATGAGGAGCGAGATGCGGGACATCACCGTGTAGCCGTAGCCGGCGCCGAAGGAGACCATCAGGAAGAAGACGCCGACGCGCGAAGCCGAGCCCAGCGCCCCGTTGTGCTCCCGGCTGAAGTAGAAGAAGAGCAGCGACGTCACGAGCCCGATGGTGAAGATCCAGGCGTTGATGCTCGAGCCCCAGTGGCCGGTCCAGAGCGGCTGGATGCTGCCGTGGACCTGGGCCACGAAGTCGCTCTGGGCGAAGCCCGTGGTCTTCAGCCCGGCGTAGACCCCGATGATCACCGCCAGCGACCAGCGCGCGACCCAGGCGTAGCGCGGGAGGAAACGCGAGAACAGCAGCAGGCCGAGCAGGGCGGGCAGCAGCAGGAACGCGCGGTAGTCCCCCAGGTGCACGGCGAACGGGGAGCCCTGCCGGCCGTCGAAGGCGCCCGCGAGCGGGTCCCAGAGGTTCGCCACCAGCACGGTCCAGAAGTTCAGCACGATGTAGTACCCGGCCGAGACGCCCACGAACAGGTGCTCGGCGAACCGGTAGAACGGATTCTCCTTGTAGAGGAAGCTGAAGATGCAGAGCGTGAGCGCGGCCGCCACCCACACCCCCAGGTCGGGACTCGGGTGCGGGCTCATGCAGCCTCCTTCCGCTTGCGCTCCCACTGCGCCAGGTTGCCGAGCACGATGCACAGCGCGATGAACAGGTGCGCGAGCGACTGCGCGTCCATGCCCCGCGAAGCCATGCCGCGCTCGAGGCGGAGGTCTTCGTACTCGGCGGCCCCGGCCATGCCGCCCAGCATCCCGCTCAGCTGACCGGTCTGCAGGTACGGGTAGAGCGTGGGCGCGGACACCGCGGTCACGCCGCTGATGATGGGGATGTGGAAGCGCCCCTGCACCTGCTGCACGTACTCCTTGGTGCCCGGGTAGCCCACCGAGAGGCTCACCAGCAGCGCGCAACTCGAGTAGTTCCGCACCGACTGCATGATCGGCAGGCCCGTCACGTCGCGGCCGCTGTGGTCGCGCGGGAAGGTCCCCGCGATGCTCTGTCCCATGAGCACCATGACCGCCTCGTTGCCCGCCTTGTAGCCGAGGTTGACGTAGTCCACGCCATCGACCTGTCGGTTCTCGCGCGCCACGTCCTGGACGATCCCGTCCACCAGCCGCGCACCGCCCGGATACAGCACCACCACCACGACCTTGCAGTGCTTGCGGAAGAGTTGCCGCAGGGTCGTGCGGGTCATGGGCTCGAGTTCGGGTCTGGACGCCGGGTCGAAGTCGCAGGACATCAGCACGGTGCTGCCAGGGGGCAACGCGGCGATCGCGTCGTGGTAGGCGCGTACCGGAGGCGAGGCCTCCAGCGGAAGGTTCAGGGGCCAGAGCAGTGGGACGAGGACCAGCAACGCCATGATGACGTAGATCCAGCGACGGTCCAGACGTTCGAAGAATGCGGCGAGGCTCACGGCTCAATCCTCCCCGCTCAGGTAGCTGCGCTCGATCCCCAGGATCACGCGCAAGCCGGTGGCCATCACGCCCAGCGCCGCGCCGATCAGGATGGCCCGGTTGGCGGCGTTCTGCGGAACGTCCAGGATCCACTGTGCGAGGGTCTCGATCCGCAACTCGTGCGGGAGCCCGGCCGTGAGCACGCCCCCGAGCGGCACCCGCCCCATCATCACGATGAGGGCGGCCACCGCCAGCAGCGCGGCTTCGGTGGTGCGGATCCGGAACGCGCGGAACGCCGCCGACGCGATGAAGAAGGCGAGCAGGGCGAACATCGCGCTGCTCATCGAGGAGTACACCTGGTCGTAGATCCAGGTGGAGCGGGTGCCGGCCGCCTGGAAGTCCCGGCCCTCGATCAGACCCAGGGCGACCGTCACGACCAGCCCGGCGATGAGCACGAGCTTGTACGTCCAGCCGGGCTGGCGCCGGACCACCGCCTCGAGGTTCACGCGCAGCAGGTTCGCCCCGCCCAGCACGATGCCGAAGGCCACGATGATGATCGCACTCTGCTGGAGGAAGTCCGCGGGCACGCTCACCGCCTGGTGGGGCACGAAGAACGACAGGATCATGAAGAGGCCGACCGCGGCGGTCACGAACAGCGGGATCTCGCGCTTCATGCCTCGCCTCCTATTGCGTCGCCAGCCACTGCGTGAGGCCGTGCTGCCCGAAGGTCTCGATCACGCAGCCGACCACCACCAGCAGGATGATCGCGATCTTCATGAGGTCGGCGCCCTTGAGGCTGCCCACGAGTTTCGGCTCGCCCGAGAGGTAGGCGCTGGCCGCGAACAACTCCTCGCCGATGAGCGTGTAGTCGCAGGCCACGACGAAGAAGGGCAACTGGCCCGCGTTGGCCGTGCCCGCGACCTGGATGGCCCCGGTCGCGTGGCCCGCCTCGGCCAGCAGCAGGGACTCCGCGAAGAATGCCCCGAGGAAGATGTGGGCGCCCGGCTTGTCGCGCATCATCACTCCGGTGATGGCCGCGACGTACGCGAACTGCTCGGGCGAGACGAACTGGACGCTCTCCGGGTCATACTGTTCCGCGCGTCCGGCGTGCACGTAACCGCTCTTCACCATCTCCTGCGCGATCGTGAACGGGATGGGGTAGCTGACCGGCACCTTGATCGGCGTCTCGTAGCGGGCGGTGGTCTTCGCGACGCTCTCGAGGATGATCAGCGCCTGCACGGTCTGCATGTCTTCGATATCCTGCACCCCGGGCACGTAGAGCACCGGGCGCCCCATCTCCGTGGCCCGGCCGATGGCCTCTTCGATGGCGTCGATGCCGGGGATGCGCCGGAGGAACGGCTTCTTGCCCTCGCCCTGCGCGCTCTGGATGAAGAACAGCACGAAGGCGAAGAAGAGCATGGTCAGCAGCAGCACGCTCAAGCGCGTGTGGTTGAACCACTGCGAGCTGGCGATGGCCGGCCCGGTCACGCTTCCGGCCGGGGTGACGCCGCCCGGGCCGTACGCGTCCACGCGGTAGAAATAGGCCACGTCACGCCGGAGGCTCGTGGACTGGTCCCGGCAGGTGGCGACCCGGGCCGTGACCGAGTCCACAAGCGTCCAGGGCCCGCCAGGGCTCTCCGAGCGCATCAGGTAGTAGCCGTCCACGAGCTGGATCCCGTCGTCGGGCGAGGACTCCCAGGAGAGGTCCACCGCGCGTCCGGCATCGTCCGGGACGTCCTTCCAGATGAGACCGCGGGCGGGGCGGGGAGCCTGGAACGCGCCCGGCACGGGCGCCGGCACCGGAGGCTTCGCGGCTGCAGGCTCCGGCACGACGACCAGCGGCGCTCCGCTGACTGCCGTCACCTGGGAGCGCGCCGGGAGTGCGAGCAGCGACACCAGCACGACCGCGGCCGTCAGCCCCGCGCGGTGTTGCACCCGGTCCCTCCCGTCATGGCGACCTCCGTGTTCCACGTGCGGCATCCCTGCCGCGCTCTGCAGGGCGCGGACGAGTCTGCCGATGGAACGTAGGACGCAACGCGCTCTCCTGTCAACGCTTTCGGGGATCCGGGGCTCACGAGGCGATGATCTCCACGTTGGCACGCGGGACCACGGCGCGCGTGCCGTCCTCCGGGAAGACGACGACCAGCACTCGCACCATGGCCTCGGTCTCGAGTCTCCTGAGCTCGGACGGCAATTCCACCACCTGGCCGAGGCGCCCGAAGTGCGGCGCCCGGATCACGCGCACCAGCGACCCGAGCGCGAGCCCCGCTTCCGTCTCGCGCTCGGCGGGCGCGCTGGACGCGTCGGACTCGGGGATCAGCACCTCGGGTCGCAGCACTCCGGCACGGATCTGCGTCGCACCACTCACCGATGCCAGCCGGCCGGCGCGCGCGCCGAGCAGATCCCAGGCGCGGTCCGACATCCGGATGCGTCCGAACCCCTCCGTGAGCACGAGCGTGAGGCCGAGGTCCTCCGAGCCGGTGATGGCCACCCCCAGATCGCGCCCCAGCAGCCGGCGCAGATCGAGGTCATCGAGCCCTCCCACCACCACCGCCGCGACGCCCAGCTCGCGCGCGCGCATCAGGGCGTCGTGGGTGACGAAAGCGCCCCCGACGACCACGTGCCCGCGGTGTTCGCGCCGCAGACGCCCGGGCGTGAGTTCGGCGTCGGGTGAGTCCGCCGCCAGCGCGACGGCGCCCCAGGTCTCGCCCCCCACCCCGAAGATGCCCTGCAGGAGCGCGCCGCGAGCCTCCACGATCACACCCTCGTCGGGCAGCACCTCGACCACGACGCCGCGCACGTAGGCGTTGACCTCGACCGGGAGCGCGGGCTCGCGCAGGACGAGTTGGCCGGTCAGCGTCGAGACGCTCTCGATGAAGCCGTCGGCCGGGGCCACGACGCTGCGCCGGGCGAATCCGAACAGGCCCTGCGTCTCGGCCAGCAATTCGCCGGTGCGCACGTCCGAGCCCACCCGCTTGCGGAGCATCTGCGGGATCCAGCCGGGATCGACATCGAGCCGCGAGGCCAGGTGGATGGTCTGCACGTTGCCGGGCAACTCGGTCCGCGCGACGACGTCCTGGGGGCCGACGGCGTCGCCGGCCTTGACCAGGACGTGCCCCTTGAGCGGCAGCCTCCGCTCGCGGCGCAGGACCGCACGCGCGGTCACGCGGAGTCCCGGGGTGTAGGCGTGCGCCACGCTCACACCTCCCGAGGATAGAGCGCGAGCGTTCGGTGCCATTCGCGCAGCCGCTCGATGCGGGCTGCGGCGACGGGCAGTTGGAAGGGCCGGCGCCCGCGTGCGTCCACGATGAGCCCCACGCTACCGCCGGGGATCCGGGCGCTCACCGGGCGGCCGCGCCCGGCTCCGAGGTCGAACCCGCGTTCGGGCACCGCGCTCACCCGGCCGAACGCGCTCGCCGGGGGCAGCGGCAGCAGGGCCATCTCCCCGAAGCCAACCCTGCGACTCACCGGCGTCATGTCGGGACCGCTCACCTCGACCGTCACGCAGGTCTGTCCGGGACGTCCCGCGCCGATGGGTGCGAGCACCGCGCCGAGCCGCACCAGGCAGTCGTGCTCGAAGACCTCGCTGGCAGCCTGCTCGTGCACGGTCGAGAGCACGCCCAGCTGGGGCGCCATGAAGATGCTGTCCACCGCCAGCAGGGTGAGCCCTTCCGGCAGGAACGCGTCCACCATCATCAGCGCCGCCTGCACGCGGCGCGGGGCGTGCGAGAGCACCCCCCCCGAGCCCACGACGAGCCCGACCTCCAGCAGGTCCACCACCGAGGCGCCGCCCGCCGACTGGCGCAGCGCCTCGGAGATGGTGCGCTCCTGCTGCACGCCCTTGAGCCCCACCGCCAGCGCGCGGTGCTGCTCGAACGCCAGGCGCAGCGCTTCGCGCGCGATGGCCTGCTCGATGAGCAGCTCCTCGAGCGTCTGCGGGATGGTGGTGGGGCGGATCATCTTGTTGCGGATCCGGTTGCGCAGCGCCGACTCCTCCACCGGGAACGGCACCCAGCGCAGGATGTTCTCGAGTCCGGCCTCGGCCATGACGTTCGCGATGGAGTAGCTCATGCCGAGGTTGGCGGAGACGGTCCGGTGGAAGACCGGTTCGCCGTCGCTCCCCGGGAACACCGAGAACACGTCGGTCGTGGCTCCGCCGATATCCACGCCCAGCACCGAGAGGTGGTCGCGCCGCGCCAGCCGCTCGATCATGAGCCCCACGGCAGCGGGCGTGGGCATGACGGGTACCGGCGTCCAGCTCGTGAGCTGGCGGTAGCCCGGAGCGTGCGCCATGACGTGCTGCATGAAGAGTTCGTGGATCGCCTCGCGCGCAGGGCGCAGGTTCTCGCGCTCGAGCGCGGGCCGCAGGTTCGCCACCACCTTCAGGGCGGCGTGCGGCTCGATCAGCTCGCGCACCACGCCCGCCGCGTCCTGGTTGCCCGCGTAGACCACCGGGAGCTGGTAGCCGGTGCCGAGCCGGGTCGTCGGGCCGGCAGCGACGAGCAACTCGGCGATTTCGGCCACGCGCCGCACGTCTCCGCCGTCCGTGCCCCCCGAGAGCAGGATCATGTCGGGCCGCAACTGCCGCAGGAGCTTGATCCGCTCGTGCGGCCGGCGGCCATCGTTCAGGGCGATGACGTCCATCACGATCGCCCCGGCGCCCAGAGCTGCCCGTTGCGCGCTCTCCCCCGTCATCTGCAGCACCAGGCCCGAGACCATCATCTGGAGCCCGCCGCCCGCGCTCGAGGTCGTTACATAGAGGTCCACCCCCGCGCCCTGTTGCATCGGAGTGAGGATGATATCCCCATCCAGCAGGCGCCGCCCGACCAGTTCCTCCACCTCGCGCACCGCGTTCAGCACACCGCGCGTCACGTCCTCGAAGGGGGCCTCGACCGTGGTGGGTGCCTCGCCTCGCGCGATGAGCCGGTAGGCGCCGTGACGTTGCTCGATGAGGATCGCCTTGGTGGTCGTGGAACCACAATCCGTGGCGAGGATCGAGTGGACGTCCTCCGGGCGGGGCACCGGTGCGAGGCCGCTCACCTCGTCTTCCCGGCGCGCCCGCCGGGTCCCGCGGAGGCCCGCGGCGCACCCTTCACAGGACCTGCGCTTGCCGTTCTGCGCGCAGCCCGGGACTCCTCGGCTCGGCGCTCGATGAGCGCGCTCAGCGCTTCGAGCGCATCGCGGCGCTCGGCCAGCACCGCGAAACGCTGGTAGTCGCCGAAGCGCAGGAGGGCCTGCACCATCGGCTGGAAGAAGATCATGGCCTGGCTCGCCACGAACGAGAGCGGCCGCACGGACTCGAGCGTCAGGATCGCCGGCACCTCGAGGTGCAGTTCTACCACGCGCGCGGCCACGCGCTCGAGCAGGGCCAGGTCCTCGGCCGCGAGTGCGGGCGCTTCAGAGGCCATGGCGCCCCACCTCCTGCCGCAGCGCCTCGAGCAGCGGCGCGGTGTCGGCTGCGCGGCGCGGCACCGGGAGGAACAGGCCCCGGAAGCGCTCGAGTCGGCTGCGTCGCGCGAACGGCGAGACGAACAGCCCCCCGACGCTCACCCGGGCCCGCCGGATCTCCGGCCAAGCCCTGCGGTCCCAGGCGAAGAGCACGCGCCGCGCCACTCCGTTGCCGTCCACACGGCACTGCGTGGGGGTCATGCCCGGCGCCAGCACGACGAGCACGGCCAGGCCCATGAGCGTGCTGAGGAGGCGCTCCCCCGCCAGGAGCCACGCGGCCAGGAGCCACAGGCTCAGCGCCGCGATCACCGCGAACGTTGCTCGGACACGGTCCTCCCGCCAGGGGTTGATGGTCCATTCCACCACGGCTGGAGAGTCCGCGTGGCCCCCGGGCAGCATCCTGCCCGGCTCGGCGGAGCGAGCTTCGTGCGAAGCGCATCCTGCGCTCTGCCCCAAGTCTCCCTTCCCTCCCGTGTCGCGGGTCTCGGCCCTACGGGACGCTCCACCGGAGCCTGGGCGCGCGGCTCGCGCGAGCCTCGTCGAGCCGGCCCACGGGTGTCGTGTGGGGCGCCTGGTGCAGCAACTCCGCATCCTCGGCCGCCTCGGCGGCGATGCGCTCCATCGCGGAGGCAAAGTGATCGAGGCGGTCGAACGTCTCGGTCTCGGTGGGCTCGATCATGAGCGCTTCCTCGACGATCAGCGGGAAGTACACGGTCGGCGCGTGCACACCGAAGTCCAGCAGCCGCTTCGCCACGTCGAGGGTCTTCACCCCGTACTTCTTGAGCCCGCGGCCCGAGAGCACGAACTCGTGCATGCAATGCTGCGGGTTCGGCAGGTCGTAGCTCTTCGCCAGCCGCCGCATGAGGTAGTTGGCGTTCAGGATGGCCACCCGGCTGACCTCGGCCAGCCCCTCGGGCCCCAGCGTGAGCATGTACGCGAGGGCCCTCAGCAGGATGCTGAAGTTCCCGTTGAAGGAGTGCACGCGGCCGATGGACCGCGGCCGCTCCCAATCGAGGCGCAACCGTCCGTCCTGCTGGAGCACAGCGACCGGCACCGGCAGGAACGGCTCGAGGTGCTTCGCCACGGCCACCGGTCCGGCCCCCGGACCCCCGCCACCGTGCGGGGTCGAGAAGGTCTTGTGCACGTTGATGTGCATGACGTCGAAACCGAGGTCGCCCGGTCGCACCCGCCCGACGAGCGCGTTCAGGTTGGCCCCGTCCATGTAGCACTGGGCCCCGGCGCCGTGCGCCAGCCGGGTCACCTCGAGCACCCGCGGCTCGAACAGGCCGACCGTGTTCGGCACGGTCAGCATCACCGCCGCCGTGCGATCGTCCAGCGCCTTCGCCAGCGCATCGAGATCCACGGTCGCATCCGGGCCCGAGGGGATCACCACGGTCTCGTAGCCGACCAGGTTCACACTCGCCGGGTTGGTGCCGTGCGCCGAGTCGGGCACGATCACGCGGCGGCGCTGCTCGCCCTCTCCGCGCGATCGGTGATACGCGCGCATCAGCAGCAGACCGGTCATCTCCCCGTGCGCGCCCGCGGCGGGCTGCGTCGTGACCGCGGCGAACCCGGTGATGTCCGCGAGCAGCCGCTGCACCTCCGCCATCACCCGCAGGCAACCCTGCGTGGCATCGTCACCGGCCAGCGGGTGCGCCTTGGCGAAGCCGGCCAGGCCGGCCAGTTCCTCGTCGATCTTGGGGTTGTGCTTCATGGTGCACGAGCCGAGCGGGTAGAAGCCGCGATCCACGTGGTGGTTGAGCGTCGAGAGCTCGATGAAGTGCCGCACCACCTCGGGTTCACTCACCTGCGGGAACACCAGTTCCGTCCGCAGGGCCACGCCCGGGAGCAACTCGGCGAGCGGCCGCTGCGGCACGTCGCAGGCGGGCAGCGCCGGGCCACGGTGGCCCGCGCCACCCTGCTCGATCAAGAGCCGGCGAGGCATGATCATCGGGCATCTCCGGCCTTGCGCAGGGCCCGGGCCCAGCGGTCGATCTCGTCCGCATCCCGCAGTTCCGTCACCGCGACCAGCAGGAGATCCTGCCACTCGGACCGGAAGCGCCCGAGGTTGATCCCCGGACTCACCCCGAACTCGAGGCCGGCCTCGACCACCCGCCGTGCCTCGACCGGGCAACGCAGGACGAACTCCCGGAAGAACGGCGCCTCGAAGGCGAGCGCGTAGCCCGGGATCGCGGCGGCGAGCCGCGCGGCATGGTGACTCTTCTGGACGCACAACTCTGCGACCTCGCGCAACCCAAGGCGGCCCAGCAGGCCCATGTGGATGGTGGCGCGCAGGGCCATCAGTCCCTGGTTCGTGCAGATGTTGGAGGTGGCCTTTTCGCGCCGGATGTGCTGTTCGCGGGTCTGCAGCGTCAGGACGAATCCGCGGCGGCCCTGCCGGTCCACGGTCTCCGCGACCAGCCGGCCCGGCAACCCGCGCAACAGGCTCTGTTTCGCGGCGAAGTAACCCAGCAGCGGGCCGCCGAAGGACATCGGGCTCCCCAGGCACTGCGCCTCTCCCACCACGAGGTCGGCGCCGGTGCTGCCTGGCGGCTCGAGCAGGACGAGCCCGATCGGATCGCAGACCGCGATGGCGAGTGCGCCGGCATCGTGAGCGAGCGCGTTCAGGGCCGTGGGGTTCTCGATCAGGCCGAAGAAGTTCGGCTGCTGGTAGATCACGCCGGCCGCGCCGGGCCCGAGCGCCGCCTTCAGTTCCGCGGGGGCGGCGAGTCCCGCCGTGTCCCTGACGTGCACGACCTCGGCCGGGTCGACGTAGGTGCGCAGCACGGCGAGGATGTGCGGGTGGATCATCCCCGCCACGATCACGCGCTTGCGCCCGGTCTGCCGGCGCGCGAGCATCGCGGCCTCGACCGTGGCGGTGGCGCCGTCGTACATCGAGGCGTTGGCCACGTCACAGCCCGTCAACTCCGCCATCATGCTCTGGAACTCGAAGATGGCCGTGAGCGTGCCCTGGGCGACCTCGGGCTGGTAGGGCGTGTAGGCCGTGACGAATTCCGAGCGGCTCGCGAGCGCGT
>Ga0315273_10001422_pt1 | contig 27221 bp, 28 predicted proteins | sample YL17G02_0_MG_FD_205753 | JGI IMG/M metagenome (GOLD analysis project Ga0315273, IMG submission 205753) | Sediment microbial communities from Yellowstone Lake, YNP, Wyoming, USA - YL17G02_0 | ecosystem: Environmental > Aquatic > Freshwater > Lake > Sediment | place: USA: Wyoming | collected... | reverse complement strand
ACGCCAAAACTATGTTCCTCCAAAAAACAGCTATTGGCGAATCGGCTTCAAATTGCCCGGCAGCTTAAGAACAAATTAGGACATTTCTAATTTGGTAGAACTAGGACATTTCTAATTTGGCTTGACAAGGTGAAAGTTTTACCTTGATTTTTTAAAATTGTGTATTAGAATACATCTTTAAGAAAGGAGGGTGCAGAAAAATAATGAGAAAATCCACAGTTTTTATACTTGCGCTGATTTTGTGCATGAGCCTTGCGGGCTGCTCAAAGAAACAAGAGGCTTTGGAAGAGATGCAGCAACCAATGTCTCCGGAAGACTTAAACAGGCTTAAGACAGAGACTGCAACCGCTGTGAATCCCACAGCCACAGTCCCTGTGACTGCTACCGTAGCTCCCGGTGAAACTGCTTTAGAGCCTTTTCTACAGTCAGGGCCGTATAGGCCCACGGTTCAGGAGATTCAGACGGCATTGAAAAACGCGGGTTATTATCCCGGAGCAATAGACGGCAAAGCCGGGCCTATGACAAAAAAGGCGATAGAAGATTTTCAGCAGGCAAACGGCCTTCAGATAGACGGCAAGGTCGGCACTAAGACCTGGGGTCTTCTTGGTAAATACCTGAGTTCCGGCTCGATTGCGGGAACGACCGCAACCGCACAATAGATCTTGCTTCGCATTGACCTTGAAAAGTAAGATATTTTGTGTTATAATTATAAGTGGCCGATAAGGGCAAACCCCGAGAAATCGGGGGGCGTCCCGACAGAGCGAGATTCGTTAAGAAAACAGTCGGGACCCCGAAGGCAGTTTTGCAGCGTTGCTGTTTGAGGGGCAAAGCCACAGACCTAAGTTATCTGCGGAGTGTCCATGCGCCTGTGAGCGCGGGAGTTTTCCGCTGTGTAATATGGTGGCTGGGTTACCGCATGTTAAAGGCAGTTTATGCCTTTATCGGCTTCTCTTTTAAAAAATATCCCAACAGAAATGTTGGGATTTTTTTTGTTGCATGTTATAATAGAGTCCATGATCATATTCCCTGACAATTTCCTCTGGGGCGCGGCGACTTCAGGCCATCAGGTAGAAGGAAATAATTTGAATTCAGACTGGTGGGAGTGGGAGCAATCAGGCCACGGAAAAGAGCCGTCAGGTGAGGCCTGTCAGCATTACCAGCTATACAAAGAAGATTTTGATTTAGCAAAAAGCCTTTCGCATAATGCCCACCGTTTTTCGATAGAATGGAGCCGCATACAGCCCGGAAAAAACGAATGGGACCCCGATGCATTAAAACATTACATCGGCGTTGTCGATTATCTTAGAAGCCTTGATATAGAGCCCATAGTCACGCTGCATCATTTCACAAATCCTTCATGGTGGTTGCGGTCAGGCGGCTGGGTGAATAGGAAAAACGAGGATCTTTTCCTGAGGTATGTTGAAAAAGTCGTAACCGCTTTGTCGGATAAGGTAAAGTTCTGGGTGACCATAAACGAGCCGATGGTCTACGTCTATCATTCGTATATTAAAGGCTATTGGCCGCCTCAGGAAAAATCGTTTGTAAGAGGTAAGCTTGCGCTTGACAATATGGCAGCCAGCCATATAAAGGCGCACCGGTTGATACACTCCATATATGGACGGAAAAAATCAGGCCCGCCTTATGTAGGCATAGCCCATAATATGATAGACTTCATCCCTTGCCTGGAAAACTTCCGCAACAACTTCGTTGTAAACTTGCGACACTGGCTGTTCAATCTGCGTTTTTTGAATGTCCTGCATAAACGAAACGCTTTGGATTATATTGGGCTAAATTACTACACGCGCCATTTGATAGACGGCAATGGCTGGTCGCTTAACGGTCTGATCAATGCGCTCTGTCAGAACGACCATGACAACCTGCAGAAAAATTCCCTGGGCTGGGAGATATATCCAGAGGGGTTATATAATATACTCATGGGTTTAAAAAGATACAAGCTTCCTGTTTATATAATGGAAAACGGAATTTGTACTTCCGATGACAGCGTGCGCTGGGATTTTATCCGTGACCATCTTAAAGCTGTTTCAGGGGCGATAAATAAAGGAGTGGAAGTCAAAGGGTATATATATTGGTCTTTTCTGGATAATTTTGAATGGGATAAAGGTTTCCAGCCGCGATTCGGGCTCGTTGACGTGGATTACAATACTTTTAAAAGGACTGTCAGGGAGAGCGCAAAAAAATTCGCGAAAGTCTGCCAGACGAATAGATTGGAATGATGAGAACCGGTAACTACGATTATATACTAAAGGAACTTCCTCTTTTTGCCAGTTTTTCGGCAAAGCAGCTTGTTTACCTTTACAGGAAATCGAGTTTCGCAGAATACAAAAAAGGACAGGTCATTTATAAAGAGGGTTCTGCTCCCTCTTTTTTTTATTGCATTATCCGGGGAAGGGTCGTAGTATCTGTCGTGGACCGTTACGCAAGGCAGACCGTACTGGAATATCTTCACCGCGGTAAATATTTCGGCATACTTTCCCTTCTTACCGGAGAGCCCCATTCAGTAACAGCAAAGGCTTTAAACGACTGCCTTCTCTTGATCATCCCCAAAGACGATTTTGATTCTCTCCTTAAAAAAACGCCGCAGCTTGCGATTGACCTCAGCAGGACTCTATCAAGAAGGCTTAAGCATAAAGAAATCCACCACAAGACTATTTTTGAAAGCACGATAATAGCTGTCTTGAGTTCTTATCCTCAGGCAGGAAAGACTGTTTATGCCTCAAACCTGGCTTTCAGTCTGAACAAAGAGGCGCACAAACGGGCTATTGTCCTTGATATATGCCCTAAGGATAAAGTACACAGGATGCCGAGGTTGTTGAAGACCCCCGGAAATTATCAGATCTTCAATCTGTCGAGCCGTTCGGCAAAACTGGCTCGCGTAGAAAACTATATTTTAAAAGATAAATTCGGCATAGATCTGATTTATACGGTTTACAGCAAAAACGACGATTTCTGGCCAAGGACCGTAGTGGATATCTTAAGCGTCCTGGTCAACGATTATCATTACGTTATTCTTGACCTGCCCTGCTGCAGGCACAGAACAATTTTAAACATCTTAAACCAGGCCGATATAATCCATATATTGACAACCCCAAAGCAGAAAGATCTGAAAGGCACAAACAGGCTTATAAAAAAGCTCGAGGATGACTTTAATTTTTCCCCGCCAAAGATCAAGGTCTTAGTAAACGAGAGCCGCAGCTTGCGATCGACCGAAAAGGAATCATTGCCTGTTTTGCCGCACGAAATATACGCAAACCTTCCAAAAATCCAGAATCGGGCTTCCGGAAGGCTCGTCCTTGAAAAGCCGGATGCCGCTTATTCCAAAGTGATAAGGCGGATCGCCCGCCAGGAAGGCGACTGTCTGGTTGGCCTGGCATTGGGAGTCGGAGTTGCGTACGGTTTCTGCCACATCGGCGTGTTAAAGGTGATAGAAGAGGAAAAGATTCCGATCGATGTCATTTCCGGTTCAAGCATAGGAGCTGTTATTGCAAGCCTTTGGTCAATCGGCAGATCAAGCGCAGAGATCCTGCAGATAACAAAGGAATTCCGCGAACCCAAATATTTATGGAGCCTGATGGATTTTACGTTCCCGTTATTGGGGTTTCTTAAAGGCAATAAGCTATACGGTTTCCTTAAGAGGCATTTCGGCAATAAGACTTTTTATGACGCAAAGATACCCTTAAAGATCATAGCAAGCGACGTCAAACGAAAAGAACCGATTGTTTTCGACAAAGGCCCCTTGACAGATGCGATAATGGCAAGCTGCGCGATGCCGGGCGTGTTTACGCCTTTTAAGATAAAGGAAAACATGCTGTTAGACGGAGGCATCATCAACCCCCTGCCGACAGAGGTTTTGTTTGAAATGGGCATAAAGAGGATAATCGCTGTAAATATGACTCCTTCAAGGGACGACATCTTATCACAGTACGAGAAGCTTAAAGAAAACATCTCAGGCAAGGCCGGACCCATAAACAAAAAAGACTGGTTTAATTTTAAGCAGTATTTCAGGGAGAAGTTAAAGACAAATATCCTGGACCTGATATTCAGCAGTTTCGAGATCATGCAGTCAGAGGTCGCTCAAAAAGAGGCGCAGCTGGCTGATATCGTGCTGCACCCAGACACCTCGGGGCTGCACTGGATGGAGCTCCATAAGTCAGATGAGTTTGCCAAAAGAGGAGAGCAGGAGGCGCGGAAAAACCTCGATAAGATCTGGAAGTTGATCAACGAGTAAATAATTTACTGGATAAAAAGGGAGGAAGCAATGAGGCAAAATACGGCTGTTTTTCATAAAACAGGCAAAATAAACCGTCTTATATCGGCGTTGTTATTTTCTGTCTTGTTATCTTTTGCTGCGGGCTGCGCTGGCTTTAAAGAAGGCTCCAGGGGATTTGTTGGAGTTTCAACCAAGGTCCTGGAGGATAATCTCAATATTGCCAAGGCAAAGGAATTTGAGATGGATTTTAACAGCTGTTATTTTAAGGCTCAGGGGATCCTGGCAGATATAGGCTCATATGTTTACGCAAAAGACAACGCAAAAAAACTGATTGCGGTGTATGTCTCTGAGCAGGATACAACGCCGGTGGGCCTGTTTTTTAAGAGTAAGACAAAATCCAGGACCCAGATCCTGGTTTCCTCTCCAAGCAATTATGCAAGGGATGTCATAGCCGAAAAGGTTTTTAGCGCGATAGAAAAATCATTAAAAGAAAAAAAAGTGGAAGTGCAGCTTGATAGCATCGAAGGCAAAAAATAAATTCACACCTGGTGTGGATCCAAAGCTACGCCTGCTTTAAATCCAAGATGACACCTGTCCCCCTAAAGAAATTTTTGACTGCCCAAGAAGCTAAAGAGATCGATTTAAAGGCCCGGGAAAAACTCGGGATCCGGACTTTGGTTTTGATGGAGAACGCAGGCAGGCAAATAGCGCAGCAGGCTATTAAGTCATACAAAGCAAATGATAAAATCGCTATTTTCTGCGGCAAGGGAAATAACGGCGGCGACGGCCTTGTGGCAGCCAGGCACCTTCTCACATACGGGATAAAGCCCGATGTATTTCTTGCCTGCAAGACTTCCGAGGTTAAAAACGAAGCGAGAGAAAACTTAGAGATCCTGCGCAAGCTTAAACAAAAAATCTTTGAAGTCTCAGATAAAAACCTTTCTGAAATCAAAATCTCTAAATACGGATTGATCATAGACGCGCTTTTAGGTGTCGGCCTGTCAGGCCAAGTCCGGGGCATCTATGTTGACCTGATCCGGCTTGTTAATTTTTCCAAAGCATATATTCTTTCGGTAGATATCCCATCTGGCCTTGACGCAACCACAGGTAGAATCCCAGGCTCCTGTATCAAAGCAGACGAAACTGTTTCCTTTGTAAAGGGGAAACTGGGTATGGCCTTGGCTAGCGGGCCCAAGTATTGCGGCAAGATTGTTATCGCTGATTTGGGAGTGCCGATTTAAGTTTTGCATCGCAGGTTGGATTTAACGGCTATTGACTACAAAGCTTTGGGCTAATATAATAAAACCATGGCAAAAAAAAGAGACAGCTGGGGTTCGCGGCTCGGTATCATAATGGCTGTAGCGGGTTCTGCAATCGGCCTCGGTAATTTTTTAAGATTTCCTGCCAAAGTAGCATCAAACGGCGGCGGCGCATTCATGATCCCCTATATTCTGGCCTTTCTTTTGCTTGGGATCCCTTTGATGTGGATAGAATGGACCCTGGGCCGTTTCGGCGGAGGATTCGAGCACGGCACAGCCCCGGGAATTTTCCACAGCATCCGCCAGAAAAACAGGTTTATTAAATATTTCGGAGTAATCGGGATATTCGGGCCTCTTGTAATTTTTATTTATTACACATTCATAGAGTCGTGGACTTTAGCTTACAGTTTTTTTGCCTTAAGCGGAAAATATGCCGGATTAGCTGATCAAGCTTCCATGCAGGGTTTTTTAAGGGGCTTTCAGGGTTTAGAGATTAACCAGTATTTTAACGGGATCGGCTCGGCATATTTCTTTTTCCTGATCACCTTTGCGTTAAACATATGGGTGATTTATTACGGGATCAGGGGCGGCATTGAAAGGTTATGCAAATGGGCTATACCGCTTTTATTTATCTGCGGATTCGTTTTAATGGTTAGAGTTTTGACTTTAGGCGCGCCTGATCCTGCAAAACCGGACTGGAATGTCTACAATGGTTTAGGATTTCTCTGGAATCCGGATTTTTCCGCTTTAAAATCAGCCAAAGTCTGGCTTGAGGCCGCAGGCCAGATATTTTTTACTTTAAGTGTAGGCATAGGGGTCATTCTCACCTACGCAAGTTATCTGTCTAAAGGAGACGATGTCGTGCTTTCGGGTTTAAGCGCGGCAAGCACTAATGAATTCGCCGAGGTCATACTGGGAGGCAGCATTGTGATACCGGCTGCGTTTGTCTTTTTCGGGCCGACTGAAATCCAATCGGTCGCAAAATCAGGCGTTTTTAACCTGGGGTTTGTAACCATGCCTTTAGTATTGAACAAATTGCCTTTGTCTCAGATTTTTGGATTCCTATGGTTCTTTTTATTGTTTTTAGCCGGTATTACTTCTTCGGTTTCACTTGCACAGCCGGCTGTTGCATTCATGGAAGATGAATTTAATATCAGCCGAAAAAAAGCAGTCGGAATACTTTCTGTCGCAGCTTTTATCCTCTGCCAGCCTGCCGTATTTTTCTTAAAGAACGGAGTTGTTGACGAGTTGGATTTCTGGGGCGGGACTTTTTTCCTTGTGTTATTTGCCACAATAGAGACGATTTTGTTCGCCTGGGTTTTTGGCATGGAGAATGCTTGGGATGAGATACACAAGGGCGCTGATATGCGCATCCCGAGGGTTTACAAATTCATAATAAAATACATCACCCCTTTGTTTTTGCTTTTTATACTCGGCATGTGGTTTGTTCAGGAATGGATCCCTAAAATTTTGATGAAGGAAGTATCGAGGGAAGATCAGCCTTTCATACTAGGAACACGGATTTTGATCTGCCTTTTATTATTGATGCTTTCAATCCTTGTAAAGATCGCATGGTCAAAAAAGAGGGATAAAAAATCGGCATGAAGACAAGCGGCTGGATACTTTTTATTATTTCGTGGGGTTTTATACTCGGTCTGACTTTTTTTTGTTTTTTAAAAGTTTTATCCAAAAAGGAGATGAAATGAAAAAGCTGTCGATCGGAATCATCCTGTTTTTTGTCCTGGTAAATATTTCCGGGTGCGCGCCTTTGCTTTTTGTCGCTGCCGGAGGAGTGGGGGTTTATGCTATCAGCAAAGATACTGTCCAGGGAGATAGCGACACGCCTTACGAATCCATATGGGATGCTGCGATAAAAGTCGCAAAGATCAGGGGGACGATCCAACAGGAGGATTTTAACAAAGGCTCTATCGAGGTTGACGTAAGGCCTAATAAGGTCTGGATAAGGTTTGAAAGGCTGACATTAGCGACCACAAGGATGAGGGTTTCTGCTCGCCGGTATCATTTGCCCAATAGAGATCTTGCCCAGGAGCTGTTTATCAAGATCCTGGAAGAGGCAAAACAGCAATAATCGAAAATATTGCTTTTTGTTGATTTTGTGTTAATATATAAAAATAGTTTTGACCCGAAACGATATGCCGAGGTAGCTCAGTGGTAGAGCGCGGCCCTGAAAAGGCCGGCGTGGGGGGTTCGATTCCCTCTCTCGGCATTTAATATTTAAGAGGAGTTTTCATAACTCCTCTTTTTTGCTTTATTTAGGCGCAATTGCTTCATTTTTGAGGCCGTTACGCCTTTTTTGTTTATTTAGAAATGTTTGTAAGGTTTTGTACAACTTTGATTCTTATTGGCGTCTTAATGGCTCACTAAGGATAGCCTCCTAAACTTTATGGTTTTACGACTTGCTGTTCGGCATCTTCCAGCGGCAAGGTTAGCTTTGGTTTTAAGTGTTAAGTTTCCTTACAAGGGTACGCTAGAATCTCATTATGTCTACCGTGGTTAAAATGGAGGTGGTTAAATGAGGAAAGAAAAAAGACAAGCATGGCTTGATGCAGTTAAACAATTACCTGATAAGTATAAGTTAAGAATGGCTTGGATTAACTGGATTGAGCAGTATAAGCCTGACCTTTGGATTACTGTTACGTTTGCAGGACAGAATACTTCAGGATTAGCTAAGAAAGAGTTTGCTCTTGAAAATGCAGAAGAATTGGCTTTGAGAAGGTTTAAACAGTTCCTGAAACATCTGAATCAAAAGAGATTCGTTTTCTACGAGAAGTTCCTACTATGTTTTCTAGTAATTGAAAAGAATCCCAGCGGGGATGGAGTCCATATTCATGCTTTAATAAAGGGCATTAAACCTGAATTAGCTAGCAGGCTTGAGCAAAGATTCCATTACGTTTTCGGTATATCAAAGGTTGTTGCTTTTGACTACTCTATCAAGCCATATTCCGCCATTGATTACATTACCGACAAATATGTGTTTTACCAATGCGACAACCTGATGTTCTACAGGATAAACAGCAAATATCGTGGCAGTAATGATAAAGAGGTTAATAAAACTGGCTCTATCACCACTCCTAACCCACCTCTAGACCAGGTAACGGTGGTTTAGAATGGTGACCCGAGGCTTCACCACCCTCTACCAAGGTTTGACTAAAAACTGGCGTAAGAGAAGCAGTTTTACCCAAAGCCAGGCGATTTTATCTTAACCTTAGGGATTATCTGAAGTTAACTGGGAATTACCTCAATTTTGATACGATATACCTTATGACAGATTTTTCTACCATTATAATTATACAGTTGAAAATGCTGTTCAAGAAAGCCAGGCTATGACAGAGCGCTACAGGGATACTCCATGACAGATTGTCTTCTACCATTTAAATTATACAGATGGTTATGCTTGATTTAGTAAAATTGAAGATGAATAACTTAAGTTTATCATAAACTTTTTCAGGAGTTATACTCATATACTTATGGTAAAGAATGGTCAAGAAGGAAAAAGACGATATTGAATTTTAGCTTAAGCTGCGTAAACTTATGACAGTTTTTTTCAGGAGAATTAATTCAAAAAAGCACAACTTTGGATATATTGGAGAACGTAATATTAGTAGGTTGTGGACGCAATACAACATTTGAGTGGGAATTGGTAGCCAACCTGCCATAATTCCTTACCATTTTGAAATGGGAGTGGTATAATTAAAAGAAAAGGAGAGAAAAATGGCACATCCTAAAAACAAGAAATCACGATGGAAAACACTAACACACAAGAAACACAGTGTAGAATTTGCTGGTATATCAAAAAAAGGTAAGAAATGCTCAACGAGATGAATGTCCATCTAATCCCTTGACAGGGGTTACTGTTACGTTTGCTATTGAAAAGCAGAAGTGTTACGATAGCCCATTTTTTCCTATAGCATACGAAAAGTATAAAATAATCACTTCTCTTGTGATTGTTAATTTGCTTCTAATCTATACTCTAAGGGATAAGAAGAAATGAAAGTATCCGTAGAATTCAAGGAGAATAAGAAGATGATAGAAAAAAATCAGTATATAAAATGGGGCGCATGGGGGGGTACTTTTATCGCTATTGGCTTATTGCTATTGTCTAAATCGGGCAATACCGTTTTTCATCAATTAGCATGGTGTTATGCTTGGGCAAGTGCAGGAGCGAGCGCACGAGGATATTTGAAGTTAAAGGAAGATAATATAAGAAACAATGCAGATTCAAGCAACGATAAAGACTTCCGTATTAGATACATTGTTTATTTAATAGCACTTATTTTCTTTGGTCTACTTACATTTGCAATTTTACTTTCACAGAAATTGCCTGACACGATTTTTTATCTTATGTCTTTAGCAACCTTTTTTCTTATGGGGTTTCATATTTTTATGTTAGAAAACAAGCTCGGCATATAGCAATCAAAATTAGCGATTAGAACGCTGAAGGAGCAAAAATGAAACTATTTGCTCGGTTAAAAGCATACAAAGAATACTTAAAAACTCAATCTGATTTTTGGCTTCTTATAACTGGCTATCTATGGATTTTTAGTATCTGCTTATTGCTTGGATTAATATTAGCTCTCTTTAGATGCAGTAAAGATGCTGAGGCAATAATAAGATTTGGTGCTTTCTTTTTTATTGGGATGCTACTTAATTTTGTCATCTTAACTATAGTCAGAGCGTTTGCTGGTAAAGGACACGAAGACAGTGGAAAAGAGCCCAAGTCTTTTGAAGAAAGATTGCAAGAATTACAAAAGGAAGCTAAGGCAAGAGAAGACCTAATAGAGCATGCTAAGAAACTTCCGCCTGTTGATAAGCCCTAAATCTGCCCTACAATCAACGAACTACCGTAAGGCACTAAAGGCATTAGGGAGAGATAATATGACGCCATCAGAAATTTACTTGCTTACTGATAAACAATGGAGTGTGATTGATGGAGAAGTGTGCCGAGCTACCAATTTCAGTAACGCCCTTCCCGATATAGGCAGATTTACCGCTTATGGGTCTATTGATATGGAGTGCAAAAAACTACCCAACAAGATGAAAGGAATCATTTGCCATAAAACGGATTTCACGAATCTGTATAAAGCATTTAATAACACGCTTATTAAGAATGAATCTGATAAACAACCAGCAGAGGTAATTATTTCTTGGTCAAAGAAACGCTATAAGAATTTCCTCTTTAGCTTTTTTTCTTTCTTCCTGCCAAGAATGATAGTATTGATTTGCCCTAAAGAAGCATACGAATTCATAACTGACCCAGAGTATAAGAAAGAAATACAGGGAGAAGCAAGATTTCTTAAGGAAAGATCAATAATAGAGTATAAGCCAGATGTAATGAAGTAGAAGCGATTAGGACGCTGAAGGAGAAATGAAAGGATTTCTTGTTTTGATTATAGGTGTTTTAGTTTCAATATTTCTCTGGAATCTTCATCCTGTTCTTGGAATATTCGGCATAATATTTACATTTATATTGTGGTTAAGGGCTTGAGTTTAAGGAGAAATGAGATGAAAAAATGTCCTTTCTGTGCTGAAGAAATACAAGATGAGGCAATAAAATGTAAGCATTGTGGAGAGATGCTTAATAAACCCAAGAAGGATGACTGTAAACTTTGTCCTGCTTGTGGAACAAAAAATCCCCCTAACGCCATATATTGCAGCAATAAAGATTGTCCTGATAAAATATATGTATTGCCGTCTTCTAAAGGGATAAGATGTCAAGAATGTGGAGAAGAGAATGAACCAAATGCTTTTAGGTGCAAGAACCCCGATTGTTTAACTACTCTTGCCTCTAACCCTAAAGGAGGTAGCGGCGTATGTTTAAAATGTCCCCGCTGTGGTTATGAAGCAAGTTCGAGCAAATTTAAAGATGCTTATAGTGATTCCACCTGTTGTTGTTTGGTTCTTATTATGATATTGCCTGCCATATTTTATTATTTCTTTAGGCACGGTAAAAAGACATGTCCACAATGCAACAATGTGTTTTAAATGAAAAAACTCTTTATTAGTTTAATAAGAAGATATCAAGGTAATATATCGCCAGTGATTAAACCTGCATGCAGATTTAATCCGACTTGTTCGGAATACGCAATTCTTTCTTTACAAAAACACAATTTCTTGACGGCATTATCACTGATTATTATAAGGATACTTAGATGTAATCCGTTTACTAAGAAGGAGACTATAGATTTGCCTTAGCCTATTGGACTATTAGAACGCTGAAGGAACAATAAACAAAAGTAAAATATATTATAATGTCTATTTATTCTCATTCTAGACTCAGCTGTTTTGAAGACTGTCCCCTCAAGTATAAATTCTTCTACATAGACAAAATTGAGCGTGAGCAGGAAGGCATTGAGGCATTTATGGGCTCTCGCTTCCACGAGGCTATGCAGAAACTCTATAAAGACCTAAAATGTAAGACATATTCTTTAGGGGAATTATTAAATTATTATGAAAGCCAATGGGATAAGGAATATAGCGATGCTATTATTGTAACAAAGAAAGATAGAACCGCTGAGGACTACAGAAACATCGGTAAAAAATGTATTGAGGATTACTATAAACGCTATGCTCCCTTTACCCAAGGCAGGGTTTTAGGTCTTGAAAGGGAAGTCATGATTGACTTAAATGGCGACGGTAAGTATAAACTCAGGGGTTATATGGATAGGCTAGCTCAAGCAGGAGACGATACTTACGAAATACACGATTATAAGACCTCTGGGTTCTTGCCTGAGCAGAAGCATTTTGATGAGGATAGACAGCTTGCCTTGTATCAGATAGGCGTTAAGAATATCTGGAATGATGTTAAAAAGGTCAACTTAATTTGGCATTATGTAGTCTTTGACAAGGAAATGGTCTCTACGAGGACTGATAAGCAATTGGAGAAGCTAAAGAATGATACGATAACCCTTATTGATAAGATTGAAGCAACAGAAGAATTACTCCCCAAAGAAAGTAATCTTTGCGAATGGTGCGTATATCCCGACCTATGTCCTAAAAGAAAGCACGCCTATAAGGTAGAATCTCTCCCTGCAAATGAATACTTAAAAGACAGCGGCGTGAAACTTGTCAATACCTACGCTAAACTGGTAGCTAAGAAGCGTGAGCATCAAGGAGAGATTGGCAAGATAGATGAAGAGATAGATAAAGTAAAAGAGGCAGTTATCCAGTATGCCGAAGAAGAAAAGGCAAGTATTATCATAGGTAGTAATAATAAGCTTAAAGTTACCGAGAAACAGAAGGTTTCCTGTCCACCAAAAGGAAGCGAAGAAAGAGGCGAGCTAGAGAAAGCATTAAAAGAAGTTAATAAATGGGATGAGGTCGCTGATATAGATACCTATGCAGTAGAAAAAGTAATAAATGAAGAAAGATGGGATAAGAAGATAATAAATAAAATTAAATGCTTTCTTAAATTAGAAATTAAAAAGTCCGTAACTTTGTCAAAACTACAGGATAAAGAGAAGTAAGAAGATGAGATATTCTTACCCTTATTTTAATAATGGCGAGTTGGATAGTAATAGCTTATCTGGTAAAAAGGACAGGTTAATAAGCCGTGCCTGGGGATATTCTCAGCTTAATATGCACAAAGAAGCGGTTGCAGAATGTGAAAAATTAGTAAAAATAGACCTAGATGACGCCTCTTCATATATTTATTTGGGTTTCTATTATGAAAAAAATGGAGAAAAGGAAAAGGCGATTGAATGTTATAAGTATATGATGAAAACTTTCCCTTACAATTCTGAGTCTTATATCAATCTGGGATATATTTTTGAAAAACAAGAAAAACGTAACGATATGGCGAGAGTCTGCTATGAAAAGGCGTTAGAGCTTAATCCTGACGATGAATGGGCGATAAATAATATCGGTGCACTTTTACAGAAGGAAGGTAAGTGGAAAGAAGCCTTGCCTTATTATAAGAACGCCTACGAAGCAAGCAAGCTAACTGGGGAAGCAAATAATTTGATATTGCATAATTTAGCCTGGGCTTATTACAATTGTAAAGAATATAACGAGGCAATGCTTCTATATAGGCAGCTTGTTAATGAAGAATCTGATAATGCGGAAATCCATAGTGATTTAGGGTGCGTTCTCTGTAAGATGGGAAGATTTAACGATGCCCTCGCTTCATTTGAATCAGCTCTAAAACTTTCTTCTGGAATCCGCCGTTATAAAAGGCTATATAGGTTTGCCGATTCCCACCAAAAGTAACCCCCCAATTATTTTGGATTAAACATATCAACCCATATCGTTATTACTAGTTACCTGAATTAGATTAATCTTTCAACAAGTCGGCAGGCTTTACCTTCAACGCTTTGGCAAGTCTTACAACTGTAGTTAATCGTACATCTGGAGGGTTTTTACCTTCTATTCGTTGAAGGTATTTATAGCTCGTTTCAATAAGTTCAGCTAGTTGCTCTTGTGTAAGACCTCGTTTTCTACGAAGCTCTTTAATTTTCCTACCTAATTCTATCCCAAAAGCACTTTTCATAATACCATATTATTGCATGGTGTTTTAGCCCTTGACACCCCCAGATATGGAGGTGTATAATTCGGAACGTAAGGAGCTATAGTGTACGAAAAACCAGAAGATATAATTGATTTGATTCAAGATGCAATTAGGGATGACATTAAGAATGGGAATCTTGCCTTTTTGCTATTGACCTCAAAGAGCGAGCACTATATTAGAGACAAGGTAGCGCTTAGACTTTACCGCACACCCTCACTGAAAAGGTTCTTAGTGTCTCGAGAATGGTGGGGAAAAGAAAAAGGGAAAGAGAAGATAGATTTGGCAATATTGGGAAAAAAGAACAAACCAAAGGTTTTAATTGAATTTAAATTGCGTAATGTATTGGCAAGCATAGGTAATGTTGGGGGCGAAATAAAGAATGATTTCGATAAGCTAAAAGTCTGGCAAGAAGCTCATCGTTTTATTGTTCTCATGTCATTATTACCGCATAAGCCAATAGATAAAAGGTTCAAAGATATAGTGAAATATTATCGGGATTTTAATAGGCAAGATATTCAAAATTATAGGATATTATTTAAAAAGGGGAGTACAGAAGTCCATAGGTTGATTGGCGTGCTAGATAATAAAATAATCGGAAATCTTAGAGAGTATAAATTTTCGATAGGCAGCTTCTATAACGATACGAATCTAGAACTGATTTTCTGGGTTTTTAATGTAAAATAATACTCTCAAATAAACCCCCCAATAAAAGTAATTAAACCTTCTCGTCGATACTCATTCTTAACTCCTTAACCAAACAATTAACGGTTTTATTTAGTTGAACTGGATAAGAAATATAGCGATTCTTATATGCAAATCAAATTTATTTTTCTCCCACTGGTTTTGGCAATCTTCTATCCCCCCTTAACTTACCTACCCATAATTTTCACTGAAAAAATAACTCTTTGGCATTATAGATTTATAGGTTATTTTTTATATAGCTAAACCTGCCAGGGATAATGCTGGAATAATCATCTGTATACAAATAGGACGAGGTTTATTTATCCCTGGCAGGATAAGCCTCGTCCGAATTATTTTAGGAGGTGTAAAATGAAGATTGCAATTTATGCAAGAGTAAGTAAGGATGACGGTTCACAGACTCCAAAGAATCAGCTCATACCTTTGAGAAATTTCGCAAAGGCTTTGGGTGGGACGATTGCGGGTGAATACATAGACTATGCGTCTGGTGCTGGAATTAAGGATAGGACTGAGTTTTTGAGACTACTTGACGATTCAGACAGACATAAGCACGATTTAATACTTATTACGGCTCTGGACAGGTTATCAAGGGAGGGCATTAGCAACACATTGGGTTATTTGGAGAGACTTAAGCGCAATGGGGTGGCTGTAAAAAGTCTAAGTGAAAGCTGGCTTGATACGCGAGATGAGGGTGTTGCCCAGCTACTTCTAGCTATTTTCGCTTGGGTTGCGTTACAGGAAAGAAAACGGCTTGCTGAGAGGGTAAAATTGGGCTTGGCTAGAGCCAGGAAAGAGGGTAAAGTCTTGGGTCGCCCTAAAGGTGCTGCCGATAAGCGTCAGAGGTCGGTGTCTGGTTATCATCTGCGATACGCTGGAATTAAGAAAAAAAACAGGCAGTTAGGTAGACAAAAAAGGGGTAAAGCCTGAAAATTTCTTTCACCATAATATTGTTTACCCAATGATATTAAGGTAGTTACAGAAATGAATTATCTTTTTGCTACCAGGCGTAATTCAATTAAATGTCTATATATGAACAAGTTACGTAAATAAAAATGTGCAAAAAATAGCTCTGAGAGAGCATTGTCGGTTTGTAACTCATTGCAGCCCTAAGAATAAATTATTTTTTAAAAACTTAAGATGAATTTCGATTTTCTGGCTCTCTATATATAGAAAGGAGGGTAGAAAATCATGGAAAGATTACTAACTATTACCGACTTATGCCAGAGATACAGCATAAGCAAGTGGACAGTTTATCAATGGACAGCAAAAGGGGAGATACCTTTCCTAAGAATAGGCGGGCAATTGCGCTTCAGGATTAAAGACCTTGAAGGATGGGAAGGCAAGAATTTTTCTAGCGCAAGTAAGATTGATTTACTGTGATAGGCGTTAGTTTATTTATGAAAGTTAAACAAAAGGAGGCTGAAATGGAAAATTCCTTAGAAGCAAAGGATAAGGTTGTTTTGGAAGAATGTCAGATTTGCGGAGGCAGGTGGTTTCCAGATGAAAAAATATTAAAGAATGGCTTCAGTGCAGAAAGTTGTCCTTTTTGTCAATTGGTGCTTAAAAAAAGAAGAAAAAGGAAAGCAAGGCAAATAATTTTTACCTCTAATGGTTTTTGGTAAATTTTTACTTTTCCATAATTCTATGTCCATAATTTTTTAAGACAATGAGAAAACGTATCAGAGAGCCCAAAATTTATAAATCTGGGGGATTGTATTGCTTTAGGATTACAGATAACTTTGGCAAGCGCAAAGAGATTAAGGCGCTTACAGGGAGGGAAGCTAAACTTAAGCGTGGAGAGATGCTAAAACAATTATTTAGTGACCTTTCGGGCGGTTGCGTCTATAGAGTAACCTTTGAGCAGGGGATAAAGTTTTGGAGAGACCATAAGGAAAATACTGTAGTTGTTAACTCTCTTGGTAGATACGAAACTATTATAAAAAATTTTAATGCATTCTTATCAAAAGTGTATCCTGATTTGAAGTATTTTGATGAGACTTTAAAAGATGATAACTTTGCTCTTAACTACAGAAACTACAGGCTTAAGTTAGGTAGAGCTAATAAAACGGTAACCGATGAGGAAATCCTACTTTCCAGTGTCTATGAAGCTTTAATTAAGAAGAATAAGATTCCGCATAAGAATCCTTTTAGTGAGCTTGAGCCTTTGGCGGTTGAGCCAGTCCAAAACAGACGTGTTATACCCGACAGCGAGCTAATAAAGTTCTTTGAGGTTGTCAAATCGATGAGCCAAGGCATCTATTGGTATGGGTTATTTATGACTTTGTATTTTACAGGTATGCGTAGAGATGAAGTCAGGCTAATGAAAAAGATGTCGGTGAATTTTGATTCAGGGTACTTTGAGCTGCCAAAGTCTAAGACAAAAAAAGGGAAAATGATATCGAAAACCGTACCCATACACCCTAAGCTAATACCGATGCTGGAAGAGGCGATAGCGAGGTCTAAAAGCGAATATGTATTTCCAGATGAAGATGGCGAAGTCATGCCTAAAAATAAGATTAGGGATGTAATGATGAAGATATGTGAAATATCTGGCATACCAAAGGCTACCCCACACGATTTTAGACACACCTGGACTACTAAGGCTCGCTTAGCTGGAATGTCTAATGAGGCGAGGCGGGAGGTTGGTGGGTGGAGCAGTAATAATGTTATGGAGAAAACGTATACTCACTACCCAGATGAGAGGATTAAGAGTGAATATTTCGCTGTGGATTTTTTAGAGTGCCTAGTTAAGTCTAAGCCTTAACGGCTGCTTAATGGTGCAAAGGGAGTTGAAAATGTTAGGAACTTATGCTAATATAAAGAATTACAAAGGGCTGGGGTTCGATTCCCTCTCTCGGCATTTTTTTATTTTGAAGACCGTTGTACCGTCCCGAACGGTACAAAAAAAGCCGCTGTAGCTTTTTAGGAAACAGCGGCTTTTTTGTCTAGATGGACAATTCTATGTGCCGGCTTTTTTTACGTTGGTTGCCTGCTCGCCTTTAGGTCCCTGCGTAACTTCAAACTCGACTTCCTGTCCTTCCTCTAAGGTCTTATAGCCATCACCGCCAACAGCGCTATAATGTACGAATACATCTTTACCGTCATCGCGGGTGATAAAGCCATAACCTTTTTGATTCGAGAACCATTTTACTTTACCTTTTGCCATTTCGCTACTTTTCACCTCCCCTCAGGAATAAAAAAACCGCAAAGCTGTTTATAGAAATTTCTGAAAGCTTTACGGTTGCGTTTGATTCAATTACTTTTACTCCTTGTTTCTTAATTGGTTTAAGTTTAACATTTTTTCAGGGGTTGTCAATATATATTTTAATCGCCTATAGTTACGAACGTTTTTGTTTTGAAACAGAGCCTTATTTTATTTGCAGTAAAGGCTTATTTTTGTTATAATGATTACTTCTAAAAGGAGCCTAATATGATTGAAAGATACAGCCTTCCACAGATGTCTTCCATATGGCAGGATTCGAACAAATTCCGCATAATGCTCCAGATCGAAATCTTGGTCTGCGAGGCTCAAAGCAGGCTGAATCTGATCCCTGCGGCAGCAGTAAAAAGGATCCGCAAAAAAGCAAAGTTCGATGTAAACAAGATAAAAAAGATAGAAGAGAAGACCCAGCACGACATAGTGGCTTTTGTGACTAATGTCGCGCAATATATCGGCCAGGATGCAAAATACCTGCATATGGGGCTTACTTCTTCAGACCTCCTGGATACCACGCTTGACGTGCAGTTAAAACAGGCTTCGGATATCCTGCTTGCAGATTTGAAAAAACTTGAAAGTATATTAGCTCAAAAAGCAAAAAAATACAAAGACACAGTCTGCATAGGCAGGACCCACGGCGTACACGCAGAGCCGACCACTTTCGGCCTGAAACTTGCCCTCTGGTATGATGAGACAAAAAGAAATATCAAGCGGATGGAACAGGCAAAAGAAGGGATTTTGTGGGGGAAACTTTCCGGAGCTGTTGGCACGTATTCCAATATAGACCCTAAGGTAGAATCTTATGTCTGTCAGAAACTCGGACTAAAAGCTGTAAACATAGCGACCCAGGTCATCCAGCGCGATATTTACGCGGAATATGTTTCAACGCTTGCTATTATCGGCGCATCATTGGAAAAATTCAGCCAGGAAATAAGGCATTTACAGAGGACAGAAGTGCTTGAAGCAGAAGAGCCGTTTGGCAAAGGACAGAAAGGCTCATCTGCAATGCCTCACAAGAGGAATCCTGTTGTGTGCGAGCGGATATGCGGCATGGCAAGGATTTTGCGCGGCAATGCTGTTGCAGCAATTGAAAATATGCCTCTGTGGCATGAGCGCGATATCAGCCATTCGTCGGTAGAGAGAGTGATTTTCCCGGATTCCACCACACTTTTGGATTATATGCTCAATAAATTTATCTGGGTCATCGAAGGCTTGCAGGTCTATCCCCAGAACATGGTCGCTAATCTTATCAAGACCAAAGGCCTGATATTTTCCCAGCGCGTTCTTTTGGCTTTGATGAACAAAGGATTAAGCAGGCCAAAGGCATATGATCTGGCCCAGCGCTGCGCAATGAAGACCTGGCATCAAGGCTCGCTTTTCAGGGATACTCTTGCGAATGATAAAGAAGTAGCCAGGCGTCTAAATAAAAGAGACCTGGATTCGATTTTTGACTTGAATTTTTACCTGCGCAACGTAAATACCATCTTTAATAAGGTCGGATTAAAATAACGTGTTTCTTATCCTGCTTTTCACAGTTCTTGGTTTTCTTTCAGGCCTTTCCTTTATAATGGCAAAACGTAAGATCAAACCTAATAAAATCCTCGCCGCTACTTTTGTCGGGCTGTTTGCCGCCGGCGCATATAAAATTTTCAAGAATAATTTAGAGTATTGGGAAAGCTTTTCGCGGTCTGCAAAGGCGAGAGATGCTGAATTAACCACATTTTAACAAAGGAGCGAGGAAATGTCTGACAACGCAGTCAGGATAACGCCTGAAATGGTAGAGAAACAGGGTCTTACGATGGAAGAATACGGGATTATCAAAAAGAAGCTCGGCAGAGAACCGAACTATACTGAACTCGGGATGTTTTCAGCGATGTGGAGCGAACACTGTTCTTATAAAAATTCAAAACCGGTCCTGAAGCTTTTTCCCACAAAAGGCAAACAGGTCATCCAGGGCCCCGGAGAGAACGCAGGTGTAGTAGATATCGGAGACGGCCAGGGTGTAGTATTCAAAATAGAATCGCACAACCATCCTTCGGCTGTAGAGCCGTATGCCGCATCAGCAACAGGCGGCGGCGGATGCATCAGGGATATTTTTACGATGGGTGCAAGGCCAATAGCGCTTCTTGATTCCCTTCGCCTGGGAAGGCTTACCAATGAACGGGTCAAATTCCTTTTTAAAAATATCATAAAAGGTTTTACTGATTACGCAAATATTGTAGAGATCCCTGTTTTGGGCGGTGAGATTTATTTTGACGAGTCCTTCGAAGGCAATCCTTTAGTAAATGCTATGACAGTGGGTATTGTAAAAAGAAAAGAGTTAGTCAAGGCAAGGGCAAGCGGAGTCGGAAACCTTGTCTTGATCGTCGGAGGCCCTACTGGCACAGACGGAGTCGAAGGCGCAGCATTCGCTTCAAAAGGAATTGATGAGGAATCAGCTGCAAAAAGCTCAGCTGTTGCTATCGGCGACCCGAAAATGGGAAGGATCTTAAGAGAGGCATGCCTTGAGCTTATGCACAAAAAAATGGTGATCGGCATGCAGGACATGGGAGCAGCAGGACTTACGTGTTCGACCTGCGAGACTTCTTACAAGGCAAAGACAGGCATGGAAATAGACATTACTTTCATCCCGCGCAAATCAGAAAACATGAGCCCCTATGAAGTAATGCTTTCCGAATCTCAGGAAAGGATGCTTGTTATCGTAGACAAAAACAAATTAGAGGATGTGAAGAAGATTTTCGCAAAATGGAACGTGCCTGTTGACGTCATCGGCCGCGTAACTTCAGACGGCATGGTGGTTGTAAAAGAAAACGGCAGAGTGGTCGCAAAGGTGCCTGCTGCAGCGTTGGTAGAGGCGCCTGTATATCATAGAAAAGCAACAAAACCAAAATATTTATCGCAAGTCACTAAACTGGATCCGGCAAACATAAGAGAGCCAAAAGATTATAATCAGGCTTTGCTCGATCTATTAAGCAATCCGACAATAGCGTCTAAATCCTGGGTTTTTAAACACGGCGATCCGAAGCTCGCAAAAGGCGTTTTAATAGGCCCTGGCTCTGACGCAGGGATCGCAGCTGTTCCCGGGACAAAAAAGGCAGTTGCAGTGACAACCGATTGCAATTCTACTTATGTTTATCTGGATCCTTTTAAAGGCGGAGAGATCGCAGTCGCTGAAGCAGCAAGAAATCTGGTCTGTTCAGGCGCAAAACCGCTTGCAATCACAGACGGCATTAACTTCGGCAATCCGAGGAATCCGGAAGTCTTCTGGCAGTTCAAGCAGGCAGCGCTTGGGATTTCAAAGGCATGCCGCGCTTTAAATACACCTGTTGTAAGCGGAAACGTAAGTTTCAATAATGAAAATCCAAGGGGCTCAGTAGATCCAACCCCTATCGTTGGAATGGTGGGCCTTATAAAAGACAAGGCAAAGATTACTACCCAGTATTTTAAAAACGCAGGCGATACCATAGTCTTGTTAGGAAAAAACAAAGAAGAGCTCGGAGGCAGCGAATATTTAAAGACGATCCACGGCCTTAAAAAAGGCAAATGCCCTGAAATTGATCTGACTTTGGAAAAGAGCGTACAGAAGACAGCGCTGGAAGCGATTGAAAAAAAATTGCTTAAATCAGCTCACGACTGTTCTGAAGGCGGATTAGCAGTGACCTTGGCTGAGAGCTGTATAAGCAGCCCCAATAAAAAATTAGGAGCTGTCATCAATCTCGATGATAAAAAACTAAGAAAAGACGCGCTGCTCTTCGGAGAGAGCCAGTCCAGGATAGTCGTAAGCGCAAAAGAAAAGAATATCAAAAAACTTTTACAGCTCGCAAAGAAGAACAAGACTCCGGTACATATAATCGGTAAAGTGGGAGGAGAAAAGCTCGTTATCAACAAGGTCATCGATATTTCCGTCAGCCAGATGTATAAGGCATGGAATAACTCAATAGAGAACCACATTAAATAATCCCTCTAATTTTTAAAAGGAGAATGAATGAAGAAAAAGTGTGAAGAGGAGTTAAGGCATGATTTTACGAGCGAAGACCCCTGGCGCATATTCAGGATAATCTCTGAATTTGTCGAGGGCTTTGAAGTGCTTTCCTGCGTGGGAAAGGCCGTTTCGATATTCGGCTCAAGCAGGCTTAAGCCGGGACATAAGTATTATAAATTAGCTGAAGAAACAGCTTATCTTCTAGCCAAAGAGGGATATGCGATTATCACCGGAAGCGGGCCGGCAATAATGGAAGCTGCGAACAAAGGCGCAAGGCGCGCAAAGGGACAGTCCATAGGGCTGAATATCCAGATTCCCATGAATCAAAAATCAAATCCTTATGTCGATATGCTTCTGGATTTCCGCTATTTTTTTGTCAGAAAAGTCATGTTCGTAAAATACGCTAAAGCATTTGTGATAATGCCAGGCGGATACGGAACGCTCGATGAATTTACCGAGGCCCTTAATCTTATACAGACCCTTCGCATACCAAGATTTCCTGTCGTAGTCTTCGGCAGCGAGTATTGGAAAGGGATGCTTGACTGGTTAAAGAATACTGCGGCAAAAAATGACTGCCTCACAGAAGAGGATTTGAAAATCTTTAAAGTAGCTGACAAGCCAAAAGACGTCGTAAAAATAATCAAGGATTTTTACAGAAAGAAACGCTGACATTCCGGGATTGTAGAGCTTAGACATTCCGGGATTGTAAGAGCTATTGGAGGAAAAATGAGCGGCATATTCGGAGTCGTATCCAAAAAAGACTGCGCAACTGACCTGTTTTACGGCACTGACTATCATTCGCATTTGGGCACGCAGTTCGGGGGCCTGGCGGTCTGGGGTACGGAACTGGTGCGCAAGATCCATGACATCAGCGGCACGCAGTTTAAAGCTAAGTTTTTCGACGAATATAACAAGATGGCCGGGACTGAAGGTATCGGGGTGATCAGTGCCAAGGACGAACAGCCTGTTTATGTAAAATCAAAATTCGGGCCCTTTGCAATTGTCACTAACGGTTTCATCGACAATACCAAAGAGCTGGCGGAAATGTTGTATAAAGAAGGGCAGTCTTTCGGGGAAGTGGCTGACGGAAGCGTGAACTTAAGCGAACTGGCTGCAAAGCTGATTATCCGCGGCAAAGACATTACCGACGGAATCAAAAAGATGTTTTCGCTTATTTCAGGCTCCTGCTCGCTTTTAGTTTTGACGCAAGAAGGGATTTATGCTGCGCGGGACCGCTACGGGTATTTTCCGCTTATTTTAGGAGAACGCAACGGTGACTGGGCAGTGACTACCGAGACCGCAGCGTTTTATAATTTAGGATACAAAATCAATAAGTATCTTCGCCCCGGGGAGATTGTGCTGATTAATAAGTCAGGCGTCAAAATAAAAGATAAAGGCGACGGTATCAACCAGACCTGCGCTTTCTTGTGGATTTACACAGGGTTTCCTGCCTCTTCATACGAAGGGATCAATACCGAAATCGTGAGGGAGAATTCCGGCCGGGCGCTGGCGCGCAGAGATAATATCAGTGTCGATGTTGTCTCAGGTATTCCTGACTCAGGGACCGCGCATGCACTTGGCTATGCCATGGAATCAGGAGTCCCCTACCGAAGGGTGTTGATAAAATATACGCCGGGATACGGCCGCAGCTACACGCCTCCGTCACAGGAAATTCGGGATCTAGTCGCCAAGATGAAGCTGATCCCCGTAGAGGATATCATTAAAGGCAAGCGGGTGGTTATTTGCGATGATTCCATTGTGCGCGGAACGCAGTTTAAGAATTTTACCATCGGCAAACTCAAAGAGTGCGGGGTAAAAGAGATCCATCTGCGCATCGCCTGTCCGCCGCTGATGTTTCCCTGTAAATTTAATTTTTCCACCCGCAGCATCCATGAACTGGCTGCCCGCAGGGCAATACGGGCGCTGGAGGGCAAAGACATCAAAGATGTCAGGGATTACATCGATGAAAACTCTACCAAACACAAAAAAATGGTGGAATGGATAAGAAAAGATTTAGGCGTTACATCGCTCGTATACCAGAGAAAGGATGATATGGTTTCGGCAATAGGTCTGCCAAAGGATAAGCTTTGTCTGTATTGCTGGACAGGGAGACAGCCGTGAAGAAACTGACTTACAAACAATCAGGGGTGGACATAAAAGCTGCGACAGCTTTTAAATCCAAGATAGGCGGGATAGTAAAGAAATCTCAAAGCGCGAATGTCTTAAAAGGAATAGGCGGTTTCGGCTGCATGTTTGATTTTTCCCGCAAGGAATATAAAAACGCCATCCTTGTCTCGTCTGCCGACGGAGTCGGGACAAAACTAAAGATAGCTGTCATGGCAAATAAACATGACACTGTGGGAATAGATGCAGTTGCGATGAACGTCAATGACATCCTTTGTATCGGCGCAAAGACTCTGTTCTTTTTGGATTATATCGCTTACAGCAAACTCCAGGAAGGTATTCTCTTAGATGTGGTAAAAGGTCTAAATGACGGATGCCTTCAAGCAGGCTGCGCATTAATAGGAGGAGAAACAGCGCAGATGCCCGGGATGTATGCCGAAGGAGATTATGACCTGGCTGGTTTCTGCGTTGGAGTTGTTGATAAGGACAAGATCATTGATGGCTCTAAAATAGAACCGGGCAATATAATAATCGGCCTTGAATCAAACGGCATCCACTCAAACGGTTATTCCCTGGTGCGCAGGGTCTTAAAAGAAGCTGAATTAAAACGTATGAGCGCGGAATTGCTTAAGCCCACGCGGATTTATGTGAAACCCGTTCTGGTTGTCTCAGAACGGTTTAATAAAGGTAAAGAATGGGCGATAAAAGGCATTTCCCATATTACTGGCGGAGCTTTTTATGACAAGATCGCAAGGATCCTGCCTGATAATGTGGACGTCAGGATCAATAAAAGCGCCTGGCCAGTTCCGAATATCTTCAAGCTTATACAGCTAAAAGGCGGCATCGAAGACAAAGAGATGTATCATACCTTTAATATGGGCGTTGGAATGGTGCTGATTGTAGAAGCTGGATTTGCCCGAGACATAATCGGTAAATTGTCGGAATATAAATTAAAATCCTGGATCATCGGAGAAGTAGTCAAAGGTCACAAGCAAGTCGAAATAGTTTAATAAATGAATCTGTCGGTTTTCTCGCTCAAGTCGGTTTTTTAACGCCAATGATCTTTCGCATTTCGGTGGCTGCAGAACTCGTAGCATTTGCTCTTGCAAATGCTCCTCAAACAGCTTCGCCGACATCGGCCAACAAGCCTCGTTTCCCTCGTTGCTCAAGCTTCTTTGGCTAAAATCGACATGCGCTCGAAAACTGTCAGATTCATATGGAGTTTTCGAATCCATGATATTGTCTTAATTGGTATAAATCTTGTTGCTTGTTTTAGTTCTTATGGGTGGCAAGGCGATAGTGGAGCAGGGCCTTGGAAGCCCCGAGCGGGCATGGTTTGCTGCGTGTTAGGTTTCTTACCAAGAGCGAGGGGCTGGAACGGAGCGAAGTCCTGACACGCTGGGTCAGGACGAGCGTCCCTGCGGAACTACGCCTTGGCAGGACCCATAAGAAATAAAATAGTTTAGTGCGGACTGTTAAATGAGAATATTAGTCATTGGTTCAGGGGGAAGGGAGCATGCGCTGGTCTGGAAGATAGCGCAGTCAAAGCTTGTCGATAAGATCTTCTGCGCCCCGGGAAACGGAGGCATAGCGCAGCAGGCAGAGTGTATTGATATTAAGGCAGAAGATATCCCCAGGCTTTTGGGGTTTGCCGGAAAAGAAAAGATCGATCTTACTGTCGTAGGCCCCGAGATCCCGTTATCAATGGGCATTGTAGATGAATTCTATAGAAATGAATTAAGGGTATTCGGCCCCAATAAGAAGGCAGCGCAATTGGAAGCAAGCAAGGTTTTTGCAAAACAGATCATGGAAAAATATAAAGTGCCTACGGCAGATTTCGAAATTTTTGATAATGCCGATGCGGCTGATAAATATATAGAAAAGACAGGCGCTCCGTGCGTTGTAAAGGCAGACGGTTTGGCGGCGGGCAAAGGCGTTGTTGTGGCAAAAACAGTCGATGAGGCAAAACAGGCGGTTTCAGCTATGATGCGTGAAAAGATTTTCGGTGATTCCGGGAACAAAGTCATCATCGAAGAATGTCTGGAAGGCCAGGAAGCATCTATACTTGTTTTTACAGATTCCAAAGAAGTGATCCCTTTGGCATCAAGCCAGGACCACAAAAGGATCTTTGATAATGACAAAGGCCCGAATACGGGTGGAATGGGCGCGTATTCTCCTGCGCCGGTGGTGACTAAAGAATTGTTTGATGAAATATTAGAGAAGATTATCTACAGGACAATAGACGGTTTAGCAAAAGAAGGTATAGATTATAGAGGGGTATTATACGCCGGGATTATGATCACAAAGGACGGGCCAAAGACGCTGGAATTTAATGTGCGTTTCGGAGACCCTGAGACAGAAGCGATTTTGCCGCGTCTTAAATCTGACTTGGTCGAGACAATGTTCGCGATAAGCGACGCTAAATTAAACAAGGTCGTAAAATCGGGCAGCCTTAAATGGGACAGCCGCGCTTGCGTCTGCGTTGTCATGGCTTCAGGCGGCTATCCGGGAGATTATGAAAAAGGAAAAGAGATTTTAGGTTTGGACGATGCTGCGAAGATGAAAGATATCGTAGTTTTTCACGCAGGCACTAAGAAGATCTCTGCCGGTCAGAATTCCGGACGGTCTTCTATTGTTACAAACGGCGGAAGGGTGCTTGGAGTTACCGGATTAGGCAATACCATTAAAGACGCGATAGAGTTGACATACAAAGCTGCCGGAAAGATCAAATTTGAAGGGATGCAGTATCGTAGAGATATCGGGGCTAAAGCGTAATTCGTAAATGGAGGGGACATGAGTAAAATAACGATAATAATGGGCAGCCAGTCGGATTTAGAAACCGTAAAGGCAGGTATAGAAATTTTAAAAGACTTCAAGGCGGATTTTCAGGTTAAAGTTTTGTCAGCCCATCGCACTCCTAAAGAGCTTGCGGCATTCGTAGAAGAATCTACAAAAAAAGGCACAAAGGTTTTTATAGCTGCTGCAGGCGGCTCAGCTGCTTTAGCAGGAGTAGTCGCTGCGCATAGCATTGTGCCTGTCATCGGCATTCCCATTGATACCAAAAGTCTAAAAGGCCTTGATTCATTGCTGTCAACCGTTCAGATGCCGGCAGGCATTCCAGTCGCTTCAATGGCTATCGGCAGCGCAGGAGCAAAAAACGCAGCGCTTTTTGCATTAGAAATACTGGG
>Ga0315273_10001421_pt1 | contig 27222 bp, 20 predicted proteins | sample YL17G02_0_MG_FD_205753 | JGI IMG/M metagenome (GOLD analysis project Ga0315273, IMG submission 205753) | Sediment microbial communities from Yellowstone Lake, YNP, Wyoming, USA - YL17G02_0 | ecosystem: Environmental > Aquatic > Freshwater > Lake > Sediment | place: USA: Wyoming | collected... | reverse complement strand
TCCGCGAGCACCCCGAGGTCTTCGTGCGCGGGCGCGAGATCACCAACCTGCCCCACGACACGCTGCTCGCCTATCACGACCCGGTCTTCCAGGAGTACGTCGGCCGCTGGTACGACGCCGTGCTGCCGGTGGTGGCCCGCAGCGCGCATCCGCGCGGGCCCACCATCCTGGTCCAACTCGACAACGAGATCGGCATGGTGCACTGGCTGCAGAAGGCAGCCGACTACGGCAGCGGGACCGAGAGGATGTACCGGGAGTTCCTGCGCGAGCGCTACCGGGACGATCTCTCGCGGCTCAATGCCGCGCACGGCAGCGCCTGGAGTGCTTTCGAAGAGGTCGTGCAGCCCGCCTCGGGCGACGACCGGCAGGACCCGCGGCTGCTGCGGGACTGGATGGCGTTCTACCAGAGCTACTACGCCGGCTACTTCGGGACGCTGCACGCGCGCTACGCGGCGCACGGGCTCAGCCTGCCGGTGATGGCCAACATCCCCCAGTTCTACGACTTCGACGTGCGGGGGCGCGGCGTGTTCGCCCCCATGACCTCGATGATGTTCCGCGACTTCCCCGCGCGCGTGCCGGGCGTGATGTTCGGCGGCGCCTACCAGATGCGCCGTCTCGATCACGAGAACTTCCACGACATCGCCATCACCACCGAGGTGCTGCGCATGATCGGCGGCCCGGACGTGCCGGCGATGTGCGCCGAGCTGCAGAGTGGCATCATGCGCGACCGCCCGCGCCTCTACGCGCAGGACGTGGAACTGAATCTCAAGACCTCGACCGCCCACGGCCTGGACGCGCTGAACGCCTACATGTTCTCGGGCGGACGCAACGAGGAGGGCATGGGCGCCTTCGGCGCCTACCACGAGTGGCAGGCCGCGGTCACGCCCACGGGCCGCAAGCGCCCGCACTACGCGGCCCTGCGCGATTTCGGCCGCCAGGTGCGCGCTTTCGGGCCGCTGCTCGCCGCGACGCGCAAGCGCGCGGACGTGACGCTGGGCTTCTACGCCCCGTACTGGACGACCGAGTACCTCACCGGTCCCGACATCGAGACGTGGGAGTGGAAGAAGCAGCAGTTGTTCTACGACGGCCTGGCCCGGCTGCTCCAGCTCGCGCACCTGAACACCTCGTTCCTCGACCTCGAGAAGACGGCGCTCGACGAGTTGAAGCGCCTGCCCGCGCTGGTCGTGTTCACGCTCGACTCCATGGACGCCGGGACCCAGCAGAAGCTGGTCGACTACGTGAGCGCGGGCGGCAGGTTGCTGCTGAACCCCGAGATTCCGCTGCGGGGCGCGGGCCGCGAGGCCTGCACCATCCTGGCGGACTTCCTCGGCGTGAAGGCCGGCGGCACGTTCAGCGGGCACGTCCGCTACCGCGTGGCTGGACGCGAGGCGCTCGCGCAGGGCGAACTCACCTGGTTCGAGGCGCCGGGGGCGGAGGTCGTCGCCGAGACCCTGGACGGGAAGCCCTGCGGACTCGACCTGCGCAGAGCAGGCGGGCAGGCGCTCCTGCTCGGCTTCGGACTCAACCACATGTTCGACTACCAGATCGCCCTGGTGCGCGAGTTCGTGGCCCGGCTCGGGGTCCGCCCCTCGATCGAGACCGACCCCGACCTGCAGGTCTGCCTGCGCGAGAACGGGCGCTACGGCTTCCTCTTCGTCGCCAACTTCCACGACGAGCCGCACTCCGGCCGCATCCGCATGGTGCTCCCGGGCGAGCGGCGGGTGACCGTCTTCCCGTCGCGCGGCCGCATGGTGCTGGGAAATCGGCGCAGCTACGTCCTGCCGCTGAACCTGCCGCTGCCGGGCGCGGATGTCCTGCGCTACGCCACGGCCGAGGTGCTCGACGTGCAGGTCCGTGGCGGTGAGAAACGCCTGGTCGTGACCGGTGCGCCCGGTGCTGCAGCCGAGGTGGAACTGGTCACCGCGGTGAAGCGCGCCTCGCTCGACGGCCGCCGGGTCGAAGCCCTGCGCACCGGGCGCCGGCTGCGCGTGCGCTTCACCACGACCGGGAAGCCCCAGACGCTGCTGGTGCGCTGACCTGGGTCCGGGCGCATCCGGCCCCGCGCCCATGTGACTACGACGCCGCGCCCGCGCGGCCACGCCGCCGCCGCTACGAAGCCGCCACGCTGCCGCCCCCCCGCGGCCACAACGCCGCACCCGTGCCGCTACGAGGCCGCGCTGGTGTGGTCGTGGACCACGCGCCAGCCCGCGTCGGGGAACCAGCGCAGCCAGAGCGTGAAGAGCCCGCGCGGCTCGCCGTCCTTGAGCTTCAGGCTCCAGCCGCCGCGCACCAGCGCCTGGCCCCGGGCCGGCAGCGTCACGTCGTGCAGGTCGAAGACCAGCGTGCCCATCTCGCGTCCCTCGGACTGGTAGCGCTTCCGGTAACCGTCGAGGGTCGCCTGCCAGCCGCGGGAGACCTTCCCGCCCGAGTAGAAGGTGAGCGAGTCCGACTTCCAGTAGCCCTTCATGAAGCCTTCGAGGTCGCCGCGGTTCCAGGCGGCCACCTGCGCATCGAGCAGTCGCCGCACGGCCACCGGGTCCTGGTCCTCGGGGATCACGCACATCGTCGGGGCGAAGGGCGACACCGCGGGCGCCACCAGGGCGCGCAGCAGGGAGTCGTTCGGGCTGGCGCTTGCGGCCGCCTGCAGCGGCCCGGCGGCGGCCAGCGCGAGGGCGAGCGTGAAGAGCGCGAGCAGGGCCGGGCGCGATCGAGCGGTCATCGGTGATTCCTCCAGGGTCCGTGAGGGTCACCATGAATTTGCACCCGGCACGGTTCCTTGGCAAACGCCAAGGTGACCTTGACTCGCGCGGGAGCGGCGGGTTCTCATCGGCGCTGGTCACGTCCCTCTGGAGGAATCCGCGATGCCCGCCAAGCCGCAGAATCTCGAGAACCACGTCCGCTTCGTGCCCCTGTACCACCTGGTGCTGACGCTGCTGCTGCTCGTGAACCTCGTCCTGCGGGTGCGTGCCCTGCTTCTGGGTTTCACCGAGCTGCGTGTGGCGAGCCTATGCGTCGCTCTGGCGCTGCTGATTCTCTTCTTCTACGCCCGTCAGTTCGCAGTCACGGTGCAGGACCGCATCATCCGCCTCGAGCTGCGCCTGCGCATGGAGCGCCTGCTGCCGGCCGATCTGGCGGGCCGCTTTGGCGAGTTCGAGCCGCAGCAGCTCGTGGCCCTGCGCTTCGCGGGCGACGCCGAGCTGCCCGACCTGGCGCGGCGGGTGCTGGCGGGTGAGCTCCGGTCGAACGCCCAGATCAAGCGGCAGATCAAGGACTGGCAGGCCGACTGGCTGCGGGCCTGAGGTTCGCTCCCGCGGCCACCGCCCTCCTCCGGGTCACCCGCCCGGAGTCTCACACGAAAGGTCCGATATGAACGTTCCCTCACCACTTCCCGCGTCCGCCACGCTCTTCGAGCCGCTCATGCTGCGTTCCGTGACGCTGCGCAACCGCATCGTGCTCTCGCCCATGGCGCAGTACTCCGCCCAGGACGGCATGGCGAACGACTGGCACTTCGTCCACTACGCCAGCCGCGCGGCGGGCGGTCTGGGCGCGGTCGTCGTCGAGGTGACCGCCGTGTCCCCTGAGGGGCGCATCTGCCCCGGAGAGCTGGGTCTGTGGAAGGACGAGCAGGTCGCCCCACTCGCGCGCCTCGCCGCCCTGATCGCGGCGCAGGGCGCGGTGCCCGGCATCCAGATCGGGCATGCGGGCCGCAAGGCTTGCACCGCGCGGCCGTGGGAGGGCGGCGCCGCCGTGCCGCTCGACCGGGGCGGCTGGATCCCGCTCGGGCCCGGAACGGAGCCGTTCGGCCCCGCGTACCACGCGCCCCGCGCCCTGACGCAGGCGGAACTCGAGGCGCTGCCCGGGGCTTTCGCCGCGGCGACGCGGCGCGCGCACCAGGCCGGCTTCCGGCTGCTCGAGCTGCACGCCGCGCACGGCTACCTCATCCACCAGTTCCTCTCGCCGCTCGTGAACCAGCGCACCGACGGTTACGCTGGCCCCTTCGAGAACCGCGCGCGCCTGGCGCTCGAGGTCACGCGTGCGGTGCGCGCGGCGTGGCCCGCGGAGTTGCCGCTGTGGGTGCGCCTCTCGGCGACCGACTGGGCCGAGGGTGGCTGGGACGTGGATGAGGCGGTGCGGCTCGCGGGCCTGCTGCGGGACGAGGGCGTGGACCTGGTGGACTCCTCGGGCGGCGGGGTCGTGGCGCACCAGCGCGTCCCCGCCGCACCCGGGTTCCAGGTGCCCTTCGCCGGGCGGATCCGGCGCGAGGCGGGGGTGCGCACCGGCGCGGTCGGACTCATCACCGAGCCCGCGCAGGCCGATGCCATCCTGCGCGCGGGGCAGGCGGACGTCGTGCTGCTCGGCCGCGTGATGCTGCGCGAGCCCTACTGGCCGCTGCACGCCGCGCACGCGCTGGGCGTCGAGGGGCCGTGGCCGGTGCAGTACCTGCGGGGCGCTCCCGGGACCGCGTGACGCGAGCGCGCCGGGTCCGTTGCGGGGGCCGCTCCGGGCGCGTAGGCTGTCGGAGCGGGGTCGCATCCCTGCTTCGGGTGGGCGCGGCCTGACGTGCGCGTCGCCCCTCCGGCGAGGAGACGCTATGCCCGATCGCACTCGTGAGGAATTCGGCAGTGGGGACGACCTCGCCGCGCAGCGCGCGTTCCTGCGCCAGGTCATCGACCTGAACCCCTCCTTCATCTTCGCCAAGGACCGCGCCGGCCGCTTCACGCTCGTGAACCAGGCCGTGGCGGACAACTACGGCACCACGGTGGAGGACCTGATCGGGAGGACCGACGCCGACTTCAATGTCAGCCCCGAGCAGGTCGAGCACTTCCGGCGCGACGACCTCGAGGTGATGGACACGAGGTGCGAGAAGGTCATCCCCGAGGAGGTCATCACCGACGCCTCCGGCCGGCAACACTATCTGCACACCATCAAACGGCCGATCGTCGGTCCGGACGGGATCGCGAACCAGGTGCTGGGCGTGGCCACCGATATCACGGCGCGCAAGCGGCTGGAGGAGCAGCTTGCGCAGGCCCAGAAGATGGAAGCCGTCGGCCGTCTGGCGGGTGGCGTGGCCCACGACTTCAACAACCTGCTCACGGTCATCCTCGGTTCGGTCGAGCTGCTGTTCGATGGATTGGAGCCGGGGCATCCTGTACAGCCCAACGCCGAGGAGATCCGCAAGGCCGCCGAGCGCGCGGCGATGCTGACCCGGCAACTGCTCGCCTTCAGCCGCAAGCAGGTCCTCCTGCCCGTCGTGCTGGACCTCAACCGCGTCGTCCTGGACGGCACCCGCATGCTGCGCCACCTGATCAGCGAGGACATCGAGCTGGTCACCCGCCCGGATGCTACCGGTGCGAGCGTGCAGGCCGACCCGACGCAGCTCACCCAGGTGATCCTTAACCTGGTGATCAACGCCCGCGACGCGATGCCCCACGGTGGCACCCTCACCGTCCGCACCGCCAACACCTCGTTCGATGGGGCATACGCGTCGGCACACCCCAATGTCGTGCCGGGGGAGTACGTGACGATCGCGGTGAGCGACACCGGACACGGGATCGCCCCCGAAGTGCTCCCGCACATCTTCGAGCCGTTCTTCACCACCAAGCCCCCGGGGCTCGGCACCGGGCTCGGCCTGGCGACCTCGTACGGGATCGTCGAGCAGAGCGGCGGCCACATCACGCTGGAGAACGAGCCCGGCCGCGGGGCGACGTTCTTCGTTCATCTGCCCCGGGTGGGGGACATGGGTGGGGATCCGGGTCCGCTGGCCGCCGGGTCGCGCGGTGGCCAGGAGACCATCCTGCTCGTGGAGGACGAGGAGATGGTCCGCCTCGTCGCCTCGAGCCGATTGCGGGCAAAGGGCTACCAGGTGCTCGAGGCCGCGAACGGGCAGGAGGCCCTGGCCCTGGCCGCGGCCCACCAGGGCCCCATACACCTGCTCTTCACCGACGTGATCATGCCGCAGATGGGGGGGGTGGAACTGGCCGCGTGCCTGGCGCAGACGCGGCCGGACACCCGGGTGCTCTACACCTCCGGGTACACCCAGGATCCGGTGGTGCTCCGCAGTTTCACCAGGGCCGAGGACACCTTCCTGCCCAAGCCCTACGTGGGGGAGACTCTCGCGCGCCGGGTCCGCGAGTTGCTGGATGGTCCCGCCCGGTAGGATGGGCGCACCGAATCCACTGCCACCACTGCCCCCCCCAGCTCATCCAAAGACCTCTGAGTCTGCCTGAAGTCCGTCCGGGCCGCTCCTGAGGAGACCCTTTGATGTCCTCTTGGATCCCGCTCGCGAGCCGCAGGCGTGTGCTCGCTGTGTGCGCGTTGATTCCCACCCTCCTGGTCATCGCTGCGGGTGCATCGCGGCCGGCGGCCGCGACCGCCCCCAAAGGACGGAATGCAATGACCGAGCACCGTAGCGAGACTGCGACCCTGGCCGGCGGCTGTTTCTGGTGTCTCGAAGCCGTCTTCGAGCAACTGAAGGGCGTCGAGCGCGTCGTGTCGGGATACTCCGGCGGCAGCGTGCCGGATCCCGCCTACGAACAAGTCTCGACTGGCACGACGGGCCACGCCGAGTGCCTGCAGGTCACGTTCGACCCGGCGGTGCTCTCGTACCGCGACCTGCTCCGCATCTTCTTCGCCTTCCACGATCCGACCACGATGAACCGCCAGGGGCCCGACGTGGGCACGCAGTACCGCTCGGCCATCTTCTGGCACGACCCCGTGCAGCAGGCCGCGGCCCGGCAGGTCATCGCGGAACTCACGAAGGACGGGGTCTTCGAGGCGCCCATCGTGACCGAGGTCGCTCCCCTGACGGTCTTCACCCCGGCCGAGAGCTACCACCAGGGCTACTATGACCAGAATCGCAGCCAGCCCTATTGTCGGGTCGTGATCGCTCCCAAGTTGGCGAAGCTGAGGAAGCTCTATGCGGACCGGCTGAAGACGCCCCGGTGAAGGGCGCGGGCACGCACCTCGCAACCCGGTCGGGACGGAGGCGCGGAGGCGGGCCCCGGAGCGTATCTTGTGACTATCGAGGCGCCGGTCCGGCTATACTCAAGGGATGGCTAGGCCAGCACGCCGCACCGCACCGCACCTGTCACCTCTCGGAGGCCGTACCATGCACAGGACCAGAGCGTTCTTCTTCGTCTGCGTGGGGTTCCGCTGCCTGCGCGTGCTTGTGGCAGCAGTCATTCCGCTCGCCAGCCTGACGCTTACGCTGGGGCCGACCGCGGTCTTGGCCGACCCGCTCTTCGCCGCCAAGACAGACTACGGGACGGGGACCAATCCCTACTCCGTGGCGATCGGGGACCTGAACGCGGACGGGAAGCCCGACCTGGTGACGGCGAACTGGACCCCCAACACGGTGTCGGTGCTGCTGGGCAACGGCGACGGCACCTTCGGGGCGAAGACGGACTTCGCGACGGGGAGTGGTCCCAACTCCGTGGCAATCGGGAATCTGAACGCGGACGGCAAACCCGATCTGGCGGTAGCGTGCTTCACTTCCAACAAGGTGTCGGTGCTGCTCGGCAACGGCGACGGGACCTTTGGGGCGAAGACGGACTTCGTGACGGGGACCAATCCCATCTCCGTGGCGATCGGGAGCCTGAACGCGGACGGGAACCCCGACCTGGTGACGGCGAACTACACCTCCAGCACGGTCTCGGTGCTGCTCGGCAACGGCAGCGGCACCTTCGCGGCGAAGACGGACTTCGTGACGGGGACCAATCCCATCTCCGTGGCGATCGGGAGCCTGAACGCGGACGGGAACCCCGACCTGGCGACGGCGAACTACACCTCCAGCACGGTCTCGGTGCTGCTCGGCAACGGCGACGGAGCCTTCGGGGCGAAGACGGACTTCGCGACGGGGAGCGGTCCCAACTCCGTGGCGATCGGGGGCCTGAACGCGGACGGGAATCCCGACCTGGTGACGGCGAACTACACCTCCAGCACGGTGTCGGTGCTGCTCGGCAACGGCGACGGGAGCTTCGAGGCGAAGACGGACTTCGCGACGGGGAGCGGTGCCATCTCCGTGGCGATCGGGGAGTTGGACGCGGACGGTAAACTCGACCTGGCGGTGGCGAACTACACCTCCAGCACGGTGTCGGTGCTGCCCGGCAACGGCGACGGGACCTTCGGGGCGAAGACGGACTTCGCGACGGGGACGAAACCCATCTCCGTGGCGATCGGGGCCCTGGACGCGGACCTCAAACCCGACCTGGTGACGGCGAACTACACCCCCAGCACGGTCTCGGTGCTGCTCAACCTGAACACCACCGGCGTCGGCCCGACGCCCTCGGATCTTCCGCGGGATTTCCAGCTTCTGGCGTCGAGGCCAAATCCCTCGCGCGGGTCGAGCGAGATCCGCTTCCTGCTGCCGGCCGCGTGTGCGGTCGATGTGGCCCTGTTCGACCTCGCCGGACGCAAAGTGCGAACGTTGGCGACCGGCGAACGCTCGACGCCGGGCGAGCACAGCGTCCGCTGGGACGGACGGGACGGGTCCGGCGCTCCCGTGCGCGATGGCGTCTACCTCGTGAAGGTCCGCGCCGGGCGCGACGTCGGCGTGAGGAAGTTGGTCGTCTTGCGCTGAAGGGCGCGCCGGCCGCGCTGCGCCGCCCCTGATCCGCTCCGACCCCGGTCCACGGAAGACGCCGGAGGGCGCATCGCCCCCCGGCGTCTTCAACTCAGCCTCGATCTTCAGAGCACAACCTACATCTTGCGGCGGCTGCGGCGGTCTCCGGAGTTGATCTTCTTGCGCCGGCCGTGATCGGCCGCGTCCGTCGCGCCACCCACCACTCGCGCCGCCGGGATGTGAACCGACGACGACCCGCCCCGGTGCGGCCCTGAAGAGCGGCCGGTGCCGTGGGTGCGTGAAGAGGAGTGCGAGTGCCCGCCGCCGGATGGCTCCACCAGCGAGCGGCGCTTGTAATCGAAGCCCTCGAGCGTGGCGCGCGGCACCCGGATGCCGAGGAAGCGCTCGATCGCGGCCACCTCCGCGTGCTCCTCCGGGCTGACCAGCGTGAACGCGTCGCCGGTGGCGTCCATCCGCCCGGTGCGGCCGATGCGGTGGACGTAGTCCTCGGGCGTGCGCGGCACGTCGTAGTTGACCACGTGCGTGATGTCGTCCACGTCGATGCCTCTTGAGGCGATGTCGGTGGCGATCAACACGGCGACCCGGCCGCGCTTGAAGTCGCTGAGGGCCCGCTCGCGCTGGCCCTGGCTGCGGTCGCCGTGGATGACCGCCACCTCGCGGTCACGGTTGCGCAACTGGCGCGTCAGCCGGTCGGCGCCGTGCTTGGTGCGGGTGAAGACCAGCACGCTGTGCTCCGGCGAGCGGCTCAGGATCTCGTCCAAGAGCGCCGGCTTGAGGTGCCGCGGCACGGGATAGAACGTCTGCTCGATGCCGGAGGCCGGGCGCGAGGGCGGCGCCAGGTCGAGCCGCTTCGGATTGCGCAGCGCGTCCTTGGCCACGCGGTTGAGCTCCGGCGGCATGGTGGCGGAGAACATCAGCGTCTGCCGGTCCCTGGGCAGCAATGCCAGGATGCGCTGCAGGTCGGGCGCGAAGCCCATGTCCACCATGCGGTCGGCCTCGTCCAGCACCAGCACCTCGACTTCCTCGAGGCTCACGCTGTGCCGTCCGTGCAGGTCGAGGAGCCTGCCGGGGGTGGCGACCAGGAGTTCCACGCCCTCACGGCGCAGCAGGCGCTCCTGAGGTCCGATCGGCACGCCGCCGTAGACGGCGCCGACCCGCACCCCGGTGAAGCGCGCGTAGTCCCGGCCGCAGGCGTCGACCTGCGCAGCCAGTTCGCGGGTGGGGACGAGCACTAGCGCGCGCAGCGCGCGGGGCCCTTCGAGCAGGCGCACCAGAATGGGAAGCAGGAAGGCGGCGGTCTTGCCGCTGCCGGTCTGCGCGGCGGCGACCAGGTCGTGTCCGGGGAGGATCAGGGGAATGGCCCGACGCTGGATCGGGGTGGGCTCGGCGTAGCCGGCAGCGCGGACGCTCCGGGTGATGGGCTCAGGCAGCCCCAGTGATGCGAAAGGCATTCGGTCTCCTTGAAGCGGTGGTCAAACGAGTGTCTACGAGACGGTGCGTCACGCGCGGCCCGTCACTGAGCACTCGATGGCTCCAAGCGGGCCTGATGGCGGGCGAATCACGCCGGGGGGGCGTATGGCCACGGTGGCCGGGCCCTCGAAGCAGGGGGGTGGGCTATAAGCGAAAACCGCCAAGGAATGTCCTTGGCGGAATCGAACGCTGACAGCACATCCACAAGCAACCCAAGACAAAGGCAGTATCGGCACTCCGGCGGCGAAACGCAAGCGACAGGTTGTGGAGCGCAGAATGTTGACCCGGCTTCCCGCGGTGGCCTGGGGCCAATCAGCCACTGTGCCGCAATGACTTGGCGCGTTTGGGAAGGCGACCAACATTCTGCGCTCCACAACCTACGGGCATGGGGGACAAGCACTTACGCCGCCCGGGGCGGGAGGCTGGTAATCCCGGCGGCAACCGGGCAAGATGGCGCCCATGACCCTGAACCCCCTCGCCAGCGCCCGAAAGGCCGAGAGCGGTCCCGCCCGATGAACCTGATTCCCGTGGACCGCTCGAAGCTGACCCACTACGCCTGGCTCTCGATCGCCGCGGCGCTCGTGACCATCGGCTTGAAGTCTGCCGCCTACCTGCTCACCGGGTCGGTCGGCCTGCTCTCCGACGCGCTCGAGTCCCTGGTGAATCTGGTCGGCGCGGTCATGGCGCTGACCATGCTGACCATCGCCGCCCGGCCTGCCGACGAGGACCACCCCTACGGGCACAGCAAGGCGGAGTACTTCTCCAGCGGGGTCGAGGGTTCGCTCATCATGGTCGCCGCCATCGGCATCGCGGTGGCGGCCGTCGACCGGCTCCTTCATCCGAGGGCGCTGGAGCAGATCGGCCTGGGGCTGGCCGTCTCGGTCGCCGCCTCGCTCGTCAATCTGGGCGTCGCCCTGGTCCTGCTGCGGGCCTCGAAGCACTACGACTCGATCACGCTCAAGGCCAACGCTCATCACCTGCTGACCGACGTCTGGACCTCGGCCGGCGTGGTGGCCGGCGTGGGTGGCGTGGCGCTGACCGGCTGGCAGTGGCTCGACCCGGGGGTGGCGCTGCTGGTGGCCGCCAACATCGTCTGGACGGGCGTGCGGATCGTGCGCGACTCGGTGCTCGGCCTGATGGACAGCGCCATGGTGCCCGAGGAGCGGGTCGCCGTTCAGGCCGCGCTGCAGCCCCACCTGCGGGACGGCGTCCAGTCCCACGCGCTGCTCACCCGCCAGGCCGGCTCGCAACGCTTCGTCACTCTGCACGTGCTGGTGCCGGGCGCCTGGACGGTCCAGCAGGGTCACGACCTGGTGGAGCGCATCGAGGCCGACATCCGCGGCGCGGTCCGCAACGTCATCGTGCTGACTCACCTCGAGTCGCTCGACGACCCCGCGTCCTGGGACGACGTGACGCTGGAGCGCCCGGTCAGGCCCGCGGCAGAGAAGCCTCCGGCCGGCTGATCGCCCTCCGGTCCGCGCCGGCGATGGTCAGCGGCGGTGGGCGACCCCGACGTGCCGGGTGCGGGCGAAGTCGATGAAGCCCCGCTCCGGGTCGGTGTGGATGAGCTTCACCCGCACCCGGTCCCCGACATCGAGCCCCGCCTGCCCCTGCTCGATACGGCCTTCGACCGGTGGGTCGAAGATGCGCGCCCAGGTCCCCTTGGGTGAGGCTCCGGTGACGATCCCGTCGAACTCCTTGCCGAGGTGCTCGCTCAGCAGACAGGCAGCCGCGGCCTTGCGCATCAGCCGCTCGACCTTCTGGGCGCCATCCTCCTTCAGCGTGCAGCTCGCGGCGAGCGTCTCGAGGGAGCCGCGGGCGTACGGAACCTCGCGCCCCGCCAGCGCCGCCTTGAGCAGTCGCTGGGTGACGAGGTCCGGGTAGCGCCGGTTGGGCGCGGTCGAGTGCGCGTACTCGCGCACCGCGAGGCCGAAGTGTCCCGTCACCTCCTGGCCGGGGTAGCTGGCCACGTATTCGCCGCGGCCGAGCAGCTTGATGACCGCGAGCGAGAGGTCGGGGAAACGCAACGGGTCCGCCGCGCGGCGCTGGATCAGGAAATCGTTCAGGGCCTTCGAGTCGGGCTCGGGTGGCAACTGGATCCCGTGCTCGAGGGCGATGTCCGCGATGCGCTGCCAGCGCTCCGGCGAGCGCACCACGCGGCGCACGATCGGGAAGCGGCGCTCCTCGAGGAAACGGGCGATGGCGCCGTTGGCCGCGATCATGAAGTCCTCGATGAGGTCCCTCGCGCGGTTGCGCTCGTCCGCCGCCAGGCCACTGACCGTGTCCCCGTCGAAGCGCGCGTGGACCTCGATCGTGTCCAGCTCGAGGGCTCCGTGCTCGTGGCGGTCGGCCTTGAGCCGCTGGGCGGCTTGGTCCTGGAGCCGGAGGTTCCCGGCCAGCGCCGGGATGGCGCCGGCCGCCGCCGGCAGTGGCCCCCGGCCCTCGAGCCACGCGCCGACGCTCGGGTAGGCCAGCTTGGCCCGGTTGCGCACGACCGCGCGGTACACCTCGGCCGTGCCCTTCACGTCCCCGGCGTCCACCACCAACTCGACGACCACGGCGAGCCGGTCGGCGTCCTGGCCGAGCGAGGTGAGGTCGGTGCTCAGCCGGTCGGGCAGCATGGGGAAGTTCTGCGGCGGGGTGTAGACCGAGGTCGTGTTCGTCCCCGCGTGGCCGTCCAGCGCCGAGCCGGGTGCGACCGCGGCGCTGACGTCGGCCACCGCCACCCGGATCCGCGCCCCGCCGCCCGCGAGCGGCTCGGCCACCGTGAGCTGGTCCAAATCGCGCGAATCGTCGTTGTCGATCGAGCACCACGGCAGGCCGGTGAGATCGCGCAACCCGGCGTCCCACGGGGGGGCAGGCTCGGTGAGGGCCTGCGCCTCGGCGAGCGCTGCGGGCGCGAAGTCGGGCTCGAGGCCGTACTGGAGCATCGCCCGCCGCGCCACGCGCAGCAGCAGGGTGCGGTGCGGTTCCGTCGAGCGGCTCATCGCGCGCCTCCCGGGATCGCAGGGGGGGCGGAGTGGTCGTGCCCGCGACGTTCGGCGCACGTGACCGATCGCGCGATGTCGGGCGTCACCCCGGCGGACTCAGTGCCCAGGCCTTGCCGCAGGATGTCGAACGCCTCCGCCGGGCTGTCCACGAAGTGGATGAGGCCCGGGTCCTCCTGCGCGATCATGCCGTGCCGCACCAGTGCCGGGAAGTCCACGATCTCCCTCCAGTATCCGGGCCCGTACAGCAGGATGAGGATCCGCCGGTCGAGCTTGCGGGTCTGCGCGAGCGTGAGCATCTCGAAGAGCTCGTCCAGCGTGCCGAATCCTCCCGGGAAAGCCACGAAGGCGCGCGCGAGGTGCGCGAACCAGAGCTTGCGCATGAAGAAGTAGTGGAACTCGAAGAGCAGCTCGCCGGTGATGTAGGGGTTCGGTCGCTGCTCGTGCGGCAGGCCGATGTTGAGCCCGATCGTGCGCCCGCCCGCTTCCGCCGCGCCCCGGTTCGCCGCCTCCATGATGCCGCCGCCGCCACCCGAGCAGACCAGGAAGCGCCGCGCCGGGCTCTCGAGCCCCAGCGACCACGCGGTGACGAGGCGCGCGAGCTCCCGCGCCTCGGTGTAGTAGCGCCCGAGCGGCCCGTCCTCGCTCAGCCGCGCCGAGCCGAAGAACACCACGGTGTCGTGGACTTGCTGGTGCCGGAAGGCGTGCAGGGGCTCGAGGTACTCGGCCAGGATGCGCAGCGGTCGCGCCTCGTCGCTCTCGAGGAACTCTTCGTTGTGATAGGCCAGCATCGGGTTCGCGCCCGCCGGCGGCGTCTCGTTCGCTCCGGTCATGGACTCTCCTCTGTGTCGGGTGGGGCAGGCTCGCGGACTCGTGGACCGCCATCCTATCCCCTCATGCTGCGGCTCGCATCCCGGGCGGTCGTGCCTCCCCGCGATCGCGCGTCGGCGGTGGCGCCGCTGTGCTAGCCTCGGCGCGGCCAGGGTGGGTGGGGCCGCCGGCGGTGGACACGGTGCTGAGCGAGCAGTTCTCACGGCCGAAGCGCTTCGTGGAGGCGGACCGGCCAGATTCGAAGCAGGCTGGTGGGGCCGCGGCCGCGTGCCGCGGGAGGGAAGGCCATGCGTATCGCGATCACCCGCAAGGTGAGTCCGGAGATCGGGCGTTGCGAGCTCACGTATCTCGAACGCGAGCCGATCGATGTCGGCCTCGCGGAGCGGCAGCACCTCGCCTATGAGCGCTGCCTTGCGGACCTCGGCTGCGCGGTGACCAGTCTCCCATCCGAGCCCGCGCTGCCCGATTCGGTGTTCGTCGAGGACGCGGCGATCGTGCTGGACGAACTGGCCGTCATCACGCGTCCCGGTGCGGCGTCGCGCCGCCTGGAGACCGCCTCCGTCGCCGCCGCGCTGGCGCCCTGGCGGGCGCTCCTGCACCTCGGCCCGCCGGGCACGCTCGACGGGGGAGACGTGCTGGTCGTGGGCCGGAGGATCTTCGTGGGGCGCTCGCTTCGCAGTGACGAGGCCGGCTGCGGGCAGTTGCGCGACCTCCTGGCGCCGCGCGGCTACACCGTCGTCCCGGTTGCGCTGCGCGGCTGCCTGCACCTCAAGTCGGCGGTGACCGCGCTGGCCGCGGACCGGCTCCTCGTCAACCCCGCGTGGGTGGACGGGTCGGTCTTCGCGGGGTTCGGGATCATCGACGTGGATCCGGCCGAGCCGCACGCGGCGAATGCGCTGCGGATCGGCGACTCGGTCGTGTTCCCCGCAGCGTTCGAGCGCACGCGCCGGCGGCTGGAGGGCGCCGGGATCGGCGTCGTGACGGTCGATGTCTCCGAACTCGCCCGGGCGGAAGGCGCGGTGACCTGCTGCAGCCTGGTCTTCGAGGCCGTGTGCGGGGAGGTGGCGTGAAGCGGCTGCTCGGACGAATCGCAGGGTTCTGGCGCCGGCTCACCGAGGGACTGACGCTCCAGGAGTTGTGGTTCCAGTTCCGCAAGGAGACCGGGACGAGCTACCGGCTCTACTCGCGGGAGTTGGAGACGAAGCTCGAGAACCAGCCGCCGGGCCGGCGTGTCCTGCGCATCGTGGCCGCGCTGTTCTGGGCGATGATCCTCAAGCTCTCGCCCACGCGGCGGCTGTTCCTGCTCGCGGCGCTGTCGCTGCTGGTGGCGCGCGGGATCGGCGGTCCGGCCGACGGCCTGACCGCGCTCGGGGCGCTGGTGCTGCTCGCGCTGCTCGCGCTCGAGCTGGCGGACCGCGTGGCGCTGAAGCGCGATCTCGAGATCGCGCGCGAGATCCAGAAGTGGCTGGTCCCGCAGTCGCCACCCTCCGTGCCGGGGGTGGACATCGCCTTCACCACGCGGCCCGCGAACACGGTGGCCGGAGACTTCTACGACGCCTTCCTCTGCCCCGGGCCGCTGGGCGAGGGCTCGCCGGCGCGCCTCGTGCTCGTGGTCGCCGACGTCGCGGGCAAGGGGATGCCCGCGGCCCTGATCATGGCCACGTTCCAGTCGAGCCTCAAGACCCTGGTGCAGAAGCCCATCCCGCTGCCGGACCTGGTCTCGCGGCTGTGCCGCTATTGCTGCGAGCACAGCCTCGAGGGGCTGCGATTCACCACCGCGGTGATCGCGGAACTCGACCCGCTCACCGGAGCGCTCGCCTACGTCAACGCGGGACACAATCCGCCCGCGCTGCGCCGCGCAGATGGGACGATGGAGTGGCTGACCACCGGGGGCCTGCCGCTGGGTGTGCAGGCGAGCATCGCCTACGAATCGGCCACGCTGAGCCTGCGGCCGGGTGACCGGCTCGTCATCTTCAGCGACGGGGTCGTGGAGGCCCAGGACCCGCGCGGACAGGAATACGGTGACGCCCGGCTGGCGGAGGTGCTGAAGGGCATCCGCGCGGAGGACGCCGCCGGGACGCTGGACCGGCTGATGGCCTCGGTGGACTCCTTCGTCGGGACGGCGCCAAGGTCGGACGACATCACCTGCCTGGTGTTGCGCTACACGGGGTCCGCGAGCAGGGAGGTGCCCGCACCATGAGCGAGCTTCGGGCTCTGGGCCGCTCGCCCATCGCGATCTCGGCCATCGGCCTGGGCTGCTGGCAGTTCTCCGAGGGCCACGGGATCGCCGGCGCCTTCTGGCCGGCCCTGTCGCAGGAGACCGCGAACCAGATCGTCGCGGCCAGCCTCGCGGGCGGGATCAACTGGTTCGACACCGCCGAGATGTACGGCGGCGGCCGCTCGGAAGCCGCTCTCGCCCGGGCGCTCATGGCCGCGGGCCGCGGGAACGGCGAGGTCGTGGTGGCCACCAAGTGGTGGCCCCTGTTCCGCACCGCCGGGAACCTGAAGGCGACGGTCCCGGAGCGCCGCGCGCGGCTGGCGCCCTTCGACATCGATCTGCACCAGGTGCACCAGCCCCACTCCTTCGCCTCGACCGCCGCGCAGATGGAGGCCATGGCCGACCTGGTCGCCGCGGGTGCGATCCGGACCGTGGGCGTGAGCAACTTCTCCGCGGCCAAGCTGCGCGCCGCGCACGCGGCGCTCGCGGCGCGGGGCCTGCCGCTGGTCTCGAACCAGGTGCGCTACAGCCTGCTCGACCGCCGCATCGAGTCGAACGGCGTGCTGGACGCCGCGCGGGAGCTGGGGGTGACGATCATCGCCTGGTCGCCGCTCGCCCAGGGGCTGCTCACCGGCAAGTTCCACCGCGATCCGGACCTGGTCCGCTCGCGTCCGGGCCCGCGCAAGTGGCTCGCAGGCTTCCGGCGCCGGGGGCTCGAGCGGAGCCGGCCGCTGGTCGAGGCCCTCGAGGAGATCGCCACGGCCCGCGGCGCCACGCCGGCGCAGGTCGCGTTGCGCTGGCTGGTCGACTCCCACGGCGGGACGGTCGTGGCCATCCCGGGGGCGACCCACGTGGCGCAGGCGCGGGAGAACGCCGGCGTGCTGGGCCTGCGGCTCGGCCAGACCGAGCTGGCGTGGCTCGACGGGCTCTCGCGACTTTTCCGCTGATTCGGGGCCTGCTGGAGCGAAGTGGCCCGAATGAGGTAGCATCCACCCAGTCGAGATACACTGATCGGGGCGTCCGAGTCCCCGCCGCTCCCTTCCGCGGAACCATCCTCCAGCCCAAAGCCGAGCCCTCCCATGACTTCCGACACGCCTCCGATCGAGCCCACCCTGCCCACCGTTCCTGAAGAGGATGCCGCGGTCTCGGCTGAATTCGCCCGGGCGCTCGATGAATTCGAGCAGAACAAGCGTTCCGCCGCCGCTGCGGCGGGTGCCGCGGCCGAGATCACCGTGGGCATGAAGGTGAAGGGCACGGTCGTCTCGGTGGGCGCGGAGCACACGCTCCTCGACTTCGGCGGCCGCAGCGAGGCCGTGGCCGAGACCCGGCACTTCCGCGCCGAGGACGGCACGCCGGGCGTCAAGCCGGGCGATGTGCTCGAACTGTTCGTGGTGGAGGCCGGCGACCAGGTCATGCTCGCACCCTCGATCCGCCCCGACGCCCACGAGGCGCTGCGGCAGATGCGCGAGGCGCACGCGGCGGGCGTTCCGGTGAGCGGCCGCGTCACGGGCGTCAACACCGGCGGGCTCGAGGTGGACCTGAGTGGTGAGCGCGCGTTCTGCCCGCTCTCGCACATCGATTCCAGCTTCTGCGCCGACCCATCGGTCTTCATCGGGCGCACGCTCGAGTTCCTGGTCACCTCGGTCGGCGACACCAAGGGCAGCGTGGTGCTCTCGCGCCGGCAGCTGCTGCGCCGGGGCGAGGAGGAGCAGGCGAAGAAGCTGGTGGCGACGCTCAAGCCCGGCGACGAGCTGGACGGCACGGTCGCACGGCTCGAGGCCTTCGGCGCGTTCGTGGACCTCGGCGGCGTGGACGGACTGGTGCACGTCTCGGAGATCCGGCACGAGCGGGTCGGGCACCCCAGCCAGGTGCTGCGCCAGGGCGAGAAGGTGCACGTCAAGGTGCTTCGCCTGGATATCGGCAAGGACGGCAGGCAGCGCATCGCACTCTCCATCAAGGCGACTGCGCCCGACCCCTGGACCGGCATCGAGTCGCGCTACAGCCCCGGGATGCGCGTGATGGGCCTGGTCGCGCGGCTCACCGACTTCGGAGCGTTCGTCACGCTGGAGCCCGGCATCGATGGCCTGGTGCACGTTTCCGAGGCCGCGCCCCAGCGCCTGACGCACGTGAAGGACGTGCTCACGGTCGGCCAGACCATCGAGGCGGTGGTGCTGAGCGTGGACCCGGAGAAGAAGCGCGTCTCGCTCTCGATCAAGCGGACCGCCGAGGACTGGTTGCCACCGGCTGCGGAGCAGCCCCGCGAGCGGGTGCCCGAGCGCAGCGGCGAGCGTGGCGGCGGACGCAGCAGTGAGCGCAGCAGCGAACGTGGCACCGGACGCGGTGGCGAGCGCAGCAGCGAGCGTGGCGGTGGACGCGGTGGCGAGCGCGGCAGTGGGCGCGGCGGCGAGCGCGGCGGTGAGCGTGGCAGTGAACGTGGCAGTGAACGTGGCGGCCGCACTCCGCAGGTGCAGGTGTTCCCGCCGCCGGCGCAACCGGGGGCGGGGCCGGAACTGACCACGATGGCGCTCGCGCTGCGGGCGGCGGTGGAGCGGGCGAAGCAGAAGCAGGAGGGCGGCGGCAGCTCGTAGGGGCCGTGGTTTGCTTCCCACCTGGCCGATTGCGCCGGCCGGCAGGATGCCCGGGCGGGTGGCCGCATCCGTCTCCGGCCTCCGTTCCATGCCTGCCCGTCCTCCAACGTGTCCCCGGGCCGTGGGCGCCGGGCCTGCGTGCGAATTGGCCCGGACTCTGCGATGATGCGGCGTCCACAGGTCTGACGAAACGACCAGGGCTGGCGACTGCCGTAGGCGGGCGAGCCCGGGAGGGGAGTACCACATGGCAGGGAACAAGCGACCCTCATTCCTCAAACGGCAGAAGGAACAGGCACGCCTTGCCCGCGCGACCGAGAAGCGCGATGCGCGGCGGGTGAAGAAGCACTCCAGGGGCATGGTGATCGAGGAGCTCGAGCCGCTCGATTCGCCCGATTCGCCCGATTCGCCCGATTCGCCCGATTCGCCCGATTCGCCCGTGGAAGTCACGGAAGAGAGTGGCGAGACCGCGCGCTGAGCGGGATCAGGGCCCTCGCCGTCCGGCACCCCGGAGACACCTTCCCAAGGAGGTCGCACCCATGCGCACCTGGCTCGCCCTTACCCTCGTCGCCCTGGCCGCGCTGCCTGCCCGTGCCCAGACGCAGGCCGCGGAAGCGCCGCCCATGAATCCTCTGCTCTCCGAGTGGAAGACGCCCTTCGGCGTGCCGCCCTTCAGCGAGATCAAGCCCGGGCACTACCTGCCCGCCTTCAAGGTGGCGATCGCGCAGCAGCTCGTGGAGGTCGAAGCCATCGCAAAGAACCCGAAGGCTCCCACGTTCGCGAACACCGTCGAGGCCCTCGAGGCCACGGGCGGACTGCTGGACCAGGTGAACGGGGTCTTTGGCAACCTCACTTCGGTCGAGAGCAGCGACGAGATGCAGGCGATCGACCGCGAGGTCTCGCCCATGCTGGCCGCGCACCAGGACGACATCCGGCTCAACGCGGCGCTCTTCCAGCGCGTCAACTCGGTCTGGGACTCGCGCGCGAAACTCAAGCTCGCGCCCGATCAGGCGATGCTGCTCGAGAAGACCTGGAAGGGTTTCGTGCGCGGCGGGGCGCTGCTCACCAAGGAGCAGAAGGAACGCTTCCGCGCCATCAACAGCGAGCTCGCCGGTCTGGAGGTCAAGTTCGGCGACGACGTCCTCAAGCAGACCAACTCGTACCGGCTGGTCATCGACGCGCCGGCCGACCTGGCCGGGCTCCCCGAGCGGGTGGTGGCGGGCGCGGCCGAGGTCGCGAAACGGGACAGCCTCGAGGGCAAGTGGGTCTTCACGCTGCAGTCGCCGAGTCTCTGGCCGTTCCTGCAGTACGCCGCGAACCGCGAGTTGCGCCGGGAGATGTTCCAGGCCTACATCAACCGCTGCGACCACGGTGACGAGTTCGACAACAAGGCGCCGCTGAGCCGCATCGCCGCGCTGCGCGCCGAACGGGCGCAGTTGCTCGGCTACAAGACCCACGCCGACTTCGTCCTCGAGCAGAACATGGCCAAGACGCCGGCCGGAGTCTACGGCCTGCTCGACCGGCTGTGGGGTCCCGCCAAGACGGTCGCGGGCCGGGAGGCCGCGGACCTGCAGGCAGCCATCCGGGCCGATGGGAAGGACTTCACGCTCGAGCCGTGGGACTGGTGGTACTACACCGAGAAGGTGCGCATGGCGCGCTTCGACCTGGACGAGCAGGTGGTGCGCCCGTACTTCGAGCTGGGCCGGGTGATCGAGGGCGCCTTCTACGTCTCCAAGCAGCTCTTCGGGGTCAGCTTCACGCCGCTGCCGGACCTCCCGGTGTACAACTCCGAGGTCAAGGCCTACGAGGTGAAGGACGCCGACGGTTCGCACCTGGCAATCTACTACGTGGACTACCACCCGCGCGACAGCAAGCGCGGCGGAGCCTGGTCGAGCGAGTTCCGCGGCACCTGGGTTCGCGACGGCAAGTCGGTCCGTCCGGTCGTCATCAATTGCGGCAACTTCTCGCGCCCGGTCGGCGACGCGCCCGCGCTGCTCTCGCTCGACGAGGTGGAGACCCTCTACCACGAGCTGGGGCACGGTCTGAACGCCATCCTCTCGAAGGTCCGCTACAACAGCCAGGGCAACGTGACGCGCGACTTCGTCGAACTGTGCTCGCAGGTCATGGAGAACTGGGCGACCGAGCCCGAGGTGCTCAAGGTCTACGCGAAGCACTACCAGACCGGCGAGGTCATCCCCATCGAGTTGGTGAACAAGCTGAAGCAGGCCGGCAAGTTCAACCAGGGGTTCGTGACCGTCGAGTACCTGGCGGCTTCGTACCTGGACATGAACTGGCACACGCTGGCCGAGCCGAAGGAGCAGGAGGTCACTGCGTTCGAGAACGCCTCGCTGGCGAAGATCGGGCTGCCGAAGGAGATCGTGACCCGCTACCGCAGCCCCTACTTCCGCCACATCTTCTCGGGGGGCTATTCGGCGGGCTACTACTCCTACATCTGGGCCGAGGTACTCTCGGCCGACGCCTTCCAGGCGTTCAAGGAGAAGGGCCTTTTCGACCCGGCCACGGCGCGCTCGTTCCGCACCAACATCATGGAGCGCGGGGCGAGCGAGGAGCCCATGGCTCTCTACCAGCGCTTCCGCGGCCGCGAGCCCGCGGTCGAGCCCCTGCTGGAGAAGCGCGGGCTGAAGTAGCAGAACGGGAAGACGGCAGCGGCGGGGCTCCCAGGGGTCCCGCCGTCGCCATTCCAGCCGCGTTGTCGCGCAGGAGCGGTGCCGAAAGGGGGCGCAGGCCCCTGGGCGTGGTCGGTCGGAGGGACGCGCGGCGGCGGGGCCATCCGGAGAAGGCTACATATCCGGAGCAAGCCATCCGGAGAAAGCCCTGCCCACGGGACCGGGAACTGAGGTACACTGCCGGCGTCGCTGCTATCGACAGGAGAAGGCTCAGCGCTCCACGAGGCTCCACGCCGTGCGGGCGCCCGCCGCGAGCCGGCTCCGTCCGCGATTCGTGTCGCCCGGGATCGTCGCAGGGCGCAGGGAATCCGCGTGGTGACCGCCGCATCCTAAACATCGTCATGCTGTGCGGGTTCTCCCAAACCTGGAGATGGTGTCATGAGATATGGTGCGGTGGTGATGGTGATGCTGATGACACTCGTCAGTGCGGCCTGGGGACAGGATCCCGAGAAGAAGCCGACGCTACCCCCGCAGCCGGACGCCGCCGGGCTCCCCCTGACACCCACGGGGACCGTGCCGGCCTCGAACGCGGATCTCAGGCCTGGCGACAAGGCGCCGGAGTTCCGGCTCAGCACCTCGCTCGGCGGAACGGTGCGGCTGGCCGACCTCAAAGGGCACTGGTCCGTCCTGGTGTTCGACGAGAGCCGGACGAAGATGGTCCCGCTCGAGGCGGTCGCAGATTCGATCCGGGCGCTGGGGGTGCGGCCGTACGGCGTCTGCCCGGATGGGGTTTCTGCGCTCAAGACCCTCGCTTTTCGCAACAAGATCGATTTCCCGCTGCTGTCGGATCCCACCCGCGAGATCTCCCAGCTCTTCGGCATGTATGACGACGACAACCGGGCCATCCAGTCCGGCATCGTGTTCGTGGACGCGCAGGGTGTCGTCCGAATGATGCTCCAGGGTCCGTCTCTGGACGCGGACGATTTGCTCCAGATGGTGAAGCACGTGCTCCAAGGCGCCTGAGACTTCGTTTCGGAGAAGGAGAATCGATGTCCCTCGAGATCGCGCGGGCGCTCTACGCGAGCATGCCCGGCCGCTGCTCGGAGGCCCGGAAGCGATTCGGGCGACCGCTGACCTTCACGGACAAGATCCTGGTGGCGCACGCGGACGACTTCGCCGCGCAGGACTGGACGCGGGGCAGCGCCATGCTGGCGCTGCGGCCCGACCGGGTGGCGATGCAGGACGCCACCGCGCAGATGGCGCTGCTGCAGTTCATGCAGTCGGGGCGCGAGCGCGTCGCGGTCCCCAGCACCATCCACTGCGACCACCTGATCCGGGCCCGCGCGGGCGCGGCCGAGGACCTGGCCAAGGCGCTGGGCGAGAACCGCGAGGTCTACGCGTTTCTCTCGTCGGCGGCGCGCAAGTACGGCATCGGTTTCTGGCCGCCGGGGGCGGGGATCATCCACCAGGTGGTGCTCGAGAACTACGCCTTCCCGGGCGGCCTGATGATCGGGACCGATTCGCACACTCCGAACGGCGGCGGCCTGGGAATGCTCGCGGTCGGCGTGGGCGGCGCCGATGCCGGCGAGGTCATGGCCGGCCTGGCGTGGGAGGTGCTCGCGCCGAAGTTGATCGGCGTGCGGCTGAGCGGGCGGCTCTCCGGCTGGGCCTCGCCCAAGGACGTCATCCTGCGGCTCTGCGGCCTGCTCACGGTCAAGGGCGGGACCAACCAGGTGCTCGAGTTCTTCGGCGAGGGCGCGGCCTCGATCTCCTGCACCGGCAAGGCGACCATCACCAACATGGGCGCCGAACTGGGGGCCACGGGCTCGGTCTTCCCCTTCGACCGGAGGATGGAGTCCTACCTGCGGCAGACCGGGCGTGCCGGCCTTGCCGACCTCGCCGTCGAGCACCGCGCCCTGCTGGGGCCCGATCCCGAGGTCCTCGAAACTCCGGAGCGGTTCTACGACCAGATCGTGGACCTGGACCTCTCGGCGCTGGAGGCCCAGATCGTCGGCCCGCACACGCCCGATCTGGCGCGGCCGGTGTCGCGCATGGGCGCCGACGTCAAGGAGCACGGCTTTCCAGCCGAGTTGCGCGCCGCGCTCATCGGGTCGTGCACCAACTCCTCGTACGAGGACATGAGCCGTGCTGCGGCGGTGGCCCGCCAGGGTCTGGCCGCCGGGCTCAAGGCGCGCGTCCCGCTCTACATCACCCCCGGCTCGACCCGGGTCTACGACACGCTCGAGCGCGACGGCATGCTCGAGACCTTCCGCCGGATGGGCGCGACCGTGCTGGCCAACGCCTGCGGCCCCTGCATCGGGCAGTGGAGCCGCGCCGACGCCGTGCCCGGGCGCGCGGATTCGATTGTCTCGTCGTTCAACCGCAACTTCCCCGGGCGCAACGACGGGCTGGCCGAGACCCTGTCGTTCCTCGCCAGTCCTGAGATCGTCACCGCGCTGGCCTTCGCCGGGCGCCTCGACTTCGACCCGCTGAACGGCACGCTCGAGACCGCGGGCGGGACGCCGCTGCGCTTCTCCGCGCCGCAGGGCGATGAGCACCCCGCGCGCGGCTTCGTCGGGGGCGACGGGGGCTACGTCGCGCCCGCTGCCACCGGCGCGCGCATCGAGATCGAGCTTGCGCCCGACAGCGAGCGCATCCAGTTGCTCGTGCCCTTCCCGCGCTGGAACGGGAAGGACTTCGAGGGCCTGCCGGTCCTGATCAAGACGCAGGGCAAGACCACGACCGACCACATTTCGCCGGCGGGGGCGTGGCTGCGCTACCGCGGGCATCTCGACAGGATCAGCGACAACATGTTCCTCGGCGCCACCAACGCCTTCGCCAGCGAGCGCGGCCAGGGGACCGATGTGCTCACCGGGGAATCGGGTCTCGGCATCGCCGAGATCGCCCGCCGCTACAAGGCGCAGGGGCTGGGCTCGGCGGTCATCGGCGACGAGAACTACGGCGAGGGCAGCAGCCGCGAACACGCGGCCATGTCCCCGCGCCACCTCGGCGTGAGGGTGGTCATCGCGCGCTCCTTCGCGCGCATCCACGAGACCAACCTCAAGAAGCAGGGCATCCTCCCGCTGGTCTTCGCCGATCCGGCCGACTGGGAGCGGATCGAGCGCGACGACCGTGTAAGCGTCACCGGGCTGGCCGCACTGTCGCCCGGGCAACCCGTGCGAGTCGCGATCGTGAAGCCCGATGGCCGGCGTCTCGAGTTCGAGACCCGGCACAGCCTCACCGCACGGCAGATCGAATGGTTCAAGGCCGGCTCGGCCCTGAACGCGCTCCGGCACGATTGAGAAAGGGCCAGAATCCCGCATGACGACCTACGAAAAGCTCAAGCCCCCGGCCAACGGCGAGCGCATCACCGTTGGGGCCGGCGGTGCGTTGCGTGTCCCCGACCGGCCCGTGCTGCTCTTCATCGAGGGCGACGGCACCGGTCCCGAACTCTGGAGCGCCGCGGTGCGCGTCTTCGACGCCGCGGTCGAGCGGGCTTACGGCGGCAAGCGGGGGATCGAGTGGTTCGAGGTCTACGCGGGGGAGAAGTCGAACCAGGTCTACGGGCCCGGCACCTGGCTGCCCGAGGAGACGCTCACCGCGTTCCGCGAGTACCTCGTCGGCATCAAGGGGCCGCTGAGCACGCCGGTCGGCGGCGGCATCCGCAGCATCAACGTCGCGTTGCGGCAAATGCTCGACCTTTACGTCTGCCTGCGGCCGGTGCGCTGGTACCAGGGCGTGCCCTCGCCGGTGCGCAAGCCGCAGAACGTGGACATGGTGATCTTCCGCGAGAACACCGAGGACATCTACGCCGGCATCGAGTGGGAGGCCGGCACGCCCGAGGTCGCGAAGGTCATCGAGTTCCTGACCGAGCAGATGGGCGTGAAGAAGATCCGTTTCCCCGGGTCGTCGAGCATCGGCATCAAGCCCGTGAGCGAGGAGGGCACGAAGCGCCTGGTGCGCGCCGCCCTGCGCTGGGCACTTGCCCACGGCCGCCGCAGCCTGACGCTGGTCCACAAGGGCAACATCATGAAGTTCACCGAGGGTGGCTTCCGCAAGTGGGGCTACGAGGTCGCGAAGGCCGAGTTCGGCGCGCAGACCGTGTCCTGGGAGGAGTGCGGCGGGGAGCCGCCGGCCGGGAAGCTCCTCATCAAGGACGCCATCGCCGACAATTTCCTCCAGCAGATCCTGACGCGCCCGGCCGAGTACGACGTGGTCGCCACCACCAACCTGAACGGCGACTACATCTCGGACGCGCTCGCTGCCCAGGTCGGCGGGCTCGGCATCGCGCCGGGGGCGAACCTCAACTACGACACCGGCCACGCGGTCTTCGAGGCGACCCACGGCACCGCGCCGAAGCACGCCGGGCAGGACAAGGTCAACCCCGGCTCGGTCATCCTCTCCGGCGTGATGATGCTGGACTACCTCGGCTGGGGCGAGGCCGCGCGGCTGATCGAGGCCGGGCTCGAGCGGGCGATCGAAGCCGGCACCGTGACCTATGACCTCGCGCGGCTCATGCGTGAGGAGGGACGCGCCGGCGTGCGCGAGATGCGTTGTTCCGGGTTCGCGACGGAGATCATCGGCAACTTCAACGGCCCGGTTCGGGCGTGACAGACGGAGGGCGAGACGCCATGGCAAAGACCGCAAAACTGGAGCTGGACGGGAAGACCATCGAACTGCCGGTGATCGAGGGCACCGAGGGCGAACTCGCCGTCGACGTGCAGCAGTTGCGCGCCAAGACCGGCTACATCACCTACGACGATTCCTACTCGAACACCGGGAGCTGCCAGAGCCGGATCACCTTCATCGACGGCGAGCAGGGCATCCTGCGCTACCGCGGCATCCCGATCGAGGAGATGGCAGAGACCTCGACCTTCGTCGAGGCGGCGTACCTGCTGATCTTCGGGACGCTGCCGACCGAGGCCGAGCTGCAGCGCTTCTCCGGCCTGCTCACGCGCTACCAGATGATCCACGAGGACATGAAGTTCCACTTCGAAGGCTTCCCGCACACCGGGCACCCGATGGCGGTGCTGTCGTCGATGATCAACGCCGCCGGCTGTTTCATCCCCGAACTGACCGGCGAGTGCAACGCGGAGTGCTTCGAGCAGCAGGCCGCCCGGCTGCTCTCGCAGGTGCGCACGCTGGCCGCGTTCTCGTACCGCAAGACCATGGGCCTGCCGTCCATCTACCCGAAGAAGGACTACAAGTACACCGAGAACTTCCTGCACATGATGTTCTCGGGGCCCAACGAGGACTGCCCGCTGGATCCCGTCGCGGTGCGCGCGCTCGACCTGATCTTCCTGCTGCACGCCGACCACGAGCAGAACTGCTCGACCGCCACCGTGCGCATGGTCGCCTCGAGCAAGTCCAACCTGTTCGCCTGCGCTGCCGCCGGCGTCTGCGCGCTGTGGGGCCCGCTGCACGGCGGGGCGAACCAGGCCGTGATCGAGATGCTCGAGGAGATCCGCCGCGAGGGCGACGACGGCACGAAGTTCCTCGACCAGGTCAAGCACAAGGAGGGCGGCAAGCGGCTCATGGGCTTCGGGCACCGGGTCTACAAGAACCACGATCCGCGCGCGCGCATCATCAAGCGTCACAGCGACGAGGTGCTCCAGGCGCTGGGCGTGAAGGACCCGCTGCTCGACATCGCCAAGCGGCTCGAGGCGGCGGCGCTGAACGACTCGTACTTCCTCGAGCGGAAGCTCTACCCGAACGTGGACTTCTACAGCGGCATCATCATGCGCGCGATCGGCATCCCGGTGGACATGTTCACGGTCATCTTCGCGATCGGGCGCATGCCCGGCTGGATCGCCAACTTCCGCGAGGTGCGCGAGAACCCCGACGGTCGCATCTACCGCCCGCGGCAGGTCTACCAGGGGCCGACCAAGTCGGCGTACGTGCCGATCGAGAAGCGGTAGCAGGT
>Ga0315273_10001419_pt1 | contig 27245 bp, 24 predicted proteins | sample YL17G02_0_MG_FD_205753 | JGI IMG/M metagenome (GOLD analysis project Ga0315273, IMG submission 205753) | Sediment microbial communities from Yellowstone Lake, YNP, Wyoming, USA - YL17G02_0 | ecosystem: Environmental > Aquatic > Freshwater > Lake > Sediment | place: USA: Wyoming | collected... | reverse complement strand
GCCGAGCTCGTACCCCTTTTCAGCCATGAACAGCAGCCGCTCCGCCTGGGAGACGGTGCCGGAGAGGGCGTTGACGATCTCGCCGGCTTCGCGCACCGCGTCGACCGCCACGCGCACGGCCAGGGTAATAGCGTCGCGAAGGTTGGCCTCGTCGATGACAACCGAGGCGAGGTCGCTCTTTGCCTCGGCGACGCGACCGCGGGTCGCGAGCCCGTCGAAGACCGGAAACGAGAGGTACACGCCGGCGTTCCACACGGGCCCGGACGACGTCAACCCGGCAAGCTCGTAGCGGCGCAGCGCGTAGCTCGCCTGCAGGTCGAGGCGCGGCCGGTCGTCGCCGCCGCGGATCTTGACCAGTTCCTCGGCGACCTGTCGACGATGCATCAGGGCGGCGAGGTCGGCGCGGTTCTCGAGCCCGCTCGCGGTCGCCTCGGCGTAGTCCGGGTAGGTGCCGACTGCGACGGCGAGCGATCCGGTCACCTCCACGTCCCGCTTTGTCTCGGCGAGCAGGAAGCGCAGCCGCTCGCGCGAGGTCGACACCTGGTTGGCGGCGCGGATCGCCTCGGGGCGGGCGTTCGCCAGCGCTACCTCGGCGGCGAGCACGTCGTAGTCGGTGGCGGTGCCGACCGTGTTCTTGCGTCGCGCCTCGTCGAGGTGCTTCTCCTTCTGGCGCACGGTGTCCTGCGTGATGGCGGCGAACTCGCGAGCGAGCAGGACATCGTAGAACGCCGTGCTCACGTCACGCCGAGCGCTCTGGCGGGCGTGGTTCAGCCCGTCTTCGGCATAGGCGATTCCGTACCTGGCACCGCGGATCGCCGCTCCGACCTGACCCCAGGTGAACAGCGCCTGCGACAGGCTGACCTCGGCGTCGCGGGCGTCGCGCTCGGCGGTGAAGAACGCCTCCAGGCCCCCACTGTCGGCGCCAGAGAGGAAGTCCTGCTGGCTTTTGTCGGCTTGTTTGGCGACGCTGGCGCTGAGGCGCAGGTGTGGGAGGGCGCTGGCGCGTTCCTCGACGTACTTGGCGTGCACCCATCGCTGGTACTCGATCGCCTTCTGGATGTCGCGGTTGTTCGCGTCGGCCATGGCGAGCGCGTCCTCGAGCGTGAGCGAGAGGACGCGCGAAGCATCCTTATAGATTCCCTCTCCCGCTTGCGGGAGAGGGGTAGGGTGAGGGTCTCCAAGTTGCTTCACGGCCGTGGACGGCGCTTCGTCGATCCCCGCAGCCACACCAATCCCCGGAGCGGCCAGCATCAGAAGTAGCAGGACCGCCGCGACGGCGGCGGGCTTGGCGTCGGCGCCGGCCCAGCGGCGGTGCAGCCAGCCGGCGAGGTCGTCGAGCAGCGAGTAGACCACGGGCACGACGAGCAGCGTCAGCATCGTCGATGTGATCAGCCCCCCGATCACCGCTCTGGCCATCGGTGCGCGCATCTCGGCGCCCTGACCGATCGCCAGGGCGAGCGGCAGCATGCCGAAGATCATCGCCGCCGTGGTCATCATGATCGGCCGCAGCCGGGTGCGGCCGGCGGTGATCAGTGCCGTGCGGCGGTCCATGCCGCCGCGGCGCAGCACCTTGGCGTAGTCGACCAGCAGGATCGCGTTCTTGGTGACGAGGCCCATCAGCAGGATCAGGCCGATCAGCGACATGATGCTCACCGTGTCGCCGGTGAGCACGAGCATCCCGGCCATGCCGACGATCGACAGCGGCAGCGACAGCATGATCGCGAGCGGGTCGATGAACGACTCGAACTGTGCCGCCAGGATCAGGTAGACGAAGATGATGGCGAGGAACAGCGCCTCCGCCATGTAACCGAACGACTCCATCATGATCTCCGTGTCGCCGGCCATCAGCACCTTGTAGCCGGGGTCGAAGTGGAGCGTGTCGGCGGCCTGCATCGCCTGCTGCCCGGCCGTTCCGAGCGGCAGGCTGTCGAGATTGGCGCTGATCACCACCTGGCGCGCGAGGTCGCGGCGGTTGATCTCCGACGGCGACGTGGTGCGCTCGAACGACACCAGGTCGGCGAGCGGCGTCAGCGCCATCCCGGTCGGGCCAGGCATTCCGAGCCGCAGGTTGCCCACCTGGTCGACGTCCCGGCGCAGCGCCTCGGGCAGCCGCAGTCGCACGTCGACGGCCTCGCCGGCGTCGTCCTCGTACGTCGACACCGCCTGGCCGCCGACCAGCACGCCGACGGTGCTGGCCACCGCGCTGGTGCCGAGGCCGGACATCGCCGCCCGCTCGCGGTCGACGACGAGCCGGTACTCGGGCAGGTCCTGCTCCATCGAGGCCTCGAGGTCGACAATGCCGCGCACCGAGTAGAGGGCGCGCTTGAGCTCGGCCGAGTAGCGCTTGAGCTTGGGGATCTCGTCGCCGCGGATGTAGATCTGCAGCGGTTTCTCCCACGAATCCGGGTCTTCCTGCAGCGAGAGCAACAGGCCGGGAATCTTCTCCAGGCGGGCGCGCACGAGCGGGATGAGCTCGCCCTGCGACCGCTTGCGCTCGCGCTTCTCCTTGAGCTTGACGAAGATCGTCGCGTCGCGCACGGTGTCGGCGTCGCCCGCGGCGATCGACGCGTAGGTGTGCTTGATCTCGGAGAACTCGCCGAGGCCCTTGAGCACCTCCTCGAGCCGGCCGCGGGTCTCGACGATCGAGGCGCCGGGCGCGGTCTTGAGCTTGATCACGAACTCGCCGCGGTCGAAGGCGGTCATGAACTCGGTCTGCAGCGTGACGAACAGCCCGATGCCGGCGAGGAACGCGACCGACGCGATGGCGAACACCGTCTTGCGGTGGTCGAGCGCCCAGCCGACGACACCCTTGTACGCGTCCGCGGTGCGCTCGAACCAGGCGTTGAAGCGGTCGAGGGCGCGTTGGATCAGGTTGCGCCGGCCCTTGCGCTCGATGTCGGGGTCGTGCCAGCGCGACGACAGCATCGGGTCGAGGGTGAACGAGACGAACAGCGAGACCAGCACGGCGAACGCCACCGTGAGCCCGAACTGGTAGAAGAAGCGGCCGACGATTCCCTTCATGAACGCCACCGGGATGAACACCGCCATGATCGACATCGAGGTCGCGAGCACCGCGAGACCAATCTCGCTGGTGCCGTTGCGGGCGGCGGTGAAGTGGTCCTCGCCGTGCTCGAGGTGGCGAACGATGTTCTCGCGGACGACGATGGCGTCGTCGATCAGCAGGCCGATGGCCAGCGACAGCGCCATCAGCGTCATCGTGTTGATGGTCATGCCGGCGAAGTTCATGATGATGAACGACGAGATCACCGAGATCGGCAGCGTCAGCCCGGTGATCACCGTCGAGCGCCACGAGTTGAGGAAACAGAAGACGATCAGGATGGTGAGGAGGCCGCCGAGAATGATCGTCGTCTGCACGTCGGCGACCGACTCGCGGATCATCGTCGAGCTGTCGCGCACGAGGTCGATCTCGACCCCCTCGGGCAGCTCGCGCTTGAGCTCGGTAATCGTCTTCTTGACGGTGTCGACCACCTGCACGGTGTTGGCCTTCGACTGCTTCATGATGTCGACCGCCACCGCCGGGACGCCGTTGATCAGCGCCAGCGAGCGCTGCTCCTCGACGCCGTCGACGACCGTGGCGACGTCGCCGAGGGTGATCGGGTCGTTGCCGCGCCGCGCGATCACCATGCGCGGGTACTCGTCGACGTCCTTGGGCTTGCCCGAGATGCGCAGGGGCAGCTCGCTGTCGCCGTAGTTGAGGCGGCCGAGCGGTGTGTTGACGTTCTCGGACTGCAGGCCGAGCACCACCTCGTTGATCCCCATGCCGAGGGCGTCGAGGCGGCTCGGGTCGATCTCGACCGAGACCTCGCGCTGCGAGGAGCCGACCAGCTTGGCCTTGGCGACGCCGGGGATGTTCTCGAGGCGCCGTTTGATCTTGCGGTCGGCGAGCGTGGTCAGGTCGCGCGGCTTGAGCAGGTCCGAGCGGACCGCGAGCGAGACAATCGGCATCGCGGCGAAGTCGAACTTCTGGATCACCGGCTCCTTCATGGCTTCCGGCAGCTCGTTGCGGATGGCGTTGATCTTGGCGCGCGCCTCCTGCGAGGCCTCGTTGATCTTGACCTCGAGGTTGAACTCGACGATGACGCTGGAGAGTCCCTCGCGCGACGTCGACGTCACGTGGCGAACGCCCGAGATCGGGTTGACCGCCTCCTCGATGCGCTTGGTGACCTCACGCTCGACCGTCTCCGGCGCGGCGCCGGGGTAGGACGCGATGATCGATAGGATGGGGATCTCGACGTCCGGCATCATCTCGATGGCGAGACGGCGGTAGGAGACGGCGCCCAGGGTGACGAGGGCAAGCATCAGCACCGTGGCGAACACGGGCCGCTTGATGGAGGTGTCCGAGATGAACATCGTCCGCTCTCCTCACGCGCCCGCGACGGTCACGCGGTCGCCGTCGTGCACGTTGAAGCCTCCGCGGGTGATCACGGCCTCGCCGGCTGCGAGGCCGCCGGCCACCTCGACCGCGTCGCCGATCGCCGCGCCGGTGGTGATCGCGCGGCGGCGCGCGACGCCGTTGTCCACCGTGAACACCTCGGCGCGCTTGCTCTCGAGGTCCCAACTGAGAAGGGCGGCGCGCGGCACGGTGAGCACCTGCGAGCGCGCCCCGGTGAGGACGCGCCCCTTGACGAACAGCCCGCCCTTGAGGGCGCCATCGGCGTTGCGCACCTCGGCCATCACCCGGATGGTGCGGCTGGCATCCTCGGCGCTCGGGTTGATGTGGGCGACGGTGCCGGTGAACGTGCGGCCGGGCGCCGCGTCGGAAGTGAACTGCAGCTCCTGGCCGACGCGCAGCGCCGCGATACGAGTCGACGGCACCGTGACGGTGAGGTCGAGGACGCGGTTGTCGACGATGCGGAACATCGGGCTGCCGCCCATGCTCTCGACGCGGTCACCGACGTTGACGTAGCGGGACGCTACGATGCCGTCGAACGGCGAGCGGATCATCGACTTGGCGAGGCGCGTCTCGGCGGAGCGCAGTTGCGCCCGCACCGCGGCGGTCGTGGCCGCAGCCGCCTCACGCGCGGTCCGCGCGTCGTCGAGACCCTGCTGGGTGATCAGGCCGACCTCCTTGAGCTTGACCGACCGCTCCTGCTCGCGCTGGGCGCGCGTCTCGGCCACCTCGGCTTGCAGCAGCGAGGCCCCGACCGCCTCGACCTCGGCCTCGCCCTCGCGGGTGTCGAGGCGCGCCAGCAGTTGGCCCCTTCCCACCGCGACCCACTCGGTGACGTACACCTCGGCGACCACCGCGGTGAACTCGGACTTGATGTCGGCCGAGAACTTCGGCGCCAGCGAGCCGACCACGTCGACGCTCTCCTGGATCTCGGCGAGCGCCACGGTCGCAGTCTCCACGGCCACCGGCGGGCGGCCCGTCTCGCTCTCCGCCTTGGTGGCTTTCGAGCAGCTCGAGGTCACCGTCGCGGCCCCAACCAGTGCGATCAACCATAGCCTCATGCTCATCGTTCATGCTCCTTGTTGTCGGCGGTATTGACGCCGGAGAAGATCACGTTGAGGACCCGCTCGAGACGCGAGCGGTCGATACACAGCTCGGGGTGGTGGAGGTTCATCCCCTGGCAGATGTCGAAGGCGCCGAACAGCGCCATCGTGATGTCGTCGACATCGCCTGAGCGGAACTCTTCCGCGGCGATCCCGCGCTCGACCAGCGTGTGGATCGTCCCCACCAGTTGCGCATGGAACAGCTCGAAGTCGAAGAACGGGGCGCCCTGCGGCGGGCCGTAGTACATTGCGTGGAAGACTCTCACCAGTCCGAGGTTGGCAAGGATGAGGTCGAGCACCCCGCCGAGCACGCGGACGACCTGCTGTCGTGCGGTTCCACCCTCGGCGACCGCCCGCGCAAGCGTCGCCACGAACTCACTACGCGCCCCGTCCATGAGCCCCAGGTAGATCCCTTCCTTGCTGCCGAAGTGGTAGTAGAGAACCGGTTTCGTCACTCCTGCGGCGTCGACGATCTCGCGCACGGTGGTTGCGGAGTACCCTTTGCGTGCGAACAGCTCGATCGCGGCCGACAGCAACCGGTCGTGCGCGGTACGGTCGCAGCCGCTTTCCTGGATCACGACGCCCATCACCACCTTCTCTCTGCACCACGAGGCACCGGTCTCCCTCGTGACCGGTGCCTACTTACCGGTAAGTATACTACGGCAACGAGTCCTGCCGGGTTTCAGCGCATGCCGGTCTCCGGCATGGCTGGTCGCCCCACTGCTCTCTCTCTTTCTACCGATCGGACCTGCGGCGGTCCCCGCGCAGGCGCTCGAGACGGACGAGCCAGCTCGTCACCGGTGCGCCCTCGGCGAGGAGCACGCCGGTGGCGCGCATCTCGTCGTCGCCGCAGCGCACGTAGCTCTCGACGCCCTGCAGCCGGCGGTCCGGCGAAGCGTAACGGAAGACCAGCGCGTGATCGTCGAAGAACCCCTCGCCGGTCAGCACGGTCGCGAGCGGCAGCGAGTCCATGCGGAAGCGGATCGTGGCGGCGCCGGAGACGTCGAGGTGGTAGGTCGAGCGTACCGGCCGGGCGGTCGGGTTGTCGGCGTCGCGCACCTCGCCCTCGACCTGGAGCGTCTCCGGGAACTCCTCGGCGGCGCGCACCTCCGTCACGCCGAGCACTCGCTGGGACGGCCGCCCCGAGGGGTGGTACCGCCCCTCGATCAGCCACGAACCGGGAACCAGAAGAGGATGCACATGCCCCCCAGGTGCTGATTCTACCGCCCTCCTCGTTTGACACAACGTCGCCGCTGTGCTACAAATCTCGCCCCTTGAGCACAAGGGCTGGAGTCCGTATGTATGCAATCGTTGAAGTGGGTGGCAAGCAACACCGGGTCGAGGTCGGGCAGCGCATCGCTGTGGAGCGGGTGTGGCCCGGCGTAGAGCCCGGCAACGAGGTGTTGTTCGACCAGATCCTGTTGGTCCGCGACGAGCACCACGTCAAGATCGGCAAGCCGTTCGTGCTCGGCGCCCGCGTCAAGGGCACCCTCGTGCGCGAGCTGCGTGGCGACAAGGTGATCGTGTTCAAGAAGAAGAAGCGGAAGGGTTTCCGCAAGACCCAGGGCCACCGGCAGAACCTCGCCGAGGTTCGCATCGACGCCATCGAGGCGTGAGGAGGCAGTCATGGCTCACAAGAAAGGGCAGGGCTCGAGCCGGAACGGGCGCGACTCCAATGCGCAACGCCTCGGTGTCAAACGCGGTGACGGCGAGCTGGTGACGGCGGGTACGATCATCGTGCGGCAGCGCGGCACTCGCTGGAAGCCGGGCGCGGGCGTCGGCCGCGGTGGCGACGACACCTTGTTCGCGATGGTCGAAGGCCGCATCAAGTTCCGCGACCGCGGTCGCATGGGTCGCTTCATCCTGATCGAGCCCGCAGCCTAAGAGACCGCGGCGAGCGCGTCCCCAGCTCAATGTTCCTCGACGAAGTGCGTCTCACTGTCAGGGCCGGCGACGGTGGACGCGGCTGTGTGAGCTTTCGCCGTGAGAAGTACGTCCCCCGCGGCGGGCCGAACGGTGGCGACGGCGGCAAGGGCGGCGACGTGATCGTGCGCGCCAGTGCCGGGTTCTCCACCCTCGCGCACCTCTACGGCCGGCATCTGGTGCGCGCCGGCCGCGGCGAGCACGGCCGCGGCTCCAACCAGTCGGGCGCCGGCGGCGCCGATGCCACCATCGATGTTGCCATCGGCACGGTCGTGCGCGACCGCGACACTCTCGAGCTGCTCGTCGACCTCGTGACCGACGGCGCCGCAGCGATCATCGCTCCGGGCGGGCGGGGCGGGCGCGGCAACCAGCACTTCGCGACGCCGACAAGCCAGGCGCCGCGCTTCGCCGAGCCCGGCGGGGAAGGCATCGAGCGCAACGTCCAGCTCGAGCTCAAGCTGCTCGCGGACGTCGGCCTGGTCGGCCTCCCCAATGCCGGCAAGTCGACGCTGATCTCGCGGATCTCGGCGGCGCGGCCGAAGATCGCGGACTACCCGTTCACGACGCTGACGCCGCACCTCGGAGTGGTCAGCCGCGACGGCGGCATGCGCTCGCTGGTGGTCGCCGACATCCCTGGGCTGATCGAGGGCGCCCACGCTGGTGCTGGCCTCGGGCACCGGTTCCTGCGCCACATCGAGCGCTGCCGCGTCCTCGTTCATCTCGTCGACCTGGCCGGCGAGGATCCCGTCGCGGAGCAGGTCGAGGTTGTGCGCCGTGAGCTCGAGCTGCACGACCCGACGCTGCTGGAGCGACGCGGGATGCTGGTCGGCACCAAGCTCGACGCCGTCTCGGGCCCGGGCCGCGTCGATGAGCTGGCGGCGGTCGGGCGCGCGCTCGGCATGCCTGCCACGGCGGTGTCCGCCGTGAGCGGCGAGGGACTCGACGCAATGCTCGAGCTGGTATTCGCGTTGGCGATGGAGCGATGAGGCGCGTCGGCGTCTTCGGCGGCACCTTTGATCCGGTGCACGTCGGGCATCTCGGTCCGGCGTTGCGGGCGCTCGCGACGTTCCGCTTCGACGAGCTGGTGTTCATCCCCGCCGGCGACCCGCCGCACAAGCAGGGCGAGCCGCTGACGCCGTTCGCGCACCGGTTCGCGATGCTCGCGCTCGCCACCCAACCGTACGATCGCGTCTTTGTTTCCGACCTCGAGCAGCAACGCCCGGGGCCGACCTACACCGTGGACACGCTGCAGTTGCTTCGCGAGCGCCACGGGTCCGACCGGCTGTACTTCCTCATGGGCAGCGACTCGTTTGCCCAGATTGCCACCTGGCATCGCTGGGAGGAGCTCGTCGAGCTCGCCGACCTCGTCGTGCTTCATCGGGCGACAGCTTGGGGGGACGAGCTGGCGGCGCGGGTGCCGGCGCGCCTGCGGCCGCTCCTGGAGCGGGTCGAGCCCGACGCCGGAGTGCGCGCCCCGGAGCCCGGACGTACCCGCGTGTACCTCCTCGATCACGAGCCGTTCCCGGTCTCGGCAACGCTGCTGCGCGACCGGCTGCGTCGCGGCCAGCCGATCGGCGAGCTGGTGCCGCAGGAGGTTTACCGTTACATCGTGAAGTACCATCTGTATCAGCACAGCGGAGAGCCCACGGATGGACGCTGATTTCCTCCAGGAGCTACGCGTTGCGGCGGCGGCCATCGACGCCAAGAAGGCGTACCAGGTGCTCGCCCTCGACGTCTCCGCCCGCACCTCGATCGCCGATGTCTTCGTCATCTGCTCGGTGAGCTCGACGCGACAGGCGCAGGCGGTTGCCGACGGGGTCGACCGGGCGCTTGCCGCCATCGGCCGCAATGCTCTTTCGGTGGAGGGCTACCAGCAGGGAAGCTGGATCTTGCTGGACTATGGCGACATCCTCTTTCACGTCTTTCTCGAGGAGCGGCGCGACTACTACGCCCTGGAGCGCCTATGGGGCGACGCTCCGGCGATCACCCCGCTGTTGCGCGCGGAAGCGTCGTGAGACCGCTCTTTCATAGCCGCAACCGCGACACTGCCCGCCTCGCCGCCACCCTGGCCCGTCTCGCTCAAACCGATCTCACCGTGCTTCTCGAAGGGGAGACCGGCGTTGGCAAGAGCTTCGTCGCCCGAGCGATCCATCGGCGCAGCCGTCCCCGCAGGCCGTTTGTAGTTGTCGACTGCGGTGCGATCCCGGAGGCACTCCTCCCTTCCGAGCTGTTCGGCCACCGCGCCGGCGCCTTCACCGACGCGACCCGGGCGCGGCAGGGGTGGCTGGCGCGCGCCGGGGACGGCACAGTGGTGCTCGACCGTATCGACGCCTTGGCGCCCACGTCCCAGGTGGCGCTGCTGCGAGTCGTAGAGGAGCGGGTGTTCTATCCGATGGGGACCGCCACACCCCGCCGCCTCGACGCCCGCCTGATCGCGACCGCATCGGCGGGAATCGGCGCCCGATTGCTTGACGGCTCGCTGCGTGCCGACCTCTACCACCGCGTCGCCGGCTTCCACGCCGTGCTTCCAGCGCTGCGCTACCGGCGTGAGGACATCCTGCCGTTCGCCCAGGCGACGCTGCGAACGCTCTGCCGCCACGCCGGGGTGCCGCGAGCACTCGACGCGGAGGCCGAGGCGCTGCTCGCGGCCTACCCGTGGCCGGGCAACTTCCGCGAGCTCGCCGCCACGCTCGAGCGCGCGTTGCTGCAGTCGGCCGGCACTAGCCTCGGTATCGCCGATCTCGGCTTGCCCGACGAGGGCTGGCCGGCGCTGGCGGCTCTAGCCGGCGAGCGGGAGCTGCCCGTTGACCAGGTGGCCCGGCTCTACGGCCTCTTCGTGCTGGCGCACCACGGCGGCAACGTCACAGCCGCCGCGCGCGTCCTCGGCGTCTCGCGGCGCACCCTGATCCGTTGGCGCCAGGCGCGATGAGCGGCATCCTGCTGCTCTGGGTCGGCCGACAGGCACCGGGCGCGTGGGAGGAGCTCGCGGAGGAGTACCGCCGCCGGATTGCCCGGCTCGTCGGTTTCAGCGAGGTCCGGGTGCGTCCCGAGGAGGGCCGTCTTGGTGACCCGGCGCGCGCGCGCCGCAACGAGGCGGGGCGGCTGCGGGAATATCTGAAGGAGGGCGATACGCTTATCGTCCTCGACGAGCGGGGCAGGCAGATGACGAGCGAGCAGCTTGGTGGCTGGCTGTCTGGGCGGCTTTCGGGCGGCCGCGTCGTCGTGGTCATCGGTTCGGATCTGGGCACCGACGAGCCGCTGCGCCGCGAGGCACGCGAGGTCTGGGCCTTGTCACAACTCACGCTACCGCACCTGCTCGTCAGGGTGGTTGTTCTAGAACAGCTTTACCGCGCCCTCGACATGATCGCCGGGGGCGGCTATCACCGGGCATAGCACGGCCCAACAGGGGTATAATCCCGGCGCGAGGAGGCGTGGGTGAGCCGAGGCATCGACCTGAAGACAGTACGGCGGCACTTGGAGGCGAAGCGCAAAGAGTTCGTCGAGGGCGTCGCGCGGGCCCGTGCCATGGGCGCCGTGGAGACCGAGGCGGGCGCCCCAGACATCGCGGACCGCGCGTCGAGTGCCTTCCAGCGTGAGTTCTCGTTCTTCCTCTCGGAGAACGAGGGAAAGATCCTCCGCCTCGTCGAGGAGGCGATTGCGCGGTTGCAGAACGGCAAGTACGGCAAGTGCGTTCATTGCGAGGAGCCGATCGAGGAGGCTCGCCTGAAAGCGATCCCCTGGGCGCGCCACTGCATCGCGTGCCAGGAGCTGCAGGACAGGGGCGAGCTGTAGATTTCGGCCGCGATGAAGCTGCGGCCGAAATCTAGATCGCAAGGACGCTTGAGCAACCGACTGCACGTCGGCACGCGGTCATCGGGAACACCTCTTCAGGCCAGGCTTCGTCGGATTGCAGCAGAGCCGGGCTGATGGTCAAGACCCAGCAGCAGACCCAGTCTTCCAAGCCGACCGCCGAGCCCAGGCTGATTCTGCTTGCATCCCCAGACGAGTACCTGCTCGAGCTGAAGCGCGAGGCCTTTGTTGTGCAGTGGACTGAGGATCATCCTGATGGCGAGGTTGTGCGACTCGATCCGGCTCCATCGCCCCACCTCCTCGTGCAAGAGCTAATCAACCCGTCGTTGTTCGCATCAGCTCGCTTGGTGCTGGTGTCAGATGCGCGCCCCTATTTCCCGGTTATCCGGCGCAAGAGGGCGGATTCGAATGAGGACGAAAATACCGCCTCGGAGTCTCCCGAGGAGCAGGCAGTTGAGAATCCAAGGGAACACCTGGGTGACCAGGTCGCCAAGCGACTCGACGGCGTCTCGTTCAGGGATACGTCGCTCCTATTGGCTCTTGCGAACGCACAGGCACCAAAAGGTCGGCTGACCGAGCTCGTCACGAAGATGGGCCAAGTTCAGTTCTTCGCTGTTCCAAAGGCGCCTCCACCGTGGAAGGAGGCCAGGGTCAGCCAGGAACAGCGCGCGGTGTTGCACGAAGTAATCTCACACGTTGCGCCGGCTGTAGCGGCCCATTCGGACGTGGTGGATGCACTGTGCGAGAGCTACGGGTTTCACGTAAGGGAGCTAGTGCAAGCTGCTGCGCGACTCGCGACGAGCGGTGAGATCACTCCGGAGGCGGTGCGTGCACAGGCGGGCGTCGGCGAGTGCTCGCTGCAGCGTCTCGAGGACGCGTTGATTGCCCGCGACCGCACAGCCGTCGCGCAACTGCTGGGCCGGCTTTCGGCGGGCGGCGTGCTCGTCGACTGGCGGGGCAATGCCGTCGACGCCGGCGGTGTCGGCCCGGTGCTCACCGGGATGCTCAACCGGGCCGCGCGACTGGCACTCGCCATGAGGCTTCACGCTCAGCGATGCGGCCTCAAGAACGAGCTGGACCCGAGGAAGTGTGCCGCCGGGTACTGGTACAAGAGCTGCTTCTGGGACAAGGACAGCGAAACCGGCCTGCACAAGTCGTTGGCCGCAGATGCGGCGCAAGCAGCCGACTCGCCGATCGCAGGCATGTCGCCATGGGCGGCGCATCGCGCTTTCCGCCTCGCGGCGGCCTATGAGGAGGCCGAGCTGATCGATTTCCTCGGCCTTCTGGCGCGGTGCGGTGTCGAGCGCTCACCTGCGCGCGAGGCGGTGCCGGCGCTGACGCCGTTGCTGCTCGCGCTGACCGCGCCGCGCGCCAGCGACAAGCGCTCAGGGAAGCGCTGAGGCTCCGTCTGTACTGAGGAGTGCGTAGAGCTCCCGGCGGGAAATACCGAGCCGGCGGGCCGCCTCGCGGCGCGCCTCGGGCAAGGCGAGCCCGGCGGCGAGCGCCGCCGCGAGGGCGGCGCGGGCGCTTGCTACCGTCGGCGCCACGGCTGGGGCCGGCTGCGGCGGTGCGATCACGAGCGTGTACTCGCCGCGGATCTCGAGGCTGCCGGCCGCTGCAGCCAGCTCCGCCAGGGTGCCGCCGAGATAGCGCTCGTGCAGCTTGGACAGCTCGGCGAGCAGTGCCGCATCACGGACGCCGCCGAGCGCTTCCGCGCACGCTGCGAGCTCCGCGGCGAGGCGGTGCGGTGAGAGGAACAGGACGAGCGTGTGCGGCAGCGCCGCCAGCGCGGCGAGCATCGTGCGACGGGCGCCGGCAGCCGCCGGCAGGAAGCCCGCGAACGTGAACGGGTAGGGAGGCAGACCGGCCACCGAGAGCGCCGTCGTCACCGCGCTCGGGCCGGGGACCGAGAGGACGCTGATCCCGCCGCGGCGACAGGCGCGCAGGAGGCGAAACCCCGGATCGGCGAGCAGCGGCGTGCCGGCGTCGGAAACGAGCGCGAGCCGAGCCCCGTTCTCGAGCCGCGTCACCAGACCAGCCACCTCACGTTCCTCGTTGTGCTCGTGGAGCGCTCGTGCTGGCGTCGTGATCCCGAAGTGGTTGAGCAACTTGCGAACATGACGGGTGTCCTCGGCGAGGACCAGCTCGACGGACGCGAGCACCTCACGCGCGCGCGCCGAGAGGTCGGCAAGCGTCCCGATCGGCGTCGCCACGACGTAGAGGCACCCCCCGCCCCCCCGCCCGGGGTCCGGGGTCCGGGGCCCGGGGTCTGGAACGACACTTCCCAGGCTTGCCGCCTTTGTCCCCTGCTTTCCCGGACCCCGGACCCCGGACCCCGGTCCCCGGTGTTTCATGGCTCGGGGTTGCGGGGGAGGATGCGATCGACGTTGACGGCGCTGGCGGACACGCGGGCAACCACCGTCGGGCGCCACTTGAACCGGTTGCGGCGGTAGGCGCGCAGCACCGCGTCGACGAGCTCCGGGCGAAAGCCGGCGGCGACCAACGCGTCGCGCCCCAGCCCCTGCTCGTGATGCCAGTACAGCACCGGGTCGGCGTCGAGGTAATCGAACCCCAGCTCGCCGGCGTCGGTCTGTCCCGGCCAGAGGTCGGCCGTCGGCGGCTTGATCAGCAGGGGCGTGGGGATCCCCAGGTACTGGGCCAGAGCGTAGATCTGCGTCTTCCAGAGGTCGCCGAGCGGGTTGACCGAGGATGCGGAGTCGCCGAACAGCGTCGAGTATCCGAGCAGGATCTCGGACTTGTTGCTGGTGCCGAGCACGAGGCTGGGAAGCGCGCGAGCGCGGTCGAACAACACGACCATGCGCAGGCGCGCCATCAGGTTGCCGAAGCGGAGGCGGTCCTCCCGGGCGCCGAGCGACGCGGCGAGGGCGTCTGCGGCCTGCGACAGATCGACGACCTCGAGCGGCAGCGAGAACGCCTCGGCGACCAGCCGGGCGTGAGCCAGGCTTTCGGGGCTGCTGGACGGGCCGGGAATCGCCAGGGCGCGCACCTGCTTGGGACCGACGGCGCTCGCCGCGAGCGCCGCCGAGACGGCGGAGTCGAGGCCGCCCGAGAGCCCCACCACATAGCCGGTGAGCCCTGAGGTGCGCAGCTCCTCTCTGAGAAATGCGTGCAGCGCCTGGGCCAGCAGCTCGGGGTTGACCCGGGGCAGCTCAGGCATGGCGTTTCTCCAGCAGCGCCCGCCACAGGTCGAAGCGCTCGGCGTAGGCGATCGGCGTGAACGTCCGCGCGTGCGCCGCCGCCTCTCGGGAAAGCGGCGCGAGCACGAGCGATTCCGCGAGGGGAGGTGCGGGCTCGGCGAGCGCGCGCCCGCGCCCGTCGACCGCACAGGAGCCGCCCCCGAACAGGATCCCCTCTTCCCAGCCGCAGCGGTTGGCGAAGAAGACGGGCGTGACCGCGGTGATCGCCGTGGCGCCGACGATCCACTGCCAGCGCCGGGCTCCCGCCGGCTCGCCCCCGAGGTCCAACTCGGTCGGCCCGCCGGCGATGATCAGCAGCGCGTCGACGCCGTGTTGCGCCAGAATCGCAGCAGACGAAAGATGCCAGGCGTCCTCGCAGATGAGAACGCCGAACGTGCCGAGCGAGCACGACAGCGGCGCCAGCGCCGGGCCCGGGATGAAGTAGCGGCCCTCGTCGAACATGCCGTAGGTGGGGAGGTAGAGCTTGCGATGGATCCCCTTGACCTCGCCGCCCTCGAGGAGCAGCGCCGCGTTGGAGATTCCACCTTCGCGTTCACGGAGCGGCAAACCCACCAGAACGGCGATCGTGCGGCTGACCTCGAGCAGCGGCGCGAAGCGCTCGTCGTCGAGGTGAAACGCCTGCTCGGCGACGCCGTGGGCGAGCAGGTACCCGGAGAGCGACAGCTCGGGGAACACCACGAGGCCGGCATGCGCGGCGACCGCCCGCTCCGCCATGTCGAGGTGGCGCTCGAGGTTGTGGGTGAACTGGCCGGGGCAGGTAGCGATCTGCGCCAGTGCGACCAACAGCTCGCCGGCAGGGCGCGCCTGGTTGCTCACGAGACCTCCTCGGCAAGTGTACCATGCAGATGTGCTTACACTTCTCCTGGTTTTGACGCTTGCCGGCGGCGTCGAGGTCGAACGGGTACTGGCGCTGGTCAACGGCGCGCCGGTGCTCGCCTCCGACCTCGATCTCGCCGAGGTGGCGCAGCTCGTGCCGCACCTCTCCGGGGAGAGCGACGCCGAGTACCGGCGCACCGTCGTCGAGGCGCTGATCGCGCTCGAGCTGCGCTGGCAGGACCTGGAGGCGGCCGCGCTCACTCAACGCGTGCAGGTCGATCTCGCGGCGGCGTGGGCCTCAGTGCTCAAGCGCGCCGCCGGCGAGCAGGCGTTGCGTGAGCACCTGGCCGCCGTGGGCCTGCCCGAGGAGACGCTCCGCGAGCTGGTGCGGCGTGCGGCGGTGGTCGAGGCGTATGTGGCCACGCGTTTCGGCCCGTTCTCGCGACCGACCCCTCACGAGGTCGAGGACACCTGGACCTCCGAGCTGATTCCGCAGCTCCAGGCGCAGGGCAAGCCGGTCCCCGACCTGGCGACGGTGCGCGCCGAGGTCGAGGCGCTGGTCCGGGAGCGCAAGCTCGACGTCGAGGTCCGGCGCTGGACCGCCGAGCTCGAGCAGCGCGCGGCCGTGGTGCGCTACTCGAGATAGCGGGCGAGCGCCGCGCCCTCGCAAACGGCCAGAACGTAGTCGGACGTCTCACCGTACGGTACCGCTGCGGCGAACACGACGTCGTCCGGCGTGCCGCCGAGGGCGGCCAGCCAGCTCATGACCACCTCGTCGCCAGCGTTGTACGCCGCCGCCACGACCGGCAGGTGGGGACCGAAGCGTTGGGCGATGCGGGCGACCTCCCGCGCCGCCAGGTCGAGTGACCGGCCGGCGTCCCACAGCTCCTCCGGCTCGGCGCCGAGGCGCCTGGCGGTCTCCGGAACGAGCTGGGCGACGCCGATGGCGCCGGCCTGCGAGCGGGCGCGCAGGTCGAAGCGCGACTCGCGGCGGACGATGGCCGCGACCCACGCCGGGTGGATGCCGGCAACGCGGGCGGCAGCCGCGCAGCCGTCGGTGAGACCGCGGGGGAGGATGACGGGCAGCAGAGCGTCCGGCAGCAGGTCATGGGGCAGATCGCCGAGCAGGCTCTCGATTCGCTCGGCCGCCGACAGGGCGGCAGGGCCGTTACCCCACGCCGCCAGCGTCGTCGCGCTCCACGCCAGCTCCGCCGGCGAAGCGGACGGGAATCGACCCGCGTACAGCGCGGCGGCCTCCCGGTCGAGCCCGACTGCCGCAAGGTCGTGCGCGGGACCACTCCACTCGGGCTCTTGCAACGCCGCGCCGGCAACCAGCCCGCTCCACGCCGGGTCCGCAGCGAGCGCGGCAGCCAACGCCGCCCGTGCCACGCCGGCTCCGTGGCGGACGGCGAGCCTCGCCAGGGCCTGCCCGTCCCGTGCCGGTGTGACATGGTCGGCGGGAGGCTGTGCGGGTGCCGGGAGAAGGTCGAGAACGAGCGATCGCCACGCCCCGCCGCGAGGATCGGCGAGGAGTTGGGCGGCCTCCGAGACCGCGGCGGCGTTGCCTTTGCGGGCGTTCAGCGCCACCCACAGCGCCCGGACAGGAGGATCGCGACGAGACAGGCGTGCCAGGACGGTGGCGGCGCGATCAAGGTCGCCCTTGGCGATCAGCATCGCAGCCAGGCGTGGTCCCGCCACGCGCAGCACCTGCGGGGGAGAGCGGCGAAGCAGTGCCAGCGCGTCCTCATTGCGACCGATGGCGACCCGAGCGCGCGCCCCACCATCCCAACCTTCGACCTCGGCCGCTCCGGCGTGGCGGGCCGTGTCCCAGAACGGCAGCGCCGCCGGGCGGTCGCCCGAGAGCTCTGCGACCCGCGCGCGCTGGACCGCCGCGGCGAAGCGATCCTCGTCGGTGCCGGCCGCGGCGAGCGCGGCGTCGAAGAACCCCGCCGCCTCGACCAGCTTGCCGCGCCGGTAAGCAGCGCGGCCGCGCACGAAGGCCAGGCTGCTGCGCAGGTGGGCGGGTACGGTCTCCGCCTGGCCGGCGAGAAGCGCTTCCGCCTCCCGCCACCAACCCCCGGCGAGCAGCGCCTGGGCGGCGGCCAGACGAACGCCACCCGGCAACATCTCCTGGTGCGTCAGCCAGTAGGCGACGCGGGTCGCCGGCTCGTCCTCGCGCTGCTCGCGCAGGAGCCGGAGCGCGACCGAGACGTCGCCGGTGCGCACCGCAAGCGTGGCGGCGAGGTCGCGGCGGAGCGCGCGCGGCAGCGCGAAGGAGCGCTGCTGCTGCAGGATCGCGACCGGAAGGGTCTGCCACGAGAGGCGCAGGAGTTCTCCGGCCGCGCGCCGCTGCGCGGCCGGCGCCGTGCCACGGATCAGCGGGCCGACCCACGGCCACGGGGTGCCGCCGCGGGAGAGCGTAATCCCACCACCCTCGAGCCGCAGGGCGGTGGCCAGCTCGCCGGCGCCCGGCAGCGCGTCGCGCAGGATCTTGAGCGCGTCGCGGCCGGCGCCGGTACGGGCGGCGGCGCGCGCCGCCACCAGTGCGACGGCGGGCGGCAGCGGCTGCGCCATCGTCTCAGCCGTGCTGCGGACCTCGGCCCACTGGCCTGCGCGCACGGCGGCGGCCAGCGCCGGCTGGGCAGGAGCGCTGCCGATCATCCCGGCGGCCAGGTGAAGCGGCGCCCCCCGAGAACGTGCAGGTGGATGTGAGGCACGCTCTGGCCAGCGCCGGCGCCGCAGTTGGCCACCACGCGGTAGCCGCCGTCGACGATCCCGGTGCGGCGCGCAACCTCGGCGGCGGCGAGCGCCAGCTTGCCGAGCACGTCGCCGTCCTCCGGGGTCGCGTGGGCGAGGGAAGCGATGTGCCGGCGGGGGATCACCAGCACGTGCGTCGGTGCGCGGGGCGTCATGTCGTGGAAGGCAACCACGTCATCGTCGGCGAGCACGACGTTCGCGGGCGCCGTGCGTGCAGCGATCCTACAGAAGATGCAATTCTCCATCGCCGCGGAGAATAGCAAGGAACCGTTACTGATACGGCCCCGGGTTGAACCTCTCGATGCTTGCGCCGAGGGCGTTGAGCTTGGCCTCCATCGCCTCGTAGCCGCGGTCGAGGTGGTAGATGCGGTCGATCACCGTCTCGCCCTGCGCGACCAGGGCGGCCACCACCAGCGCCGCCGAGGCGCGGAGGTCGGAGGCCATCACGGTGGCGCCTTCGAGCGGCGTCGGGCCGATCACAGTGGCGACGTGACCGGCGACGTCGATCCGTGCGCCCATGCGCTTGAGCTCGAGCACGTGCTGGAAGCGGTTCTCGAAGATCGCCTCGGTGATCGTGCAGGCGCCGGTGAGCTGCGTGGCAAGCGCGAGGTACTGCGCCTGCAGGTCGGTGGCGAAGCCGGGGTACTCGGCGGTGGTGATCGACACCGGGCGCAGCGGCTGTGTTTGCGGCGGGATCACCACCTCGTCGCGGCCGACGTGAACGCTGGCGCCGGCCTCAGAAAGCACGGCGAGCAGCGCCGCGATCTGCTCCGGGCGGCAGCCGCCGACCGTGACGCCGTCGCCGGCAAGGACGGCGGCGACGACGTAGGTGCCGGCCTCGATGCGATCGGCGATCACCCGATGGTGGGCGCCCGAGAGCTGCTCGACTCCCTCGATCTCGAGGGTGTCGGTGCCGGCGCCGGTGATGCGCGCTCCCATCGCGAGGAGCATCTCGGCGAGGTCGGTCACCTCGGGCTCGCGGGCGCAGTTGCGCAGCACCGTCCGGCCGTGCGCCAGGGACGCTGCCATCAGCAGGTTCTCGGTGCCGGTCACGGTGATGCGGGGAAACAGGATCTCGGCGCCGCGCAGGCCGCCTGCCGCCTCGGCGACCACGTCGCCGTGCTCGACTCGGATGTCCGCGCCGAGACGGGCGAGGCCGTGCAGGTGGAAGTCGATCGGGCGCGCGCCGATGGCGCACCCGCCGGGGAGCGCCACGCGGGCGCGGCGGCGGCGGGCGAGCAGCGGCCCGAGCACGAGCACCGAGGCGCGCATCGTCCGCACCAGCTCGTACGGGGCGTGGAAGGCGTCGCCCGTGCCGGCGACCACCCTGGTGGCGCCGTTGTCGTGGCCGCACGACTCGCCGAGCGCGGCGAGGACCTTTTCCATGGTGACGATGTCGCGCACCCGCGGGAGGTTCTCGAGCACGACCGGCTCCTGCGTCAGCAAGGTGGCGGCGAGACACGGCAGCGCTGCGTTCTTGGCGCCCGAGATACGCACCTCGCCGCGCAACGGGTGGCCCCCGTGAATGCGGAACTTGTCCATCGGCGGGGGAGTGTGGGCCCGGTTTCCGGCTCCGTCAAGGGCGGGCGGCGCCGGTCGTGGCGCGGTCCGAGGGTCGCCGCGCCTACAATCTCGGCATGGGGGCCGCAACGCTGCGCGAGCTGCTCAACCGGCTGCGGTGGGACCCGGAAGCGCCGGGCGGTGCCGTCGAGGTCGGCATGCTGGTACGCGACGAGGATGGCGAGCGCGTCGAGCCGGTGCCGTTCGCGGCGGTCACCGAGATCCTGCCGGCCGGCGTGACGCTTTCCGGGGGCACGTTTATCCCGTACCATCGCCTGCGCTTCGTGCGTCAGGGTCAGACCCACCTGTGGCGCGCCCGCGAGAGGAGAGACAGCGATGAAGACTGAGCTGCTGGTCGGTGCGACCGTGGGCGCAACGCGGGAGGTGGTGACGCTCGACCGCGACGTGCTCACCACCCACGGCGTCATCCTCGGCATGACCGGGTCGGGGAAGACCGGTCTAGCGGTTGTGATACTCGAGGAGCTGGCGCGCAAGCGCGTGCCACTGATCATCTGCGACCTCAAGGGCGACATGACCAACCTGCTGCTCAACTTCCCGGCGTTGTCGGCGGATGACTTTTCGCAGTACGTGCCGGCGACCCAGCTCGCAGGAGACCGTGCCACGACGGCGCAGGCGATCGCGAGCACGTGGCGAGATGGGCTGGCGCCGTGGTCGCTCGGCGAGGCGCAGATCCGCGAGGTGCGCGACGGCGTTGCCTGGCGGCTGCTCACCCCGGGCTCCGGCCTCGCCCCGGTCAACCTACTGCCGGCGCTCGACGCACCCGTGGGGTACGACCCCGACCTCGACCCGGACGGCGCCCGTGTGCGCCTCGACGGCACCACCGCCGGGCTGCTCGCGCTCGTCGGCCGCGGCGGCGACCCGCTCACCGACCGCGACCACGTGCTGCTGGCGACGCTGCTCGACAACGCCTGGCGGCGCGGCGAGGCGCTAAACCTGGCGCAAATCGTCGCCCAGATCGCGGATCTGCCGATGACGCAGTTCGGCGTGCTCGACGCGGAGACGTTCTACCCGCGCAAGGAGCGCCAGGAGCTGTTTCTGGCGTTCAACACGGTGCTCGCGAGCCCGTCGTTCTCCGCCTGGACGCGCGGCACGCCGCTCGCTGTCGAGGAGCTGATCGGCTCGAGCGAAGAGCCGCGGGCGACGATCCTCTACCTCGCTCACCTCGCCGACCGCGAGCGCCTCTCGTTCCTCACGTTACTCGCCTCGGCGCTGCTGTCGTGGACGCGGTCGCAACCCGGCTCGGACGCTCTCAGGGTGTTGCTCTACATCGACGAGGTGCAGGGGATCCTACCGCCGACCGCGATGCCGCCGACCAAGCCGCCGCTGCTGACGCTGCTCAAGCAGGGGCGGGCGTTCGGTACAGGCATCCTGCTGGCGACCCAGAACCCCGTCGACCTCGACTACAAGGCGCTCGGCAACATCGGCCTCAAGCTCATCGGTCGTCTCGACACCGAGAACGACCGGCGGCGGGCGCTCGAGGGGCTCGACGTCGCCGACGCGCAGGCCGATGAGATCGTCGCCGGGCTGCAGCAGCGCCAGTTCCTGCTCGCCGGCGCCCGCGTCGGCGCGCCGCGGGTGATCGCCTCGCGCTGGGCGATGTCGTACCTCCGCGGTCCGCTCGCCCTCGCCGAGCTCAAGCCCCTGGTCAACGTGGCCGGGGCTCCCACCTCGGCGCGGCCGGCGCCCCCGCCGGCGGCTGGTGCGGCGGTGCTGCCCGGCGTCGAGCAGCTCTACGGTGCCGGAAGCTCCCTGGTTCCGCACGTCGTCATCGAGGCCGAGGTGGTGTACCGCAAGACGTCGCCGGCGATTGAGCGCCGCGTCGGCGGCACATGGTGCGCGCCATTTGCCGGAGACCGCGTCGTCTGGGAGAGCATGCGCTCGGTCGACGGCGCGACGCTCGGCGTCCAGGCGCCGTTCGGCGCAAAGCTGGCGCCGCTCCCCGGCCGTGTCTCCGCGGGCCTGGCCGTCGCTGCGAGCCAGTTTGCCGCCGAGATGGACAGCCGCTCCCTCGAGGTGGCCTGGCACCGCACGCTCCGCCTGGTCCAGGAGGAGGGCGAGCCGCTGTCGCTGTTCGCGGAGCGCTGCCGGCAGGCGGCGCCGGCCGGCGCCGGCAAGGAGGCCGACCTCCGTCGCCGCTACGAGGACAAGATCCGCAAGCTCGACGAGCGCCTCGCCAAGGAGCAGCTCGAGCTCACGGACGACGAGCGCGAGGCGTCGGCGCGCTCGCGCGAGAAGACCATCGCGGTCGCCTCGGGGATCGGCGCGGCCGTGCTCGGCGCCCTGTTCGGCCGGCGCGGCGGCCTCGGCTCGCTGGCGCGCAGCGGCGCCTCGACCGCGCGTGCATACAGCACCAAGGACCGCATGGCGGACCGTGCCGAGGCCAGCGTCGAGCAGTCGCGCCAGACGATCGCCGAGATCGAGGAAGAAAAGATACGCCTGGCCACCGAGTTCGACGAGCAGCTCGCCACCCTCCGGCAGGGGACCGAGGGTATGCCGGCGATCGAGACGCTGCGCCTGACGCCGGCCCGCAAGGACATCGCGGTGCGCCGAGTCGCCCTTGGCTGGCTGCCGCAGGGTGCGGCCGGATGAGCGTGCGCGAGCCCGCCCTCGCAGCGATCGAGAACGCGCTCGGCCACCGCTTCGGCAAGCGTGAGCTGCTCGAGCAAGCGCTGCGCCACCGCTCTGCCGCGCACGAGAGCGGCGAGGCCTCGTTCGAGCGCCTCGAGTTCCTCGGCGACGCGGCGCTCTCTCATGCGGTGGCGGCGTTGCTGTTCGAGCGCTGGCCCCAGGCCAACGAAGGCGAGCTGACGCGGGCGCGGGCGGCGCTGGTGCGTGAGCGCAGCTTGGCGGTGCTCGCCGATCGCCACGGCATCCCGGACGCCCTCGATGTCGGCGCCGGTCTCAAGCATCAGCACGCGGGTAGCTCGTTGCTCGCGGACGCCCTCGAAGCGGTGCTCGGCGCGGTGCTGCTCGACGGCGGCTGGCGTGCCCTCCGCACCGTCGTGCGGCGCCTGTGGCTACCGCTGCTCGACGAGCTTGAGCCGGGACAACTACCGCTCGAGGAGCCCAAGTCGATGCTGCAGGAGATGGCGCAGCACCAGGGCCTGCCGCTTCCCGTCTACCGCGAGATCGAGCTGCTCGGGCCGGCGCACGCCCGCATCTACGTGGTCGAGGTCGAGTTCAACGGCCGCATCGTCGGCCGCGGCGAGGGCTCCTCCAAGCGCGCCGCCCAGCAGGACGCGGCCAAGAAGGCGCTCGCAGTTCTGGCGATCCAGCGCGACGAGCAGCCGTAGGGCAGCTTGGCGAGGTGCGTGTGGGGAGACACATGAAAACATCGTTAGGGGAACGCGTAGCTTGGCGTGCCTCTTTAGCAAACCCGTTGCCAGGTCTCGCACTCTGCGCTCGCTGCCTGAACGTGCCGGGTGCGGGTTCGCCTACCCGCAGGTCGCGCACGATCGCCGCAGAGTGCGAGACCTGGCACGCGCGCGCCGCTCGAGGGATCGGCGCGGAGTGATTTGGTGCGTGCGGCGCTGCGCTCAGGCGCGCGAGCGACTGAGCTGCAGGATCCCGTCGCGCTCTCAGCGGGCGGCGACGGCCGGGGCGGGGACGATCGCGGGGATGCGCAGGCGGGCGAGCTCCTGCACCAGTCGCAGCTCGAGCGGGCGCGTGGCGTACAGGCGCGACGGCTGTCCCTTCCAGGTCGACTGGAAGTGGCGGACGAGCTGCTCGCACCACGTCGCGAACGGCGTTGGCTCGAACAGCAGGTCGCGCTGCGCCGCGGCGATGTCGAGGACGATGTCGTGGTCGTGGGTGTACGGCGAGAACGACGTGCCCAGCGCCATCCGATGTAGCCACTCGCCGGGCACCGACGCGAGCGTGGGGCTCTTCCCCGTCCCCGCAGCCGCCGTCTCGACGAACTGCTTGAGCGATACGACCTCGCGCTGCGCGAGGTTGTAGGCACGGCCGAACGTGTTGGTGTTCATGAGGTTGGCGGCGATCGTCTCGGCCACGTCGGAGACCCAGAGGAACCCCCACGAGTTGAGACCGCCGTCGGGGAGGATCACCGGTCCGCCGTCGGCGAGGCGCTCGAGGTAGGCCTGCGAGCGCTCGGTGTAGTCCTCTGGTCCCACCACCATCGGCAGGCGCAGCGAGGTGAAGGGAAACTGGTCCGTCTCCCAGGCGTGCTGGAGCGTCAGCTCGCAGCGACGCTTGTGGTAGGCGTACAGCCACGACGAGCTGGTGGCCTCGGTACGCGGCGCCAGACGGCCGCCGAAATCCTCCTCGCGAAACGGGCAGAACAGCCGGTCGCGGATCAGGTAGACCGAGGCGGTGGACACGTGGATGAAGTGGCCGATGCGCCCGCCCAGGTGCTTGATGGCGACCTGAGTGTCCTCCTCGCGGAACGCGATGACGTCGAGCACAGCATCGAAGTCGCGGCGGGAGAGGGCGCGCTTGAGCGTCTCGGGATCGGAGCGATCACCGATTACCCGCGAGACCCGCGTCCCGAACGGGTCGGGCGACTGACCGCGGTTGAGCAGCGTGATCTTGTGGCCGTCGGCGAGCAGGCGCTGCACGACGGCGAGGCCGATGAAGCGACTGCCGCCGATGACGAGCACCTGCATGCGTGGATTGTAGCGTTAGTGCTCCCGCGTGGAAATCCGCTCTCGCTCCGACAACGCCGAACCGCCGCGCCCGTGAGGCGCGCCACCGTTCAGTCGATGCGGGCGTCAGCAGCCCGCGCCGCCGCCTTGCGCGCGGCCACTACCGCGGTGGCCAGGCGCGGGTCGGAGGTCTCGGCGGGCGGGGTCCCGGGATAGACGCTCTGGCCGCCGTCCTCAGTGGCGAGCGCTACCAGGCCGGCGAGCTGCGCCCCGGGGTGGTCGGCCGGTGCACCGGCGAGCGCTGCGAGGAGGATTTCGGGCAACCCCGCGGCCGCGCCGGCGGCTTGACCGACCAGCGGCAGCACCTGGCGCAGCGCCGCCCGCTGCATCGCGGCGTTGGCCAGCGGCGTGGCGGCGAGCGCCGTGGCGATCAGCTCGAGCAGCACCACTTGCAGGGCGACGGCGGTCGCAGCGGTCTCGACGTCGATGCCGGCGTGGGCGCCGAGGATGCGCGCCGCGGCGGTGCGCGAGCGGCAGAGACGGTGCAGCGTCTCGCCGCTGTCGTTCTCGTCGGCGCGCCGCCACCGGGAGTTGTTGAGCAGCAGACTGAGCAGCATCGGCGCATCGCCGGCCGCCAGCTCCAGCGCCTCGGTCATCGACGAGGCGCGAGTCAGGCCGGGGGCGTCGAGCCCATTGACCAGCGACAGCAGGTCCCAGGCGAGCGTGGCGGAGTCCTCCAGCAGGACTGGCCGGCCCGACGTAAGCTTGCGCTCGATTCGACTTGCGTCGGCGTCGGACAGCGGCAGCAATGGCGGACCCTGGGTCACCCAGCGGTGCAGCAGGTCGCCGACGGCGAGCAGGGTGCGATGGGCGACGGCGAAATCGGGGCCGTCGACAGCGTCCTCGTCGAGCGTCTCGACGACCTGCCAGAAGAGCTGCTCGACGGTGTCGGGATCGAGCGTCGTCGTGCGGGCGCCGACGAGCGGATCGCCGGGAGGTCGGGTGTCGACGGTGTAGGCGGCCTGCATTATCAGCTTGGAGCACTGGAGCTGGAGATCGACGTGCAGGTGCTCGGTAACCGGCCACGCCGGGTCGAAGCGGAAGGTGACGCGGTCCTCGCGCATCACTCGGCTGGCCAGCGCAGTCGCGAGAGCGCGCCCGGCCTCGACCAGGGTTGCGTGCGGCACACCCGCCTCGCGTTCGGCCACCTCGGTGAACGGCTCGCCGCGTGTCTGCGAGATCGCCAGAGAGCGCATCAGCGAGCCGCGTGACGCGAGCCCCTTGCGCAGCAGCCACGATCCGAGACGCTCGGCGGCGCGAGACGAGGAAGCGAAGGCGACCTTGCCCTTGACGATGTCGAATGCCCGAGTGACGGTTCCGGACGAAAGAAGCAGCCTTCCTGTCGCCTTGGTGAGATGCAGCCACTCGAGCAGGTCGCCGAGGTGCAGCCGATCGAGGACGCCGGAAAGCGCGAGCATCGCCGGGAGTATGACAAAAAAGAGCGGGGACCGGGGACGGGGGACAGGGAACCGGGAGCAGGAAGGACCGAAAACGCCGCGACGCGCGCCACGAGGAGGCAGGAGCCGAAATGCAGGAACGACGGTGACGCGCCTGAGCGCACTGCAGATCCTGCGAACGGGCCGCGCCGCTCCCCGAGCGGCGCGCGCGTGCCAGGTCCGACACTTTGCAGCGGATGATCGCGACCTGCAGGTGCGACGAAGCCCGACGACGCCGCAGTCGGCCTGCGAGCCGCAAAGTGTCCGACCTGGCAACGACGACCTCCAAACCGCCATCCGCCCCCAAACACCGCAGCCTCGCACCCCGCCTATACTCCAACCCGAGAGGAACGCCATGCACAGCCGCACCTATCAGCAGTGGCAGGAGCAGATGTACCGGCCGGCGACGCCGAAGGAGCGCGGCGGCCTCACCACGTCCTCGGGGTTCGCGGTCGAGCCGACGTACGGCCCGTGGAGCCTGGGAGAGCGCTTCGACGAGCGGCTCGGCATGCCCGGGGGGTACCCGTTCACGCGGGGGATCTACCCCTCGATGTATCGCGCCCGCCTGTGGACGATGCGGCAGTACGCAGGGTTCTCCACGGCCGAGGAGTCGAACCGGCGCTACCGCTACCTTCTGGAGCAGGGTCAGACCGGGCTCTCGGTGGCGTTCGATCTGCCCACCCAGATCGGCTACGACTCGGACGATCCGCTGGCGGCCGGCGAGGTCGGCAAGGTTGGCGTCGCGATCGACACGCTCGAGGACATGGAGACGCTGCTGGCCGGCATCCCGCTCGACAAGGTGTCGGTGTCGATGACGATCAACTCGACGGCGGCGGTGTTGCTGGCGATGGTGCTGGCCGTGGCGCGCCGCCAGGGCGTGGCGTGGGAGAAGCTCTCCGGCACGATCCAGAACGACATTCTCAAGGAGTACATCGCGCGCGGCACGTACCGCTTCCCGCCGCGGCCGTCGCTGCGCCTGGTCACCGACGTGTTCTTGTTCTGTGGCCGCGAGGTGCCAAGATGGAACACCATCTCGATCTCGGGCTATCACATCCGCGAGGCCGGCGCCACCGCGGTGCAGGAGATTGCGTTCACCCTGGCCAATGCCCGCGAGTACGTGCGTGCAGCACTGTCAGCGGGGCTGGCGGTCGACGACTTCGGTCCGCGTCTCTCGTTCTTCTTTAACGCGCACAACAACTTCCTGGAAGAGGTGGCGAAGTTTCGGGCGGCGCGGCGGATGTGGGCGCGGATCATGCGCGACGAGTTTGCCGCGCGGGACCCGCGTTCCTGGCTGCTGCGCTTCCACACGCAGACTGCCGGCTCGACGCTCACCGCCCAGCAGAGCGACAACAACGTCGTGCGTGTCGCCATTCAGGCGATGGCGGCGGTGTGCGGCGGCACCCAGTCGCTGCACACCAACGCCCGCGACGAGGCGCTGGCGCTGCCGACCGAGGACTCGGTACGGATCGCGCTGCGCACCCAGCAGGTGATCGCTTACGAGTCCGGGGTCGCCGACGTCGTCGACCCGC